>Ga0081455_10001154_pt1 | contig 33104 bp, 29 predicted proteins | sample TabmetS3T2R1_FD_70207 | JGI IMG/M metagenome (GOLD analysis project Ga0081455, IMG submission 70207) | Tabebuia heterophylla rhizosphere microbial communities from the University of Puerto Rico - S3T2R1 | ecosystem: Host-associated > Plants > Roots > Rhizosphere ...
TCACTGCGCGGCCTGCTCGGCGAGCTGCGGGCGCTCATCGAGCAGACCGACGATCCGGACCTGCGAGCCGCGATCGCGCGTCGGATCGCCCGCCTGGCGACTGCGTCCGGCCCGTCCGGACCACTCCTGGCGGCCGCCGATCCGGACCGCTGGTGGGGCGTCGTCGAGCCGTCGCAGGCCGAGCCGCCGGTGCGACCGAGCGACCAGCCGCTCCAGCTCTCCGGGAGCGCCGTCGATGCGCTGACCAGCTGCCGGCTGCGCTGGTTCCTGGCTCGCGAGGCCGGTGGGCAGACCGCCAGTACGACCGCACAGGGGTTCGGCAACGTCATCCACGCGCTCGCCGCGGCGCTGGTCGACGGCGAGGTACTGCCGAGCATCGACGCGCTGCTGGCCCATCTCGATCGGGTCTGGCCGCAGCTTGCCTTCGCGGCACCGTGGCAGGCGGCGGCCGAGCGAGCCGAGGCGGAGGCGGCGCTCGGGCGGCTGCTCGCCTGGCACAAGGCGGGTTGGGGTCGCGAGGTCCTGGCTGCCGAGCACCGGTTCGAGGTCGAGGTCCCGGTCGGAGACGACGCGGCCGTGCTCCGCGGGTCGATGGACCGGGTCGAGCGCGATGGTGACAGCCGGATGGTCGTCGTGGACTTCAAGACCGGCAAGCGAGCCCCACGCGACGCCGAGTTGCCCGAGCACCCGCAGCTCGGCATGTACCAGACCGCGGTCCGCCACGGCGCCGTCGACGAGCTGGCCGGACCTGGAGCCGAGCCGGGCGGTGCGGAGCTCGTACACCTGCGACAGGAGGTGCGAGGCACCGTACGCGTGCAGCGCCAGGAGCCGCTTGGCGACGAGTCCGCGGCCGAGGAGCAGTTGGCGGCGGCCGTCAAGGCGATCCGGTCCGAGGACTTCGCGGCGACGCCGGGCAAGCACTGCGGCTACTGCGAGTTCCGCGCCAGCTGTCCCGCGCAGGCCGACGGCGCCAGCATTCTGTCCGCGACGCCGGGTGAGCCGGAGATCGACGATGGCTAGGCAGCAGCTGGCCGGTCAGCTGAGCCTTCCGGAGCCGCTGCTGCGCGACGAGGCGCAGCTGTGCGAGGTCATGGGCGTGCCCTACAGCGCCGAACAGCTCGAGGCGATCACGGCGCCGACCGATCCGACCGTGGTGGTCGCGGGCGCCGGCTCCGGCAAGACGTCGGTGATGACGGCGCGAGTCGTGTGGCTGGTCGGCACCGGCCAGGTCGAGCCGGGACAGGTGCTGGGCCTGACGTTCACCAACAAGGCCGCGGCCGAGCTCGGTGCGAGAGTACGGACGGCGCTGCGCCAACTCGCCCGGGCCGCGGGGCAGCCCGACCTGCTCGAGGAGAGCGGCGAGCCGATCGTGTCGACCTATCACGCCTACGCCGGTGGTCTGATCGTCGAGCACGGCCTGCGGCTCGGGTTCGAGCCCGATCTGCGCCTGGTCGAGGATGCCACTCGGTTCCAGCTCGCGGCTCGCGCGGTCGCGTCGTACCCCGGGCTGCTGCCCGACCTGCCGTCGCACCTGCCGACCCTCGTACGCGACGTCATCGAGCTCGACAACCAGCTGCTCGACCACCTGGTCGATGTCGAGTCGGCGCGAGCGTTCGACGACGACCTGCGCAAGCTGCTCGAGCGACGGCGGCCGCTCAAGGACGTGCTGCGCGCCGTAGATGCCAGCCGGGCCCGGGACCAGCTGCTCGACCTGGTCGACGCCTATCGGGCCGCCAAGGCCGACGCCGGTGTGATCGAGTTCGCCGACCAGATGGCCCAGGGCGCCCGGCTCGCGATCGAGAGCCCGGAGGTCGGTGCGACCGAGCGCGATCGGTTCCGCGTGGTGCTGCTCGACGAGTATCAGGACACGTCGGTCTCGCAGCGGCGCATGCTGCAGGGCCTTTACAGCGGCGATCGTCCGGCCGACGGCCGCGGCCATCCGGTGACCGCGGTGGGCGACCCCTGTCAGGGCATCTACGGCTGGCGCGGCGCGTCGGTCGACAACATCGACGACTTCCCGGCCCACTTCCCCAGGGCCGACGGAGAGCCGGCCGTACGCCATCGGCTCGGCGTCAATCGGCGCTGCTCGGTCCGGGTGCTCGATGCCGCGAACGACGTCGCCGACCGGCTCTACGCGGTGCACGAGGGCGCCGAAGCGCTGCGGCCTCGCGACGCGGCGCCGGAGGGCTGGCTGCGGCTGTCGATCCACAACACGGTGATCGAGGAGATCGACTGGGTCGCGGATCAGGTGCGGCGGCTGCCCGCCGAGCTCGCCGACTCCGGTCGGCCGGCACCGTGGTCCGACATCGCGATCCTGGTTCGCGACCGCAACGAGATCGCCGAGCTGTCGGCCGCGCTACGGGCCCGCGGCATCCCGGTCGAGGTGGTGGGCCTGGCCGGGCTGTTGATCCAGCCCGAAGTGACCGACGTGGTCGCGACCCTCCGGGTGGCGTCCGACCTCACCGCCAACGCCGCCCTGCTTCGCCTGCTAAGTGGCCCGCGGTGGCGGATCGGCGTACGCGACCTCGCGCTGCTCGGCGAGCGGGCCCAGGCCCTCGCGCAGGCCGTGCGGCAGGAGCGGCACGGCATCAACGACACCCTCGACGCGGCCGTCAGCGGCGTCGATCCCACCGAGATCCTGTCCCTGTCGGAGGCGCTCGCCGATCCAGGCGATCTGGCGTACTCCGATGCGGCCCGGGAGCGGTTCGCCGCCCTGGCGGCCGAGCTGACCATGCTCCGCCGTCATGCGGGCGAGCCGCTGGTCGAGCTGACCCGACGGGTGATCGACACCCTCGGCCTTGACGTCGAGCTCGCGACCCAGCGGGGGCCCGAGGCCGAGCAGGCTCGCGACAACCTGGCGCTGTTCGTCGAGACCGTGGCCGACTTCGCGGCCGGCGAGCCGAGGGCGTCGCTGCCGGCCCTGCTGAGCTATCTAGACGCCGAGGCCGAGTTCAACCGGGGCATCGAGCTGGCCACGCCGACCGCGACCGACTCGGTGAAGCTGCTGACCGTCCACACGGCCAAGGGACTCGAATGGCGCGCCGTCGTGCTGCCGCTCCTCGCTGAGGGCGTCTTCCCGTCGTCGCAGGGCCGGCCGCGGTGGCCCTGGGTGGCGTCGGAGGTGCCCGGCCCGTTGCGAGGTGACGCGGGGTCGCTGCCAAGCCTGAGCTCGTGGGACACGGTCGGCTTCCGGGCCTATGCCGAGGCCAACCGGGCCGCCGCGCTCCTCGAGGAGCAGCGGCTGGGCTACGTCGCCGCCACCCGGGCCAAGGAGGTGCTGGTCGCCAGCGCGCACTGGTGGGGGCGCATCCAGACCCGTCCTCGCGGGCCGTCGTCGCTGTGGCAGCAGTTGGCCGCCCATGCGACCGAGCCGATCGCGCCCGAGGCGGATCCGCCGGCCGAGGGAGCCGGCAATCCCGTACTCGCCAATCGGCAGGCTGTCGCGTTCCCGGGACGGCTCGACGAGGCGCGGCTCGAGCGACGCCGCCGGGCCGCCGCGGAGGTGCGGGCCGCGATGCGGTCGGAGACCGGCGGGCCCGATCCCGACCCGGCCGCCCTTGCGGCATCGGACCGCGACGTCGCGGCTGCCCTCGCCCGGATCGACGACGAGATTGAGCCGCTCCTGGCCGAGGCCGCCGCGGCCAGCAGCGACCGCATCGAGGTCGACCTGCCGGCCGCCTTGTCCGCGACCACCATGGAGCGGCTCCGCGACGACCCCGATCGGCTCGCCCGCGACCTGGCCCGCCCGATGCCGCGGCCACCGTCGTCGGCCGCGCGCTTCGGCACCCGATTCCATGCCTGGGTCGAGGCGCACTTCGGCCAGCAGTCCCTCTGGGATCCGACCGACCTGCCGGGCCGGGCCGCCGCCGACATCGACGACGACGCCGACCTCGCGGAGCTGATCGAGGCGTTCCGGGCCGGTCCGTTCGGCGAGCGGCCGCCGCATGCCGTGGAGGCTCCGTTCGCCCTGCTGCTCGGCGGTCAGGTCGTCCGCGGCCGGATCGACGCCGTCTACGCGACCGACGACGGGTACGAGGTCGTCGACTGGAAGACCGGCCGCACCCAGGACGCCGACCCACTCCAGCTCGCGATCTACCGGCTCGCCTGGGCCGAGATGCACGACCTGCCACTCGAGCGGGTGGGCGCCGCGTTCTACTACGTACGCAATGGCGATCTCGTACGCCCCGACGACCTCGCCGACCGCGCCGAGCTGGAGCGCCTCGTCACAGGCGCTTGACGTTCCTGTCTTCGACGAGAGACTTGCATCGACGGTCGCGATGGCGGCCTTAAATGCAGGTCTCCCGTCCCAGCGCCGCTACAGACGGTCGTCGACCGCCAGCCGATGGAGCATCTGGATCGCGACCGAGCCCTCGCCCACCGCGGACGCCACGCGTTTCACCGACCCGTGTCGGACATCGCCGGCCGCGAACACCCGGGGCAGGCTGGTCTCGAGCAGGAGCGGATCGCGTTCGGCGGGCCACTGGGCCTTGTCCAGGTCCAGTCCGGTGAGGACGAATCCACCGGGGTCTCGTTCGATCCCGTCCGGAAGCCAGTCGGTGTGGGGGTGCGCGCCGATCATGAGGAAGAGCCCCATGGCCTCGACGCTCTCCTCGCGACCCGACGCTCGGTCCCGAAGCACGAGTCGCTCCAGCCAGCCGTCCCCGGAGCCGCCGACGACCTCGGTCTCCAGGCGTACCCGCAGCCGCGGCGTCGCCTGGATCTGGCGGATCAGGTAGTGCGACATCCCGGCTTCGAGGGACTTGGCCCGTACGACGAGCGTGACCTGCCGGGCGTAGCGCGCCAGGTGGAGGGCGGCCTGCCCCGCCGAGTTGGCCCCGCCGACGACGTAGACATCGCCGCCGGACATCCCGGGCGCCTCCGAGGTGGAGCCGCCGTAGAAGACGCCGGCGCCGTTCAATGCTTCGAGCTCGGGCACGCCCAGCCGGCGATAGGAGGCGCCGGTCGCCAGCAGCACCACGCTCGCCCGAATCGGTCCGCTGTCGGAGAGCGTGACGAGCAGGCTGTCGTCGTCTTGCCGACGCAGGTCGGTGGCCTGCTGCATGAACGCGAAGCTGGCCCCGAAGACCCAGGCCTGGTCGTACGCCTGCTGCGCCAGCCGGCGACCGGTGACGCCCCGAGGGAAGCCGAGGTAGTTGCGGATCAGCGAGCTCGAGGTGGCCTGCCCGCCCAGGCCGCCCTGGTCGACGACCAAAGTCTGGAAGCCCTCCGACGCGGCGTAGACGGCAGCGGACAGGCCAGCCGGCCCGGCGCCGACGATCAGCAGGTCGAACTCCTGCTCCTCCGGATGGACCCTCGAACCCGCCGCCAACGAGAGCTCGGCGTTGCTCGGGTCGTGCAGGAAATCGCCGTTGGGCAGCGCGACGAGCGGGAGCTTCGAGCCGTGGCCGGCCTTGTCCAGGATTTCCCGTCCGTCGTCGGAGTCGGCGAGGCTGAAGGCGTGCGGGATCGCACAGCGTCCGAGGACGTCCCGCAGCTCGTACGCCCGGCCGGTCCAGGAGTTGGCGACGATGTGGATCGCGTAGGGGAAGGCGCGCCGGGTCTCGGCCCACTCGAGCAGCAGGCCGGAGATCGTCTGGTGGAACAGCTCGTCCGGCGGCTCGGCGGCCGGCCGGAGCACGTAGTGGTCGATGCGGCCGTGGGCGATCGCGTCGAAGATCGCCTCGCCGGCGGGCTCGTCGCCCCAGCTGCCCCAGTCGACGAGCAGTCCGCGCTTGGCATGCGGATGGAGATGCCCGGCCTCCTCCAGCAGCTCGGTCCCGGTCATCCCGGACAGATCCTGACCGGCGAGAACCAGGGCCACGTCGTCGCCCGACTCGGCCAGCTCCTTCAGCTGGACGCGGGCATCAAGGGGCGAGGACAGACAAAACAGGCGGTAGTGGCGCGCGTAGCGCTCACTCAACTCCCGTTCGACGTCGCGCAGTGCCCCCGGATCGGCGTCGACGACGACCACCGCTGGCCCGGACACGCCTCCACTCTAAGTGACCGACGCGCTCGACCGGCTCATTGCGAGTCGCGGCTGACCTCCGGCGGCATGCCCACCGTCATCGCCTCGAGGGCGATCTCGACCATGTCGCCGAAGGAGCTCTCCCGGTCGGCGGCGGACAGTGCTTCACCGGTACGGATCTGGTCCGACACCGTGCAGATCGAGAGCGCCCGGCGCCCGAAGGCAGCAGCGAGCGTGTAGAGGATGTTCGCCTCCATCTCGATCGCAAGTACGCCGTGGTCGGCCAGCAGGTCGAGCAGCTCCGGCCGCGGGTTGTAGAAGTTGTCCGATGACAGGATCTGGCCCACGGCCGGCTTGATCGCCCGGGCGGTCGCCGCGTCGTGGGCGGCCCGAAGCAGCCAGAAGTCGGCGGTCGCGGCGTAGTCCAGTCCGTGGAAGCGCAGCCGGTTCATCGACGAGTCGGTGGCGGCGCTCATCGCCAGGACGATGTCGCGAAGGCCTATCGACTCGGCCAGGGCGCCGCAGGACCCGACCCGGATCAGCTGCTCCACGCCGTACTCCTTGAACAGCTCGGTCGCATAGATCGCGACCGACGGTTGGCCCATGCCGGAGCCCTGGACGCTGACCGGCTGTCCGCGATAGGTGCCCGTGAAGCCCAGCATGTTGCGGACGCGGGAGTAGCACTCGGCGTCCTCGAGGTAGGTCTTGGCGATCCACTCGGCGCGTAGCGGGTCGCCGGGAAACAGCACGCGCGGTGCGATCTCTCCCGGCTCGGCGGCGATGTGCGTACTCACAGCCGCGCAGCCTACGGCCCGCGTTGAGCGTCGCGGTCCACCGCCTAGGCTGACGGTCGTGCCAGCTGTCGATCGTCGCGTCGATCCGACGTTCCACTTCGCCCGAAGCAGGCACGACCGGCTCGGCCGGGATCGGATCGACCCCGAGTGGGTCGAGGCGCAGTGGGCCCGGACCGACCCGTGTGTCGTGGTGGTCGCCGACGACGCGGTCGCGATGGACGGCTCGACGCTGCGTTTGCTGACGCCGGACGCCGCACCACCCGGCGAACGCGCCGTGCTCGGAGCCGCCGACGGCAAGACCTACCTCGCGGTGCTGGCCAACCAGGTGCCGCAGGAGCTCGATCCGACACCGATCCGGCAGGCCGGCGTCGCACTCGACGCGGTCCAGGGCGGGTTGCTCGTCCATGCGGTCGGCCTCGGCAACTGGCATCGCACCCATCCGCGATGTGCGCGCTGCGGCGAGCCGACCGACATCGCCGAGGCGGGTCACCAACGCCGCTGCCCGAACTGCCAGGCGGTCCACTTCCCGCGTACCGACCCGGCCGTGATCATGCTCGTCACCGACGAGGACGATCGCGCCCTGCTCGGTCATCAGCCGACCTGGGCGGAGGGGCGCTACTCGACCCTGGCCGGCTTCGTCGAGCCGGGGGAGTCGGCCGAGGACGCCGTACGCCGGGAGGTACACGAGGAGGTCGGCGTCACACTGACCGAGGTCACGTACGCCGCCAGCCAGCCGTGGCCGTTCCCGTCCAGCCTGATGCTCGGGTTCTTCGCCCGCGCCGACAAGACCGAGATCGACGTGGACGGCCGCGAGATGTCCGACGCGCGATGGTTCACGCGTGAGGAGCTCAATCGGCTGACCACCAACCAGCAGGTACGCCTGCCCGGCGTCGTCTCGATCTCGCGATGGCTGATCGAGACCTGGTACGGCAGCGAGCTGCCCGGACGCTGGTGAGCCGTGCCTGCGAAGCGCTCAGGAGAGCCCGAGGGCGTGCTTGACCTCGGCCAGACTGGGGTTGGTCATGACGACCTCGGCGGCACCGTCACCGGGGAGGACACGCACGGTCGGTACCGTCCGGTTGCCCTGGTTGACCTCCTCGACGAGCGCCGCCGCGTCGGGGTCCGCCTCGATATCGACGACGGAGAACTCGATGCCGGCTCGGTCCAACTGTCCGGCGAGGCGGTGGCAGTAGCCACACCACGAGGTGGAGTACATCGTCAACTGGCCCGACATGCACTGTCCTTTGCGGGATCTAGGGTAGGTGTCGTTACCAATTCAACCTGATTTGATTGTCGGCTATTCCGAGGAGACTCGCCAGGTGACCGATCCCGACCGGCTGCTCGAGGCCCTCGATCCGGAGCAGCGCGAGGTCGCGACGGCACTGCGCGGCCCGGTCTGCGTCGTCGCAGGTGCGGGCACCGGCAAGACCCGTGCGATCACCCATCGGATCGCCTACGGGGTCGCCTCCGGAGTCTACGTCCCGTCGCAGGTGCTCGCCGTGACCTTCACCACTCGGGCGGCCGGTGAGATGCGCGGCCGGCTCCGCGAGCTCGGCGTCGACGGCGTTCAGGTCCGGACGTTCCACTCGGCCGCGCTGCGACAGGCCCGCTACTTCTGGCCCGAGGTCTACGGCGGCCCGCTGCCCGAGTTGGTCGTCTCCAAGCTCTCAATGCTGTCCGAGGCGGCGTCCCGATGCCGGGTGTCGGCCGACGCATCGCTGCTGCGCGACCTGGCCGGCGAGATCGAGTGGGCCAAGGTCAGCAACGTCACCCCCGAGACGTACGCCGGGCTCGCCGCCGGGCAGGGTCGCGACCCCGCCGGGCTCGACCACGCCACGGTGAGCCGGGTCTTCGGCGCGTACGAGGAGGTCAAGCGCGAGCGCGATCGCATGGACATGGAGGACGTGCTGCTGTGCGCGGCCGCCATCCTGACCGACGACGAGGGCGTCGCCGCCACGGTCCGCCGGCAGTACCGCTGGTTCGTCGTCGACGAGTTCCAGGACGTGAGCCCGATCCAGGTCGCACTGCTCGACCTGTGGCTCGGCGGGCGCGACGACCTGTGCGTCGTCGGCGACCCGATGCAGACGATCTACTCCTTCGCCGGTGCCTCGGCCGACTACCTCACCGACTTCGCCGCCCGGCATCCCGGCTCGCGCCGGCTCGAGCTGGTCCGCAACTATCGCTCGACCCCGGAGGTCGTCGCGGCGGCCAATCGGGTCGCCCACGGGTCGCGTGGCCCTCGCCGTGGCGCCGGTCCGGTCGTCCTGCAGGCGCAACGCGAGTCCGGCGCCTCGGTGCGCACCGCCGGCCACGCCCACGAGATCGACGAGGCCGAGTCGGTGGCCGGCGAGATCGCCCGGCTGCGTGACAGCGGCACGGCGCTGCGTGACATCGCGGTGCTGTTCCGGATCAATGCCCTGTCGGAGGCCTACGAGGAGGCACTGGCCGCTCGCGGCATCGGCTACGTGGTCCGTGGCGTCGAGCGGTTCTTCGACCGTCCAGAGGTCAAGCAGGCCATGACCTTGTTGCGCGGCGCCGCCCGGGCCGGCGAGTCGAGTGGCGATGTCACCGGCGACGTACGAGCCGTGCTGTCGACGATGGGGTGGACGCCGGAGGCGCCGTCCGGCAGTGGTGCGCAGCGCGACCGATGGGAGTCGCTGCAGGCCCTGGTCACGCTGACCGGTGAGCTCACCGGGTCGGAGACGATCGCCGATCTGACCGGCCTGGTGGCCGAGCTGGAGCGGCGTGCCCAGTCGCAGCACGCGCCGGTGGCCGACGGAGTCACGCTGGCGACCCTGCACGCTGCCAAGGGGCTGGAGTGGCGGCATGTGTTCGTGGTCGGCATCCACGAGGGCACGGTGCCGTTCGTCTACGCCCAGACGCCGGCCGCGATCGAGGAGGAGCGGCGGCTGTTCTACGTCGGCGTCACCAGAGCCCGCGACGGACTCCACGTGTCGTGGTCGGCGGCTAGGTCGCCGGGCTCTCGCGGCAGCCGGAGTCCGAGCCGGTTCCTCGACGGCATCCGGCCGCCCGACTCCGATTCCGGCCCGGCTCGTACCCGCACGGCCCGCGACTCCCGCGGTGGTCGCAAGGTGGCTCGTTGCCGCAGCTGCAGCCGTCCGCTCAGCTCCGCGACCGAGCGCAAGATCGGTCGTTGCGAGGCGTGCCCGGCGACCTATGACGAGGCACTGTTCGAGCGACTGCGGTCGTGGCGGAGCAAGCAGGCCAGCGCCCAGAGCCTCCCGGCCTACTGCGTCTTCACCGATGCGACGCTGACCGCCATCGCCGAGTCCCTCCCCTCCGACGCCGTGGCGCTGATGAAAGTCCCCGGAGTCGGCAAGGTGAAGCTCGACAAGTACGGCGCGGACGTCATCGCGATCTGCGCTGGTCAGACCGGATGATCTTCGGAATCGACCGGGTCGGCTAAAAAAGATTGCGCGCCCTGATCTGGGCGGCGTAACATCACGGCATCGACCCCGACCGGGATCGATGCCGGACCGCTCTCAGCGAAGGAGGTGCCTCTGATGATCATGAAGACCAAGATCTCGCCGTCTGTCGCGGCGCGTCCGCGTGATCTCGTTGGCGCCTCGCGGATGGACGGCATCCTGTGCGCGGCGGTTGAGATCAGCATCGACGGGACCAGTGTGTCCATCGGCGGTCTCGGTTTCCGCCCGACGTACGTCCCGACCCTGCAGGCCTTCCACGTGGGAGACCCAGCCTGGAGTCCACCGGTTTGACGGCTTTACACGACCGGCTCACCTCCAGGCCGCGGAATCCCACTCCGGATTCCGCGGCCCTTTTGTTTGTCAAAAGAAGAGATGGCGCAAGACGTGAAACACCCAAGAGTTTCCGGGGGCTTCGGCCCCACCGTCAGATCGACAAAGTCACAAGGAGGTGACAGATGACCATCAGCGTCCTCGAACCGTTCACGAGCACCACGCTCGAAGCGGTGGACGATGACCAGTTGCCTTGCCGGTCGAACGATGCAGAGCTGTGGTTCGCAGAGTCTCCGGCCGACGTGGAGCTGGCCAAAGCCCTCTGCCTGGACTGCCCAGTCCGGGTCGAGTGCCTCAACGGGGCTCTCGAGCGGCGCGAGCCATGGGGCGTCTGGGGCGGGGAGTTGTTCTTGCAGGGAGTAGTCATCCCTCGCAAGCGTCCTCGCGGTCGTCCGCGCAAGAACGAGGCAGCGGCCTAAGCGTCGCCTGTGAACAGGAACTCACCTACATGAGACCAAGCACGAAAACTCAGATCAGGAGCATCATCATGAATCTCTTGCACGAAGACTTGGCGCGAGCGCATAGTCGCGAGCGCCTCGCAAACGCGCGAGACGAGCGGCGTGGCCTTCACCTGGCCCGTGCGCAGCGTCTCGCTCGCCAGGCGGACCGCGCGGCGCGCAAGGCGCGCGCTGCGAAGCTCCGGCTGGCAAGGGCCCTCTGAGGCGCTCGGCGACTTCCCGTCGTGGCCCAGTCGGTCTGACGGTTACATCAGCAGCCCCGGTTCACCATCAGGTGGGCCGGGGCTCGCTGCTGTCCGGGCCCATCCGAGACCCCTGCCCCGGTGAGGGTAGGCAAATCCCGAAACACGCCGGCGTGTCTCGGGAATTGCCTACCGCCAGTGGAGCGGGCGCGTCCGGGCGCGCGCCGATCGGGCGAACCGGGTGGGCAGCGGCATGATGGGCAGGTGACGTACACCTGTGACTACTGCGGTCGGGTCGCCGATGGCGAGACCCTGCCGCTGACCTGGGCGACGTCGGTCGAGAACGGCCGGTCGCTGGTCTATTGCGATCGATGTGCCCGCGAGCACGTACGCGGCATCGAGGGGCGCCTCGACAACGAGTGGTGGTGACCGGCGGTCAGCTCGACGCGCGCCAGGCCCGCCAGCGTTCGACGGCGTGCCACCACTGCCGACGGGTCCACATGACCGCGTCGTAGCGCTCGGACAGCTCTCGCACGTAGCGGCGCACCGGACCGGCCGTGTCGGGCACGGCGTTCTGCAGTTGCGCGACCTCGGCGCTGAGCCGGTTCACCACATCGCGAAGCCCGGAGATCTCGTCCGACTGGGTGCCGATCTGGATCAGCAGCGGAGTCACGACGTCGGCTGCCAGCGCCACGCTGCGGGCACCCGCTCCGGCGCCGGACTTGGTGATCTGGATGTCGTCGACCAACAGTTCGGGGTCGCCCACGACGTCATAGGGGCCGGTGGTGAGCAGCTTGGCGATCTCGCGGCCGCGACTGCGGATCGAGTCGGCGAACTCGGCCGGGAAGGTGAGCGGGTCGCGGGTGACTGCCGCCGGGAGCACCTGGTTGGTAAGGACCTGACCCACGACGGAGGCGTAACGGTCGTCGTCGAAGCGGTCCGCGACGCGTTCGTTGACGCCGGCGAGTAGCCGGGTCGCGGTGCGTCCGAGCGACACGTTGAGGTTGCGGTTGCTCACCAACTCCAGGTCGGTCGGCAGCCCGATCAGGCCGGCGAAGTCGGTCCAGAGCTTGCGCCGGGGCGCCGCCGGCGTCGTGACGACCACGTGGATCCGCTCGGCCGGCAACGCCGACGACCAACGGGCGAGAACCGTAGCCGCATCGTGGTGGCCCCAGAACCATTGGCCGAAGTGCGACCGGTCCGGCTCGTCGAAGACTTGCCGGAGGTACTCGGGCCAGTCCGCGGTGTGCCGGTGCTTGACCTGCTCCTGCCAGTCCGATCGCAGCATCGCGGCGACCGAGCGCAGGGTGTAGACGACGTGGACCTCACGGTCGGCGAACGACTCGATGATGCGGGGCACTTGGGCCTTGTCGGCACCGGCGAGCAGCTCCTGGGACAAGATGACGTCGGAGTCGACTGAGGCGACCCGGTCGGCCAGCCGGTCCCACGATCCCGCCCACTCGGGATGGTCGACGCCACCCCACGGCAGGGCTCGGACGTCGAGAGTGGCGTGGAACATCTCGTCCGGGCTCTCGACCGGGTAGGCGACTTCGTACTCCGACCAGGTGTGCCGGTATTGCCACAGCACTGACTGGAGGAAGGTCGTCCCCGTCTTGGGCGCGCCGATGTGAAGATGTACCCGCCGTGCCTGCCCCATTGCGTACCTCCTCCATGGCCGTGTGCCCCGAGACACGCTGTGCCACTTTAGTCCGCCTTGGTCAGTTGTTGGCGAAACCAGGCAGGGCTTCTTCGCAGATAGCTCGAAATGGCGCCTCCGCCTCGAGCTGACTGAGCACACCGATACCGCCGATCCACACTCGATGGATCAGGAGGTACGACGGGGGGAGGTTGATGCGAATGGCGGTCGTGAAGGCCGGTTTGCGTGGATCGTTCATGCGAGCCGCCTGGCGGCGCATCCACTCGCGGCTGAACTGGAACCGATCCTGCCGGGCCGGCTCGACGAACGGCGCCAGGTAGTCGCGGAGCACCTCGACCGGGATGTCGATGCCGGACTTGATGAAGCCCTCGTCGCGCAATCCCTCGACCACCGCGTCGTAGTCGTCCTCGACAGCTCGGCGTAGCAGTCGCCCGATCGGCGGCGGCAGGGTCTTCTCCGGCAGTCGCGCGACCGAGCCGTAGTCGACCACACCGAGTCGCCCGTCCGCGAGCAGCCGGAAGTTTCCGGGATGCGGGTCGGCGTGCAGGAGTCCGGTCCGGCGGGGTCCGTCGAACAGGAACCGGACGTAGAGCTCGCCGTAGTGGTTTCGATCGTCCCGGTCACCCTCAGCGATCAGGCGTGCCAACGAGCCGTGGCTCTCGAGCCAGGAGCTGATCAGGACCCGCTTGGTGTTCATGACGACGTCGGGAACGTCGACGTTGTCGTCGTCGGCGTACGCTTCGGCGAAGGTCTGTTGGGCCTCCGCCTCCAGGTCGTAGTCGAGCTCCTCGACCACCCGGTTGCGAAGCTCCTCCACCAAGGGCTTGACCTCGATGCCAGGCAGCAGGCTCCCGAGCAGCCGGGAGACCCGAGCGATCTGCTTGAGGTCGGAGCGCAGGGCGTCGCCGGCGCCGGGGTACTGCACCTTGACGGCCACCTCCCGCCCGTCGTGCCAGCGGCCGCGATGGACCTGGCCGATCGACGCGGCAGCAGCCGGATCGTCGTCGAGCTCCACGAGTTGGTCCCGCCACCTCGGTCCGAGCTCCGCGGCGAGCATCCGGTGGACCGTCGTGGCGTCCATCGGCGGCGCCGAGTCCTGCAGCTGGGTCAGGGTGTCGCGATAGGGCGCCACCAGCTCGTCGGGGAGCGCGGCCTCGAAGACGCTCATCGCCTGGCCGAACTTCATCGCTCCGCCCTTGAGGTCGCCGAGCACCCGGAAGACCTGTTCAGCGGTACGGGCCTGGACGTCGGTGACGACGCGATCGGTCGGCACGCCGATCAGTCGACGGCCAAGCCCGGCAGTGGCGCGCCCCGCGAACCCGATCGGAAGGGTGGCCAGTCGAGCCGTGCGGGCAACCGCCTTGCGGGGGAGCGGTGCGGACTCGTCGGAGGTGGTCACTGCTCCATTCTTCCTGGTCTGGCAGTGGACCTAGGTCAGAGGTGCGCATCCGCACTGCGGTTGCAGCGGCCAGCGGAGCCGTCGCAGGTCGGAAAGGTCCGGTCCGACCCGCAGCGTCGCGCTGTGCGTCAGGGCCGGCTCGCCGGCGAGGTGGGCCAGAGTGTCACGCACAGTGAGGACGGCGACTGCGGCGTCCAGGACGGCCGACACCGCGCGTACGAGGGCGGCCGATGACGCCGACAGGGGCCGGTCGAGTTGGGCGACGATCGCGGGCCAGGCGGCGTCGACCGTGCTGCGGGCCGCATCGACGCAGCGCAGGCACGCGGTCCGGCCCGGCTGCACGAGCGGACCGACGATGCCGCAGCCGTCCCGGGTGGCGGTCACCAGGTGAGGCACGTCGATCCGCAGGCACTCGTCCGCGATCTCCCGGGCGGTCTCGCCCTCGCCGGCCAGGATGACCAGGTCGAGTTCGGCGGTCGGTGCCGTGGCCATGGCGACCGAGCCGACTCCGGAGGCTTCCAGCAGACCGGCCACCGCCTTGCCGAGGTCGTCGTCGCCGACGATCCGTACCGTGGCCGCCCGCCGCCGGGCGAGCTGCACCCGCGCCAGCTGGCCGTCGACGCCGCGGGCCAGCAGATGTGCCGCCTCGCTCTCGAGCCCAGCCTCGGCGCGCCAGACGTCGGAGTCGACCACGACCCCGGCCGCGAGCAGCGCGTCGACCAACGGCGCATCCAGCGTGAGGTCGTCGGCGGTGCGAACACCGTCGAGTCCGCAGAGCAGCTCGGCCATCGCGTCCGGTGCGGCGACGACGAGGGCATGACCGGGCTCGGTGCCGAGTTGGAGGTGCTCGGCATCGCGGCGCAGCAGGGGTGATCCCGGTCGGAGGACAGGTCGCATAGAGATGCTCCGGCGTGTGTCAGCGGCGGTGGTGGCGAAAGCCTGCCAGGATCTCGCCGCTGCCTGTGGCCGTTGTCCACAGCCCTCCGTCCGGAGCCGGGTCCGTCCGGAGACGCATGACGGCGGTGTCCCGGTAGGCCGGAACACCGCCGTCGACGTCAGCTGAGGCCGTCAGGCCTTGCCGAGGATGCGGTTGAGGTTCGTGCCGCACACGGGGCACTTCGCCTTCGCCATCCGGGTGCCCTTGGCGTTCACCTGGACTTCACCGGTGGCTTCGCGCTTCGCCTTGCACTTGACGCAGTAGTACTCACCGCTCCAAGTCTCCGCCATCGCGTACTCCTTGCCATCTCGTGACGACGCTCGCCCCGTCTGGAGGAGCGCGCCGATACTCGCGGCGGGAAGAACCGGGGGGAAGCCCCGCCGTGACCCGAACCAGCGGGCCTCGCCGACACCCTACGTCACGGCGCAGGCTGACCTGCGGCGACACGGCGTCGGCGGAAAGCCCCCGGCTCGGCTGGGATCGATCCACCTTCCCCTTGTGGACGCCCCCAACGGGCCGGAGGCCTTCTGCCGCGACACGGTAGAAGTCTCCCGCGGCGGCGTCAATCCACGCCTGTGTATAACTCTGTGGATAGCCTGTGGACAAGGAGATGCACCCTGTGTACGACATGTCTGTTCTAGGCAGTGTGTCGTGTTCCAGAGAATTGCCTAAACGGGATGAGACGGGCGACAACCTGCGCGAATGCCGCATGACCTGGCCTGTGGATATCCCGGTACGGTCGTGCGGCACGGCTACGGTTAGCTTCGTGAAGCAACCCGAGCGACCGACCGTCGAGGTGCGGCGCAGCAAGCGGCGTCGGCGGACGGTCGCGGCCTATCGAGACGGTGACACCGTCGTTGTCATGATGCCGGCGCGACTCACCAAGGCCGAAGAGGCCGAGTGGGTCGAGATCATGCTCGGCAGGCTCGAGCGACAGAGCCGCCGACAGGCGCCGAGCGACGCCGAGCTCGCTCGGAAGGCCGAGATCCTGTCGGCGCGCTACCTCGACGGCCTGGCCGTTCCGTCCTCGGTCCGGTGGGTCGACAACCAGCAGGCCCGCTGGGGTTCGTGCACGATCGCCGATCGGACGATCCGGCTCTCGACCCGGCTTCGGGGCATGCCGACCTGGGTGATCGACTACGTGCTGCTGCACGAGCTCGCCCATCTGCTGGTCCCGGGACACGGGCCGGACTTCTGGGAGTGGGTCAACCGCTATCCGCGTACGGAGCGGGCCCGGGGCTACCTCGAGGGCGTGTCCGCGACCGCAGTCATGCCGAGTCACAGTCCCGATCTGGACGACGACGAGGCATGACCGCCCCGATCGGAGAGCGTCTGGTCGTCGTTCTCGCCGTATCGGCGCCGGATCCACCGCCGGTCGCCTCGGCTTCGCCGGAGCAGTGGGAGGCAGCGCTGCTGGCCGACGCGGTCGACGCCGCCGAGTCGCTGGCAGCGGCCGGCATCGCCGTCCTGAGCCCGCCGCGGCATGCCGACGCGGTCGCCGCGGCCGCGGCCATCGACACGACGGTGTGGACATCGGATCAGCCGACCGTCCTGGAGGCCGCCGCTCGAGCGGCTGCCGCCGGCGCCCGGCAGGCCGTCGTGATCGCGTCCGACGCGCCGCACCTGCCCGGCCTGCTGGTCGGCAAGGTGTACCGGGCGCTGGCCCGGGCCGACATCGCGATCTGTCCCGACCCGCGTGGGCTGGCCAGCGCGATCGGGCTGCAGCTGCCGGCCGCCGACTGGCTGGCCGACCTCGACCTCGACCGGACCGACGTGGCCGACCGGGCCAAGGCTGCAGCACCGCGACCGGCCCTCGTGCGCCTGACACCGGGCTGGCGGCGGCTGCGCACCGAGGCCGACCTCACCGTGTTGGACGCTGCGGTCGACGGGGCCGACTTCACCCGGGCTCTTCTGGTCGGGGACAGTGGGTCAGGCGGGCGCTGACGATTCGGCTTCGCATCGGGCCCGACCGGCTCGTACCAATGCCCTGACCTGGTCGTCGGTCTGATCGGGCAGGCGCGTCGCGTCGAACCACGCGAGATCCAGCGACTCGGCGCTGCGACGCGCGATGGCGTCCGCCGGAGCGACGGCGACGAACTGGACGTCGAGATGATCGGTCTCGCCGTCCGGCCGGCAGGTCGCCGGATGCCGCGCCAGCCGCACCGGCCTCGGATCGATGGCCAGATCGTCGATGCCCGACTCCTCGCAGCCCTCGCGGAGGGCGGCGTCGATCAGCGTTGCGTCAGCCGTCTCGCAGTGGCCCCCAGTCTGCAGCCAGAGGCCAACGCGGTGGTGCAGGGTGAGCAGCACCTGACGCAGGTCAGCGCTCATGATCAGCAGCCCAGTCGTGAGATGGCCCGGATCGCACGACCGCCACAGCGCATCGCCGTGATCCGCCAGATGCTGCACGAAGTCCGAGCGCAGCCGGCCCTGTTCGGCGTCGGGCGGCTGCCAGGCCGTGAGCAAGCGCGTCGCGTCGGCGTGCAGGCTCACGACTTCGAGTCGTCGCCGCCGTCTTCGGGCTGTTCGCCCTCCTCCAGCAGCCGCGTCAGCGCCTCGTCGAAGGCCGCGTCGCCGATCTCCGCGGTCGAGTCGCGGTCGGACTGGACGTAGCCCAGCGGATCGTCGAGGTCGCTGGCGCCCGGCATCAGGTCCGGGTGGGCCCAGACGGCGTCGCGGGCCGACGATCCCTTGGCGTCGCGCAACGCGGCCCACAAGTTCGAGGCATCCCGCAGCCGTCGCGGCCGAAGCTCCAACCCGACCAGCGAGGCGAAGGTCTGCTCGGCCGGTCCACCGGCGGCGCGTCGACGCCGAACCGCCTCGCGGAGCGGACCCGCGGTCGGCATCCGGTCCTTGGTCGCCTGGGTGACGACCTCGTCGACCCAACCCTCGACCAGGGCCAGCAGGGTCTCGAGCCGGTTCAATGCCGCCTGCTGCGTCGGCGTACGCTCCGGCTCGAACAGCCCGCCGGACAGCGCCTCCTGCATCGCCTCGGGATTGGTCGGGTCCAGCCGGCCGAGTTGGTCCTCGATCTTCGAGACGTCGATCGACGTGCCGCGGCCGAACTCCTCGACGGCGCCGAACAGTGCTCCGCGCAGCCACGGCACGTGACTGAACAGCCGATGATGCGCCACCTCGCGAAGTGCCAAGTACAGGAGTATGTCCTCGTCGGACTGGGCCAGGCCCGATCCGAACTCGGCGACGTTGGCCGGTAGCAGTGCGGCCGTGCCGGACTCGGTCAGCGGCAGGCCGACATCGGTCGTACCCACCACCTCACCGGCCAGCTCGCCGAGCGCCTGGCCGACCTGCTGGCCGAACATGGCGCCGCCGACCTGGTTCAAGATGCCGATCAGTGGCCCGGCCATCTGCTGCGCCTCGGCCGGCATCGCCTCGCCCATCGCCCGCACCACGTTGTCCGCGATCGGCTCCACGAGCCGCTGCCAGGTCGGACGGGTCGCCTCGATCCACTCGGCGCGGCTCCAGGCCTCGACGGTGCTGGCGCCGGACGGGAGGTCGGTGACGTCGTCGAGCCAGTGCTCGGCGAGGCGGGCCGCGTCGGCGATCCGGGCGCGCTGGGCGCCGGTCACACTCGGGTCTGGCTCCTTGGTCAGGGTCTGGCGCGCCACCTGCCCGGCGAGGTCCCAGTTGATGTTGCCCTCGTGCGGAGTCAGGAGCTGCTGTACCTGGCCCATGAGCTGTTGGAGGTCGGGCATCTGACCCGGCCCCATCGCGCCGAACAGGGACTCCAACGGCGTACCGGCGAAGGGATTCGGGGTGGCCGATGGCTCGTCGCCAGGCTGGCCGGCGCTGCCGGATTCGTCCTCTCCGGGACGATCGTCGTCTGCGTCGCTTGCCATGGGAACCAACGTACCTGTCGCCTGGCCGACAATCCGGTCGTACGCTTCAGCTCATGGCTGACACGGTCCGCGCCATCGCGCTCCGCGAGGAGCCGCTGAGCGTCGACGAGGTCCAGACCGCCCTGGCCGATCCGACCGCGGGTGGCCTGGCGATGTTCGTGGGTACGGTGCGCGACCACGACGGCGGCAAGTCGGTCGAGGGCCTGACGTACTCCGCGCACCCGAGCGCGCTCGACCGGATGCGCGAGCTGGCCGAGAAGGTGGCGGCGAGCCACGGTGTGATCGGAGTCGCAGCGGTGCATCGGGTCGGGGAGCTGGCGATCGGCGACATCGCGGTCGTCGTCGGCGTGTGCGCGGCCCACCGCGGTGAGGCGATCGATGCCTGCCGGGACCTGATCGACGAGCTCAAGGCGACCGTGCCGATCTGGAAGCACCAGCGGTTCAGCGACGGCACCGACGAGTGGGTCGGCACGCCGTAGCCCTGTCGAGTCGTCAGCCGGTATTTGCCCCAGAGGGCGACATACGGCTGACAAGTCGGGGTGGACCGCGCGCTGCCGCCTACGCTGGTCGGCATGAGTGTGCTGTGGTGGCTGGCGGTCCCGCTGGGGATCACCGCCGTGGCGATGGTGTGGGCAGCGTGGGCCGGCCGGGCCCGTGACGACCGCGAGCGCGACGACGCGACCCGCGCCCGCCTCGCGACGGCGCTTGCGAAGCCGCTGCCGCCCGCGGCCCGCCGAGTCGTCGCCCAGCCGACCGACCGGCCCCGCGGCGTAGCAATCCGGCCGTCGGCGCGATCCGCCCCGCGGCGCCGGCCCGGTCCACGCCGGTGAGAGGCTTGGGCGCATGACCTCGCGAGCCACGACGCTCACGGTGGCCGCGATGCTGCTGGTCGCGCTGATCAGCGTGGCGGTGCTGCTGCCGGTGCCGTACGTCACGATGAAACCCGGCCAGACGGTCAACACCCTGGGACAAACCGCCCGCGGTCCGGTCATCGAGTTCGGGCCCGATGTGAAGACCTACAACGACGACGGACAGCTTCGGATGACCACGGTCTCGGTCACCAGCCCTGACTCCCACGTCGGCCTGTTGCAGGCGATCGACGGGTGGTTCGACACGAGTACGGCGGTCGTGCCGCGGGATCTGGTCTATCCGCCGGACCAGTCCGTCCAGCAGGCCGAGCAGCAGACCCATCTGGAGATGACCGGATCCCAGTCCAGCGCCCAGATCGCCGGCCTGACGGCGGCGGGCTATCACGTCAAGGAGCAGGTCCAGATCACTTCGGTGACTCCGGACGGACCGGCCAACGGCAAGATCAAGCCGGGCGATCAACTGGTGGCGGTCGACGGCGATCCGGTCACGAGTTCGCAGGAAGCGGTCAACGCCGTACGCGATCGAAATCCCGGCGATCCGGTCAGCCTGACGGTCAAGCGCGACGGCAAGACGCAGACATTCACCATGGACACCGAAGCGTCGCCGGACGACTCGTCGGTGCCGATCGTCGGCGTCGAGCTCGGCATCGTGCCCAAGTTCCCGTTCCCGATCCGCTTCAACGTCGACCCGAACATCGGCGGACCCAGCGCGGGAACGATGTTCGCCCTCGCGATCTACGACCGGCTCACTCCGGGATCGCTGACCGACGGCCAGGTGATCGCGGGGACCGGCGAGATCACCGTCAACGGAAAGGTCGGGCCGATCGGCGGCGTACAGCAGAAGATCCTCGCGTCGGAGAACGTCGGCGCGAAGTACTTCCTGGTGCCCAAGGCCAACTGCGCCGAAGCCAGCGGGGTCGGTCTCGACGGCATCCGGCTGGTCGAGATCGACACCCTGCAATCGGCGATCAACTCGCTCGAGACGCTGGCCAAGAACCCCAACGCGGATGTGCCCGACTGTGAGTGACTACGAGCTCGAGCCCGGTGAGTGGCAGTCCGACGACGCCATCCGACAGGCAGCGCTCGAGGTGGAGGCGCACGTCGCCGAGTCGGGCTGGGACCAGCCGGCCCGGCTCTATGCCCTCGTGCCGACCAGCGAACTGCTGACGGCCGAGCCGGAGCTCGCGGCGCGGCTGGGCCTCGATCCGGCCAATGTCGCCGGGACCTTCACTCCGATCGAGCAGGAGCTCAACCCGTCCGAGCCGCTGGAGGACCTGCTGACCCGGATCGAGTGGCCCCCGACCGTACTCGGCGTGGCGGCCGTCCTGGAGCGGTTCGTACTTCCGGCCGACGCCGAGGAGACCCTGCCGTCCGGACCGGGGTACGAGGAGGCCGCGGCGCAGCATCCGGACCGTCACGAGGTACGGATGGCGGCGGCTGTGACCCGCGACGGTCGGGCACATTGCGCGATTCGCCTGCGAGAACATGATCACGACGATGCTGTCCTGGACGGTACGGAACTGATACCGGGGCTCGTGGGGCTTCTCGCCCGCTCCCTGACAGACTGAGTCCGTGGCCGACGAATTCGACCCCGAGGGCGGTGAGGTCTCCAGCCGACGCGAGCCCCGCCAGACCACGCTGCGGCGCGTCCTCCTGCCCACGATCGTCACGCTGGCGGCCCTCATCTTCGGCATCGCCGTGTTCACCGGGGTGTGGACCGACCGCCTGTGGTTTCAGTCCGTCGGCTACTCGGAGGTCTTCAGCAAGATCCTCCTGACCCGGACCGCACTGTTCCTGATCTTCGGCGTGGTCTTCGCGGCCGCCGTCATCGCGAACATCGTCATCGCCTACCGCACCCAGCCGATCGTGGTGCCGCAGCCGCGGCGCAACGACCCGGTCGCCCGCTATCGCGAAGTGCTCACGCCGATCCGTGGCCGGCTGCTGGTCGCCCTCGGAGCCGTGCTCGTGCTCGCGGCCGGATCGGTCGGCGCCGGCCAGTGGGAGCGGTTCCTGCTGTGGCGCAACGGCGTGTCCTTCGGCCATGGCGACGAGTACTTCCACCGCGACATCGGCTTCTTCGTCTTCGACTACCCGTGGTGGCGGTTCCTGCTCTCGTACGGCTTCGTGCTGCTCGGCGTCTGCATCGTCGCCGCAGCCTTGGTCCACTACCTGTACGGCGGCATCGTGCTGCAGGGCCGGTCGAACCGGTTCTCGTCGGCGGCCCAGGTGCACCTGTCGATCCTGCTCGGCCTGTTCGTGCTGCTGAAGGCCGTGGCGTACTGGATGGACCGCTACGGACTCGCGATGTCCGACGGGCACCTGTTCACCGGCATCTCCTATACCGACGCGCATGCGGTGATACCCGCCAAGAACATCCTGATCATCATCGCGCTGATCTGTGCCGTGCTGTTCTTCGTCAACGCGATCCGGCGGTCCTGGCTGCTGCCGGGCATCGGCTTGGGCCTGCTGGTGCTGTCGTCGATCCTGATCGGCGGACTGTGGCCCGCGATCATGCAGTCGTTCCAGGTGAAGCCTTCCGAGCCGGACAAGGAAGGCCCGTACATCCAGAACAACATCACCGCGACGCGGGATGCCTACGGGCTGGACAACGTCAAGGTGCGGCAGTACGACGCCAACACCGACCTGTCACAGAGCGAGCTCGCCGCGGCCGCCGAGGCGACGCCCGGCACTCGACTGCTCGACCCGACCCAGGTGTCGCCGGCGTTCGAGCAACTGCAGCAGGTCCGCGGCTACTACACGATGCCGGCGACCCTCGACGTCGACCGCTACGAGATCAACAACACCGACGCCGCGCGTACCGGCGGACCGCCGACGTCGGAGCAGGACATCGTGATCGCGGCCCGCGAGCTCAACCTCGACGGTCTCGAGTCCAGCCAGCGCAACTGGGCCAACGACCACACCGTCTACACCCACGGCTACGGCGTCGTCGCAGCCCGCGGCAACGAGCGCGGCCCACAAGGTCAGCCGGTTTGGACGGTCAAGGACATTCCGCCGGTGACCCAGGACGCGTCGCTCAAGCTCAACGAACCGCGGATCTACTTCGGCGAGAACTCGCCCACTTACTCGATCGTCGGTCAACCGAAGGGTGCCGCCCCGGTCGAGGTCGACATCCCGCAGGGCACGTCCAACGAGGGTGCTGCCACGAACAACACCTACGACGGCTCTGGTGGCGTGCCCGTGGGCAGCCTGTTCAACCAGGCGCTCTACGCGTTGAAGTTCGGCGAGCCGAACATCCTGCTGTCCGGCCGGGTCAACTCGGATTCGAAGATCCTCTACGACCGGCATCCGCGCGAGCGAGTACAGAAGGTCGCGCCGTGGCTGACCGTCGACGGCGACCCGTACCCCGCCGTCGTGCCGGACGCGAACGGCCAGACCCGGATCGTGTGGATCGTCGACTGTTACACGACGTCGAGCCACTACCCGCTGTCCGAGCTGACCAGCCTCGAGGACGCCACCTCGACCTCGCTGACCGACCAGTCGGCGAACGAGGCGCTGCCGAACGACCAGATCAACTACATGCGCAACTCGGTCAAGGCAGTCGTCGATGCGTACTCCGGCTCGGTGGACCTCTACGCGTGGGACGAGAGCGACCCCATCCTGCAGACGTGGATGAAGGTGTTCCCCGGCGTGGTCAAGCCCAAGGCCGACATCAGCGAGGGCCTGATGGCGCACCTGCGCTATCCGGAGGACATGTTCAAGGTGCAGCGGGAGATGCTGACGCAGTATCACGTGGAGGACCCCGACACGTTCTACGGCGGCGGCGAGCGCTGGCTGGTCCCGGAGGACCCGACCGCCGGCGGCGTAGCGCAGCCGCCCTACTACCTGTCGGTGCAGATGCCCGGCGAGCAGGAGCCGAACTTCTCGCTCACCAGCGTCTTCGTGCCGCAGAGCAGAGACAACCTCGCGTCCTTCATGTCGGTGAACGCGGAGGCGACCGACAACGGACCGAACGGCTACGGCACGATCGAGATCCTGCAATTACCCAGTGAGACGCAGGTGCCGGGCCCGAGTCAGATGGCCAACCAGTTCAACAACGACAAGGGCTTGTCACAGGCGCTGCTGCCGTACGAACAATCCGGGCTGCGAGTCATCAGCGGGAACCTGCTGACTTTGCCGGTCGGCGACGGGCTGCTGTACGTCCAGCCGATCTACACCCAGAACGCCGCGACGACCGGCTCGTACCCGATCTTGCAGTACGTCGTCGCATCCTTCGGCGACCAGGTCGGGTTCGGCCAGAGTCTGGACGAGGCGCTGAGACAGGCGCTCCGCGGCGAGTCTGGCACGGTGGCACCGCCCGAGACCGGGCCCCCGGTGGAGAACGGCGGCGGCCCGACCACGCCCCCGCAGAACGCCGAGGTCGAGCAGCTCCTCCAACAGGCCGATCAGGCCTACCAGGAGGCGCAGACGGCGCTCCGCAACGGCGATCTGGGCACCTACCAGACCAAGGTCCAGGAGATGCAATCCCTGATCCAGCAGGCGATGGATCAGCTCAGCGCGGAGCAGTCAGCGACCCCATCGTCGCCGACACCGAACCAGCAGCAGTGAGTCCTTCGGAACCCATGCGTTGCTCATCCTGAGATGCAGCTGAGCCGATTTGATTGCCGATGTCGGGTGGGCCTATGCTGTCCGAGCCGACGCGGGGTGGAGCAGTTCGGTAGCTCGCTGGGCTCATAACCCAGAGGTCGCAGGTTCAAATCCTGCCCCCGCTACCAGGCAGAACGCCTTCGGAGTCCAGTGCTCCGGAGGCGTTTTGTATGTCGGGCTGGCGGGCTTGCGGGTCGTCACGGTCGCGGGCCGGATCGTCCAAGCGCCTCACGTCGCTCGCTCCGAGACCGCGTCCCTCCCGCACGCGGTGTTTAGCGTCCGCTTTGCGGTTCTTGCGGCGCAGCTGCGGGAGGGAGGCGGGGTCACCATCCGACAATGTTGGTTCCGCAGATCTAGCGAGGCGCGGCCGTTGCAGCCCGCTCGACATACGTACGTCCCGGCCGGCTGATCTCACAGCCGACCAGGACGTTCCGCGCAGAGCCCGAGCTACACCGAAGGCTCATCCTCGTCAGCGGCCGGCCGGAAGCCCTTGACGATCATCCAGACGCCGATCGAGAGCTCCCACGCCGCGATGGGAAGGGTCGCGAGGGCCGACCAAGTCGAGACCTGCTCGTTGTGGCCGAACAGAACGGCGATCATGGCGGCGAGCAGCAGGGGCGCCCCGATGAGTCCGGTGGCGGGGATGATACGGGGCACCAGACGCGACCGGTAGAGCAGCGAGCCGAGGAGGAGTGCGTTGAAGACCGCCATGACTCCGGGTCCAAGCAGGAAGGTCCAGTCCCGTACGGCGACCAGTGCCTGGCCGGTCGTGACGGCCATGGACGCGTCGGCGCCAGTCGCGCCGGCGTAATCCTGGCGCATCGTGACGACGGCGAGCAGGCTTACGACGCCGATGGCAATGATGGCCGCTTCCATCATGCGCGAGGTGACGAAGCCGAGTGCCAGGGTCTCGTTGCGCCGCTTGAGGACCGAGAAGAGTGCGACGGCGGTGCCGACGGCGGCGAGGGCGTTGACGATGTCGAGCAGGCAGCCCCAGAGCACGCGGGTGTCCGAGCCCGAGCTGATGATGTACGTCGAGTCGTCCAGCACCGGGTGGAGCAGGATCAGCGCCGGAATCGAGGCGGCGAAGGTGATCAGGTAGAGGACGCCTGCGATGAAGACGTTTCGCCTCATCGGGTCGGATGGCGCGCGGACGGCTGTGGTGGTTCGGATCATTGTGGTCATGAGAGTTCTCCCTCGTTGGTCGTGGTGGTGACGTCGTCGGCGAATCGGTCGGTCGGCAGTCGGGTGACTGAGACAAGGGGGAGGCCGAGGTCACGCAGCCGCTGCAGTACGCCGTGCAGCGCGGCCTGATCGGCGACCAGACCCCTGAGGACGGTGGTGCCGTCGTCGTAGGTGAGCGTCATGCCGTCGAACCGGGTTGCCCACCGGGGGTCGAGGCGTCCGTCCAGGCGGATCTCGTACCAGCCAGATTCGTGGAGGTCACCGGCAGCTGTGTTGCTCATGAGCGGCACGTTAGGAACCGATGTGGTGAGCGGGCATCACATCGTGTGGTGAGCGATGTGGTGATCTTTTTAGCGCAGCCGGGTCAGCGGTCGCCGGTACGAGACAGAAGGTCGAGCTCGCGAGCGTGCCGGACTGCGGCGCGACGGCTGTTGACGCCGAGCTTGGCGTAGATGTGCTTGGTGTGGGTGCGCAGCGTGTTCAGCGATACGACGAGCTCGCGGGCGATGTCCGGGCCGCTGAGGTCGGAGGCGAGCAGCCGGAGCACCTCCAGCTCGCGGTCGCTCAGCGGCTCGACCAGGCCCTGGCCGGTCGCGGACGAATGATCTGGCTGCTCGTGGGTCGCCAGGAGCTGCTGGACGTACGCCCAGTCGTCATGCCGCCGGGCGACGGCGCTCAACAGGGACCGCATCGGCGCCCCCTCGCCGACGAAGACGCGGACGTAGCCTTCCGGCTCGGCCAGCGTCAGAGCACGCTCCAGGATGGTCAGGGCACCAGGGACGTCGTCGCGAGCGCGGTGGGCGAGGGCCTGGAGCACCAGAATCTCGAGAAGACTGCCCGACCGGCCGCCACTCTCGGCTGCCGTCGCGAGCCGGTCGAGGAGTCCGGAGGCGTCGCGGAGGGCGGACTCCGACAACTCTGCCTGGTGCCGAGCGAGCAGGATGCGGGCCAACGTGATGTGCTCGCACTCGCGGAAGTAGGACAGGTCGTCGTCCGCGGACAGGCCCTGCTGACGAGCCCAGTCGACGGCCTCGCCAAGCATCCCTAGTGACACCAGCAGCCGTCCTCGGAGGGCCGGGATCGGCCGTACGTTGGGCGAGAAGTCGCCCAGGTAGACGCGCTGCGCCTCGTCGAGCAGGTCCAGTGCCCCGGCCAGATCGCCCGACGCCTCGCGTTGTCGGGCCATGGCCAATCGTGTTCGGTACGGGTTCTGCGGCAGGCCGTTCTGCTCGCCGAGGTCCCGCGTACGCCGCAGGTGCTCGGCCGCCACGGCCAGATCGTTCCGCTCGCAGGCGATCTGGCTCAGGCCGACGTACATGTCGGCGGTCCCACGCAAGGTGTCCGGCTCTTCGGAGGCGAGTCGGAGGGCGTCTTCGTACGTGCGTTGCGCGTCGCTGAGTCGGCCCTGTGTGATGCGGAGGTCGGCGAGTGTGATCGAGCAGCCGAGGACGTCCGAGATGTGGCCGGCCCGGCGCAGCCCGTCGACGGCGGCGGAGTAGCCCCGATGTGCAGCGTCGAGATCTCCGACCGCCCAACGGGCCAGCCCGGCGAGCGCCGACGCGGCGGCCTTGGTCAGATGGTCGTCGGACGGCGCCCGGCGGCCAGCCCAGTCGGCGAAGCGGACGGTCTCGGCCGGGTCGCCGGCGACCAACGCCAACGCGGCGCGAAACACCGCGATCGTCGCGGGCACGCGCGCGAGCTCATCCGGATCGACGACGACGATGTCGGCCCCATCGGCCGAGGCATCGAGCATCCGCTCGACGTCCTGGAGCCGCTGCTCGACGCCGTCGAACTCGTTGCCGGCCATCATGGCGCCGACGAATCCGATCGCGAGCACCGGCCGCCGACGCACCACCTCGTCGGGGATGTCGTCGATCCAGCCGCGGATCGTCGCCTCCTGCCGGTCGCGGCGCAGGGCCGGGATCGCCAGCTCGACCAGATCGGCCGCGCGCTCGACGTCACCGGAGGACAGGGCATGGCGGACCGCCTGCAGCGGCTCGCCGGCCCGGTCGTACCACTCGCTCGCCCGTCGGTGCAGGCCTGACACCTCGTTGCGTCGCTCATCCAGCAGATGCGTCTGCAGGACGTCGGCGAACAGGTGGTGGTAGCGGTACCACCGGCGGCTGTCGTCGAGCGGGACCACGAACAGGTTGGTGCGGTCGAGCAACTCGAGGGTGCGCTTGCCGTCGGACTCCTCGGTGACGGCGTCGCAGAGCGGACCACTGAGCCGATCCAGGATGGACGTCCGGAGCAGGAAGGTCCGTACCTGGTCGGGCTGACCGCTCAGGACCTCCTCGACCAGGTAGTCGACGATGTAGCGGTCGTCGCCGGCGAATCCCGCGATGAACCCGGAGGCGTCGTCGCGCCCCTGGAGGGATAGCGCGGCCAGTTGCAGGGCGGCGATCCATCCCTCGGTACGCGCCTCCAGCGTCTCGACGTCGGACTCGGCGAGCTCGAGTCCGCCGGCCTCGTTGATGTAGGCCGCCACCTCGTCGGGTGTGAAGCGAAGGTCGAGGCTGCGGAGCTCGACCAGGTCGCCGCGGGCCCGGAGGCGAGCGAGTGGCAGGGCCGGATCGGAGCGGGTGCTGATCGCCAGATGCACCTGCGGCGGGAGGTGATCGAGCAGGAACGCCATGCCCGGCTGGATGGCGGGACCGTCGGCGAGGTGGTAGTCGTCGAGCACGAGGTAGAGCTCGTACGGCAGGGTCCGAAGCTCGTTGAGCACCGTGGTCAGGACGGTCTCGATCGGCGGTCGGGCCGACTGCAACAACGGCAGCGCGCTGGCGCCGACGCCGGGAACCGCGGTCTGCAGGGCGGTGATCAGGTAGGTCCAGAACAGGGCGGAGTCGCTGTCGCCCTCGTCGAGCGAGAGCCATGCCACGGCCCGCTCCTCTGCGGGCGCCGCTGCAAGCCACTCGGCCAGCAGCGTCGTCTTGCCGAAGCCGGCCGGAGCTGACACCAGAGTCAGTCGCGATTGGGATCCGCGGCTCAGGCGATCGCGCAGCCGTGGACGGGAGACCTGGCCGTCTCGAAGGCGTGGGACATAGAGCTTCGTCTCGACGAGAGAGCTCGCCATCCAGGTCCCCGTTCCTCTCGCTGCGTGGGCGTGGCAGCAGGGTAGGCGACCCCGGCCGTGCCGTGTCTATAGCCGCGCGGCGTTGGCGCCGCCGAGCTAGGCCGGCTCGGTCTCGACCGGCAGCCGGTCGGCCGCCCATTCGGGATAGCCGTCCTCGAGCCGGACCGCCGACCGGCCCCGCCTCGACAGCAGGCGAACGGCGTCGTCGGCGTACACGCAGAATGGGCCCCGGCAGTATGCGACGACCTGAGTGCCGTCCGGGATGTCGGCGAGTCGGGTCTTCAGCTCGGACACCGGGACCGAGATCGCACCGCGGATGTGGCCGGCGGCGTACTCGGCTCTAGGGCGTACGTCGACCACCACGATGTCACCGTCCCGGAGGCGACGACGCAGTTGGTCTCTGGTGATCGTGCCGAGCCGCCTGCGGTCGCCCAGATAGGCGCGGGCCAGCGTGTCGAGTTCGTCGACGTGCGCTTCGGCCGTCTCGCGCAGGGCGCGCCACAGCGCGAACACGGCCGGGCTGGACAGGGAGTAGTAGATGTGGGTCCCGTCCCGACGCGACTTGACCAATCCGGAGTGGAGCAGCCGCTGCAGGTGGTGCGAGGTGTTGGCCACGCTCTGGTCGATCTCGCCGGCAAGCTCCTCGACGGATCGCTCGCCCTGCGCCAGAACATCGACGAGCTCGGCCCGCCGGCCGCTGGACAGCGCCTTGGCGGCCTCGGCCAGGGAGTCGTACAGCGCGGCCTTCGCCTCGTGACTCGCCATGGGAACACCTCCGGAGACTCCCAGCGTATTCAAAGCATTCCTTGAAGATCGCCGAAGGTCATGCCGCAATCACGCAGAGGCGTCACGGGAGCCGAGCGCACACGACGATCGCGACCGCGACCCGGCCATGGCGATCGGCCGGGATCAGCCGCCGCATCAGCTCGATCACGTCGGAGGAGAACAACGGATAGAGGGCGCAGTCGTCGATGCCGAGCGGTTCGCGGTAGACGACGTCGATGTCGACGAACCCGGCCTTGGCGAGCCGGTGCACGAAGTCCGACTCGGCCAGCGCGCCCGCGATGCAGCCGGCCCAGGCAGCGGGTTGGGTGAGGATCTCTGACGGCAGGTCGTCCTGCTCCACGGTCAGGTCGGACACGCAAAGCCTCGCGTGCGGTCGGAGCACTCTGGCGCATTCGGCCAGCACCCGGGCCTTGCGGGCGGACAGGTTGATCACCCCGTTGGAGATGACGAGATCGACACTGTCGTCCGGAAGCGGGATCGCCTCCATCTCGCCCTCGAGCGGCTCGACATTGGCCAGTCCGGCTGACTCGACCGCGGCCCGAGTGCGGTCGAGCATTTCGGGGAGGAAGTCGAGGGCGATCACCCGTCCGTCCGGGCCGGTACGTCGAGCGGCGAGAACGGAGTCGATGCCGCCGCCACAGCCGATGTCCAGGACCGTGTCGCCGGGCTCGATGTCGGCGAAGCTCAGGTGGTTCGCCACGCCGAGCGCCCGGTCGATCGCGGCCTGAGGCACCTGCGCCAGCTCGTCCGCGCCGTAGAGCTTGCGGGCGACGACCTCGGTGGTGGCCGGCACGTCTCGGTAGGCGTCGCGGACCAGCGCCTTCACCTCGGCGGCGTACATCAGGTCACGGTTCATGGGCCCAGCTCTTCCAGGGTCTGGTGCAGTCGGGTCAGTACGTCGGGCGGCACGTCGACGGCGGCGCCGTTGGCGAGGGCGCGTCGGAGCTCCTGGGCGAACTCCAGTTCGGCACAGCAGCGGCGGCAGCGTGACAGATGCTCCTCGACCTTGGCGCGATCGATCTCGTCGACGGTGTTGTCGAGGTACTCCCACAGTCGGCTGACCGCCTCGTGACAGCTGATCATTGCCGTGCCTCCCGGGTCAGGCCGTTCGCTTCGGCGTATTGCCACAGCTCCTTCTCGAAGAGCTTGCGGCCTCGGTGTAGCCGGGCCAGCACGGTGCCCAGCGGAGCGTCGAGCATCCGGGCCACCTCCTTGGCCAGGAACCCGTCCATGTAGACGAGTACCAGCGGCACCCGATACAGCTCCGGCAGTCGAAAGAGGACCGCTCGTACGTCCTCCGGGCCGAAGCCGGCGAGGAAGTCCAGGTGCAGCGAATCGGAGTACGGATAGGGGTCCTCGTAGGCGATCTTGCGGAACAGGGAGAAGCTCTCGAGCTCCTCGAAATCCACCGGCTGTGGGCTGCGAGCCCGGGCTCGGCCGGAGTCACGACAGCAGTTCACCAAGATGCTCACCAGCCACGCCGGCCCGGCATCAGCGTCTCTGAGTTGGTCATAGCGCCGGTACGCCTTGAGCAGGCACTCCTGGACCGCGTCCTCCGCATCGTCGCCGACCAGACGCCGGGCGATCGAGTACAACCGAGGCAGCTGGTCACGGGCGAGGTCACGAAAGTCGCCCATCCGCCCGTCCCTGTCTGCGGCCTTGGCCATCAGCTGCGCCACCTGATGTAGACGTTTCTGACGACGTTCTTATTGCATCTGCGTCCCGGCGCAATGGCTACGTCGGCGCACGCGTCTACAGATCACCAGGTAACCACGATGCAGGGAGGTGGTGGCGATGACCACCGCCAACGCAAGTTCATTCAGAACCCAGACGGATGAGGCTCGGTTGCGGGTGGGGTCGGCGATCATGGCTTTGGCCGGTCTGGGGTTCGTCGGCTACGGGGCGATCTTCTTCGTCCGCAACTTCACCGACTCGTTCCTGGAGCTCGGCATCGGTCCGAACCAGGTCGATGTCGGCAAGACGCAGATCGAGGACTTCAGCCCCGAGCTGCTGCACTACATCAGCCACCTGCACATTGCTGTGAGCGGGTTCATCGCCGCGGCCGGGATCGCGGTCGCCGCCCTGGCCTGGTTCGGCGTGCGGCGCGGGGAGCTGTGGGCCTGGGTGACCGCCGTGGTGGTTCCGGTGTTCGGGCTGGCCGTCGCGCTACCCGCGCACTACCCATGGGGCTTCGACACCCTCGGCCACCTCGGACTGATCTATCTCGACACCGTGCTGTTCGTCATCGGCGCCGGCCTCGCACTCCTCGGACTACGCGGTCGGACGGGGTAGCCGCGATGGCCGCCACAGTTGACGCACAAGAGCTCGAGACCAAGGTCAAGCAGATGTACCGCGACGTCGCGCTTCATCCGAACCGGACCTTCCACTTCGAGCTCGGCCACAAGGTCGCGATCGGGGTCGGCTACGACCCGGATCGGGTCGACGCCCTGCCAGCCGAGGCGGTTCGCTCGTTCGCCGGCGTCGGCTACTTCTTCGACCTCGCGGACCTAGGGCCGGGGGAGGTGGTGGTCGACCTGGGCAGTGGGTCCGGGATGGACGCGTTCTACGCCGCCGGTCTGGTCGGTCCGACCGGCCGGGTGATCGGCGTGGACTTCACCGCCGAGCAGCTCGAGAAGGCCATGGCTCAGGCCGCCGACCACGGCGCGACCCAGGTCGAGTTCCGGGCCGGGCGTATCCAGGAGCTGCCGGTCGACGAGGGCACCGCCGATTGCGTGATCTCGAACGGCGTGATCAACCTGTGCCCGGACAAGTCGGCCGTGTTCGCCGAGGCCGCCAGGGTCCTGCGTCCGGGGGGCCGAATGGCGATCGCGGACATCATCACCGAGCAACAGCTCACCGATGCCATCGTCGGCAATGCCGACCTGTGGGCGGCCTGCATCGGCGGCGCTGCCCAGCAGGAGTCCTATCTGCGGGCGATCGAGTCGGCCGGGTTCGTCGTCGAGCGGGTACGGGAGAACGCGTACGAGTTCATCTCCGATCGGGCCCGCAACGCGAGTGCGGAGTACGGCGTGAAGAGTGTGTCGGTGCTCGCGAGGAAGCGCTCGACATGAGGGCTCGTCGCCCTGTTTGACTTCACCGTCGGCACCGGAAAGTATTCAAGTAACTCCTTGAATATCTTGAAGGGATGCTGTGACCGACGAGATCGTGACCGTCGTCCAGGACGAGGGACTGGGCAACTCGGCGTACCTGGTCGACCTCGGTGACGGCCGGGCGTTGGCGGTCGACCCGTGCCGCGATCTCCGCGCGCTGCGTCGCGTGGCCGACGCTCGCAGGCTTCGGATCGCCTTCGCGGCGGACACGCATCTGCACGCCGACTTCTTGTCCGGTGCGGTCCAGCTCACCGCGACCGACGGCGCCGAGGTCTTCGCGTCGCGGCCCGGCCGCCGGGCGTTCCCGCACACCGGTCTCGAGGACGGCGACGAGGTCGATCTGGGCGGACTCTCGCTGCGGGCGATCGCAACCCCGGGTCACACCGGCGAGCACCTGGCCTACCTGCTGCTCGACGGCGACCGGACGCTGGGCGTCTTCACCGGCGGG
>Ga0081455_10001155_pt1 | contig 33093 bp, 28 predicted proteins | sample TabmetS3T2R1_FD_70207 | JGI IMG/M metagenome (GOLD analysis project Ga0081455, IMG submission 70207) | Tabebuia heterophylla rhizosphere microbial communities from the University of Puerto Rico - S3T2R1 | ecosystem: Host-associated > Plants > Roots > Rhizosphere ...
ACCAGCCAGGTCCGCCGCCACCAGGCAGCCGCCGGCCAGGCCAGCGCGGTGGCCGTCACGGCGGCGAAGGCGGCAGCGAGATCCGCGGCCGGGATGCCGGCGCGGGTGCCGGCCAATCGCACTCCCACGCCCACTGCCGCACCGATCGCCAGGGTCAGCGCCACCGCGACGGCATCCAGGAACGGCTCGTCGACCGGCCGGAACTCGGTCGCGATCGCCAGCCGCGTGACAAGGCCAGCGAGCGACCACATGCCCAGGGTCAGTACGACCGCCTCCGCGCGCGGGTCGAGCGCCGCATCGGCCACCACGACCGTGCCGAACACGGCCGCCGACCACACCAGAAGCCAGAACAGTCGTCGGCGCGGGATACGTCCGGGGGCGTAGCCCATCGCCCAGGTGAGCAGCACCAGGGTGAGCAGCACAACCACGAGGTCGGCCGAACGCCACAGGTCCTCGACTCGGGGCCAGATCGGGTCGCCCGCCGTCGGCAGCGCGATCACCAGCATCGCTGCCGGGACGAGGGCGAGCGCCGCGAGGCTTCGGCCCACGCGAAGCTCCGTACGCCGATCGAGCAGGAGCGCACCCGCAAACCCGAACGCCGGCCATCCCGCGCCGTACAAAGCGCCCGTCGGCAGCGTTGTTTCGCCGAAACCCACCAACAGTGGCAGCGCACCCAAACCGGTCGCGACAGCGGCGACGATCACGCCCGTCGACGCGCCCCGCGCACTGGCATCAGCGGTGCTCACACAGACATGATGTGGCAAGCGGACGCGTTTGGGGACCTCTGCGGGACGTCCCGGGACGACGCGGGACACCGCAGGTCGCCACGTCCTAGCGGTCGGGACGCCGCCAACGACACCGTTGGCGACGGATCCCCGGATCGGCCGGGTCCCGCACCTAGGGAGGTCACTATGACCACGGAAACGACCACAGCCACCGAACGCCGGCTCTCCCCCGCCGTCCTCGTCGGCGGCACCTTCGCTCTGACGACGCTCCTCAACCTCGCCTTCCACGTCGGCGAGATCCTCTTCACCGACCACGACCCGTACGCTTCGGACGGGCCGGTCGAGTCCATCCAGAGCGTCTCGTTGGTCGGCAGCATCGGGCTCGTCCTCGCGCTGGCGATCGCCGTTCCGCTCTCGCGCGACGCACAGCGAGCCAAGGTCGGAGCGATCGTGCTCGGGGCCCTCGCGATCATCACGCTGCCGGTGTTCTGGTCCGGCGCACCAGCGGTGCTCGGAGCCTCAGCCGCCTGGCTCGGCGGCCTGGCGCGCGGCAGCTACCCCCAGTCCGGCGCCGCCCGCGGCTTCGGCATCGTCGGAATCGTGATCGCCGTCCTCGTGATCGTCGCAACCGTGTTCGGCGGCGCCGCCGGGCAGCTCTCCGGCTGAGGAGACCATGCGGAGGATGCTCACCGCCACGATGGCAGCCCTGCTCAGCGCCGCCTGTTCGCCGGACTCGGACGGCAACAGTAACGGCGCTAGCAGCGGTTCGACGGACTTCCTCCGGATCAGTCGCCGAAGTAGGCCCGAGCGACGGCGTAGGTGTCCTCGTAGAGGTGGTAGCGGATGATCCGCCCGTCCCGGACTGTCGTGTGCAGGGCGAACGCCGTGTCGATGTCTCGGCCCGTCTTCTTGACCTCGGAGACCATGCGCCCGATGAGCACCACGTCGTCGCCCTCGGCGATGATCTGACGAAGCTCGAACTCCTTGGGCTGTACGTGGGACCCCAACAGCTCGAAGAAGGTCTGCATGTCCGCAGCCGAGTCGACCTCAGGTACCCACGGAATGCCGGGAGGGTGCGGGATCGAGAACGACACCGAGTCGGCGAACAACGCCGCCGCGTCTGCGGTCTTCCCCTCGGCGAGTAGCGGGAACAAGCGTTGCACGGTCTGCGCCGGCGACTCTGCTGTCATGCGGGTCGAGACTACAGCCGGCCCTCAGCAATCAGCGCAGTCAGCCGTGGGTCGTACGACGGACCCGGCGGCGAAGCTGCCAGATGCGGAGCGCGCCGGCAGTAGCGGCCAGGAGGAGTCCCGCCACGGCGGCGATCAGGAGCGCGACCGCCAGTGGCGGCGTACCGTCCCAGCCGAGGAACGACACCTCGACGCTCTGGGTGTTCTGGGCGATGAAGATGATCAGCAGCAACAAGACGACGACCAGTGCCACCACGGCGATCCAGACCCGGCTCGTGCGCGAGCCGCGCAGCGGATCCTCCTGGCGCGTCGGCGCCGTCTCGTCCCTCGCGGGATCGCCTTGCTCGGACATGGGACACCACCTCCCGGACGGTCGCTAGGTGCAGTACCCAAGCCCGACCGCGTTGACGCAGCCATGGCGCGCCTCATCGGGAGCAGTGCCCCAAGGTCGGAGAAATCGCCTCTTTGCCCCTGCGGCGTTCTAGGCGTCTGCCAACACTTCCACGACGCAGAGCCGAGCCGAGGGAATCGCCGCCTTCACTCCGTCGGCCATCGCCTGTGCGTGAGCCTCGTCGTCGAGGATCACCACGGCGTGAGCAGCGTCGATGTTGTCCGTCTCCTGCCCCCAGTAGCCACGTACGAAACCCGGCTGCTGTCGCACCGTGTCTGCGATGTGGGTGAGCTGATCGGCTTCCAACGCTCCGTCGACCGCCCAAGTGCCAATGATTGCGAACATGCGGGCCTCCCATGTCGTCGCAGATATAGACCGCCGCGGCCGACCGAAGTCATCGGTCGTCGACAGATATCAATATGTACCGGCTTTGAGCATGGCCGGGACTCCCGCCCCCAACAGGTGGCGCTCTCGGGCATTGTGGATGACGCGTAGTGAGTCCAATCGTCCGCGTCAGGTCCAGTTCGTCAGATGGTGGCGGGACTGTTCGAGGGTGGGGACGAATCCGGTGCCGCCGGCGGCTTGGACGGACAGTGATGCCGCCGCGGTGCCCAGCTGGACTGCCGCCTCGAGCTCGTCACCGATCGCGAGCCGGGCTGCAACGGTGCCCACGAAGGCATCGCCGGCGCCCGTCTGATCCACCAGCTTCGGCGAAGGCGGCGCCTCGATGTGGGTCTCGCGCGCGTGCTCGCGCAGCAACACACCGTCGGGGCCGCAGGTGAGCGCGACCGCCCGGGCACCCAGCTTCTCGACAAGGGCAGCCGCCGTACCCTTGTCCACGTCCGCCGGAAGGTCGAGCAGCGCCCGCACCTCGCCGGGCCAGGACGGTGTCACGAGTCGGGCGAGCGGCACCAACTCCCGGAAGACGCGAGCGGCGTCGTTCGAGCTGGCTAGTCGTGGCCGGAAGTTGGGGTCGTACACGAAGTCCCCAGCCAGCTCGGCGGCACGGCGGACCGTCGCGGTCGCCGACAGGGACACGGCACACGCAACGCCGCTGGCGAGCACGACCGCATCACGCAGCAATCCACGATCGAGGTCGGTGGGCTCGAGCGTCGACCCGGCACTCCCCTGTCTGAGATAGACGAACTGCCGCTGGCCGGTCGGATCCGCGTGGGTCAGGTACGCGCCGTGCTGCCCGGGCACCCGCAGCACCGCCGAGCCGTCGATGCCCAGCCCCGCCACCGCGTCGAGCATGACGTCGCCGAGCTCGTCATCGGGTACGCGTGCGACGAGCACGGTGTGGGCGCCCGCCGCCGCTGCCGCCGCCGCAGCGTTCAAAGCGTCGCCGGAGAAGCCCAACCGGAACTCCGCACCGGGCGCGAAGACTTCACGGCTCGACAGCTCGACGAGTATCTCCCCGATCACGACGACGCGCCGGGAAGCACTCATGCGTTCCACTCCTGCTTGTCCGCGAGCCGGCCACGGAGGTCGGCCAGTCGCCTGGTCAGATCGCCCTTGAAGAGATCGCCTCCGACACCGACGGCGACAGCGCCGGCCTCGATCCACTCGGGTACGTCCTCGAGTGCGATGCCGCCCGTGGGCACGAACAAGGCCGTCGGCAGCAGCTGCCGCATACTGCGTACGTAGTCGGGGCCGACCGCGTGCGCGGGGAAGATCTTCACCGGGCCCCAACGAGCAGCGGCCGCCACCTCTCGCGGTGAGAACGCCCCTTCGATGAACACGACCTTCGCGGCGTCGGCGACCCGTCGCACCTCAGAGCTTGGCCACGGACTGACCAGGAACGCCGCCCCTTCCTCGACCGCAGCCCGGGCCGTCGCCTCATCGGTCACGGTGCCCAGCCCGACGCTCGTGGCCGGGGATCCCTCGTGTACCTCACGAAGTGCCGCCGACCAATCGGGCGTCGTGGCGGTCAACTCGACCACGGACAGACCGACCTCGGTTACCTCGAACGCCGCCTTGACCGCCTCCGCTGCCGAGGCAGTACGGAGCACGGGAAGCACTCGCTGATGAGCGACCACGGCCATGATGTCCGGGCTCATATTCCTACCGCCTCAGTCGTGTGTGGGCCGTCGGTCACCAGCCTGGGCTGGTGACCGACGGCCGGGGGTCGATCACCAGCCGTGTGGCATGGCCGCCGATCGACGAGCTCGCCGAGGGTCAGGGAACCGCGTTGCCCTCAGACAGTTCAAGGATCTCCGCCTCACTCAGTTCATCGGCATAGAGTCGGAAGTCGTCGAACATTCCGTTCCACTTCGGGTCGTTGAAGCTGATGCTGCCGAGGAAGTTGGCCGTGGTGTTGCCGTTGATGCCGACGTCACCGATACCAAGGGTGAAGTCGGTCCTCGTTTGCATCAGCTGGCCGTTGAAGTAAATCTTTCCGGTCGAGCCACTCTGGGTGAACACGATGTGCGTCCACTGGTTGAGCGGCAGGTCGCGACCCGAGCCCAGCAGCAGGCGTTCCTCTCCTGTCGTGGCCGCCTTGAACGTCGCTCCGAAGCAGCTGCACCCGTTCGCCTGCATATTCGACTGCAGCAGGAAGTACGTGTTGGTGCCACTTCCGATCTGGACCAGCGGAACCCAGTTCGGCAAGGCTCGCGGATTGGCCCAGAGCGATACCGAGAACTCGTCGTCTCGGTACTCGTCGCGTGCGGTCATGTTGTTCGGGAGCCTGACGTAGTGGTCACTGGTGGGTGCACCACCCGGCAGGTTCACCGCGCTGCCCAAGGGGCCGTCGGGGGTCCACCCGACGTTGCCGTTGAGCGTCGCGTCGCCGATGGTCACGTCAGTCCCGGCGTTGGCCGCCGTCCTGCCCTGTCCCTCGTCGAACGGGTAGCGCACCGGCAGGTCCCCGATCGGCGGCGGCTCCTCGTGGACCGAGGTGACCGAGCCCTGAGAGGCACCCCAGCGATCGTTGCCGAAGAAGCGGACCTCAATCGTGTGCTCGCCGGTGTCGAGGAGGGTCGACGGGAAGGTGAACGAGCCGTCGCCGTCGAGCTCCCACCACCGGTTGGCGCCCTGGCGGGTGCCGTCGATCCAGAGCTGTACGAAGCCCTGCGCGGTCACACCGTTGACGCCCTTGACGGTGGTCGAGACTGACAACGGCTCGCCCCACGGTACCGGCGACGCAGGGTCGACCGACACGTTCGTGACCGTCGGCTGCTGAGGCTGCGGATCGGGCGCTTGGGGTGGACTGACGGGAGCATGGATCACGAGATCGTCGATCACCACTCCCGCACTCGTGCCCGAAGCAGCGAGCGACAGCGTCTCGGTCCGTTGAGTAGCGGTGAACGTGCCGACGTAGGTTTCGAACGTGACCTCCGTCGAGTCGGTCGGATGCCGCGACGGCTGGCTCGCCGTGAGCGTGGTGTTCAGCGAACCGATCGACAGATCGGCGCTGACGGTGTCCCCATCGCCCACCGCGACGCCGCTGTCCCGGGCGTACCGCAAGGAGATTCGGTACTCCTGGTTGGGATTGAGGTCGCCGATCGAGCGGTTGAGGCTCCCATCCGCACCCAGGTCGAGCTGGTAGCCGACGGCACCGAGCCCACCCAGGTTGGGGGCCGTGCCGCGTACCAACTCGACGCCGCTGTCGACGGTCCAGGGGGCCATCCGACGACTCCCGGGCTCGACCGAGACGGTCGTCGGCGGATTCGCCGTCGCCCAGTCGAGCGGGACCTGCGGGTACTCGAACTGCTCGACGAGCTCCGGCGTCCAGCTCTTCATCGGCACCTCGGGGTCGATGTCGAGGATCCTGGCGTGGGACGGAGTGCCGTCAGCGTTGATCGCGAACACCATGTAGGAGCCCGGCGGTGCATAGGTGCCGTCGGCCGGCGCCTTGACGGTGAGGTTCGCGCCCAGCTGACTGAACTCCAGATCCTGGAAGGTCTGGCCGTTGTTCCAGCCGTGCGTCACCGAGCCGTTACGCACCAGCGTCACCCGATCGATCGCTTCGGACACCTGCATGTTGAACTGCCCGGCGTACCCGATCTTGTTCGGCGCATGGTGGATCGTCGGTCGCGCCGCGAGTTCGTTTCCGTCGTAGAGGTACGGCGGCGTGTAGAACTCGGCATCGGTGTAGTTACGGGGACCAGGAGCGCCGCTTCCGGCCAGCATGATCCGTCCGTCGGGCAGCAGCATCGCCGTCGAGTGGTACAACCGGGCATGGGCGTGGGGGGCTAGGTCGCTAGCCCACTTGCCCGTGTCCGGGTTCCAGATCTCGGGGGTCGTCGCCACGCCGGGAGCGCCGTTGTTGCTCCGACCGCCGCCGGTGACGAGCACCTCTCCGGTCGGCAGCACGGTCGCAGTCGCCCAGTGACGTGGGAACCGCATCGGCTCGGTCGGCGCGTACTCCGGGTTCGCCGTCCCGTCGGGGCCGGTGATGTCGACGGTGAAGCCGGCCCGAGCGCCGTTGCCGCCGCCGCCATTGGAGAACGCACCGCCGCCGACCTGCAGGATCTTGCCGGGCTCGTACATGACCGCCGTCGACGTCGCGCCGATCGGCTCTCCGAGCTCGCCCTGGTCGGCCACCTCGGCCGGCAGGGTGCCGCGCAGAGTCAGTGTTCCGGTGCCGGCCGGGTCGAGCTCGGACACCTGGGAGCCGCTGATGGTGAACAGGTTTCCGTTGTCCGGTGCGACCCAGGACCTGGGGTACCACCAGCGGTTCTGCGTGTTTCCGTAGGCCTCAGCGCTCTTGGCCCCGGTGAGCAGGGTCCAGCCGGTGCCTTCGTTCGGGGTGTACCGCTCGGGCGTGAGCACACCAGGCCCGCTCACACCTCGTACGCTGCCGCCCTGCACGACGATCTCGCCGTTGGGCATCACGTTCGCCGTCGGGTACCACCGCGGGTAGTGCATCGGCGCTTCGTCCGTCAACCCTTGCTGGATGGTATAGCTGGTGACGCCGACCGGTCCGTTCACCGGGTTGTTGCCGTTTCCGAGGCCGTCGTCACCGCCCATCGTCATCACCGACCCGGTGTTGGGATTGTGCACCTGGATCGAACAGAACATGTCGGTGTAGGTGTTGTTCGGGAGGAGCCCTTCCTGGAAGTTCTCGATCGTTCGCGTCGTGCTCGGGTCCCAGATGTCGAACTCGAACTGGCCGCCCTGGGCGACGCAGCTGTTGCCCGTCCAGTCGTACGGCGTGGTGTCGGTACACCCGGTCGAGGTGCTGCCGAACGACTGCACCTTCCCGTCCTTGGTCAAGGCCGTGTTGATCGCCATCACCGGCCAGGGCGTCACCTGGCTGGTGACGGACGCGCTGCCTGACGACCACTCACCAGCCTCCTCATTGGCCGGTGGGGAGCAGTCGGCGAAGAGCAGCCCGGCGGTGTAGGCCAGGCCGTTGCGCAACTGGTTGCGCATCACCGGCTCGGAGTAGGCCGAACCTTCATGCCCCATCGCGGTGTACCAGGAGCGACCACCGTCGAACTCCTGACACCAGGTGATCGGGTGGTCTGTGCCGTGGCGCCCATCGGTGTAGGTGGACTCGTCAGCCTCGAGCAGAGTGCGGACGTTCCCGGCCGGGTTGACGTTGAAGTCGTACCACTCGTCGCTGCGTGTGAAGGAGGCCGGTAGTCCCTGCGTCAGCGGGTGGCCGGCCTCGCGGACCCGGACGGTGCCCGGCTTGACGGCGGGGTTCTCCGGGTGGTGTTCCGAGACGGCGCCGACGAGCCGGAGGTACCAGTCGTTTACTTCGTGCTCGCTGACCGCGCCGCCGGTCCACCCGGCGTAGTGCATCCCCATCCAGCCGCCACCGTTTTGGATGTAGCCCTTCAGGGCGGCCCGCTGCTCGTCGTTGAACAGCACACCACCGGTCTGCGCGAACACTAGGGTGTCGAAGGTCGCGAGACTGTCGGGGGTGAACACGTCGGGACTGTCGGTCTCGGTGATCTCGACCTCGAGTGCGTGCTCCTGGCCCAGCTGGGCGGCGATGTCGCGGACCGCCTCGCGCGCCTGCACGTTCGAGGCGTGGAACTGGGTCTTGTAGAACAGCAGGATCTTGAGCGAGTCCTGCTGCGCCGCCGCCTGCACGATGACCATGGGCGCGACGATGAAAAGCGCCAAAAGCGGCACGAGATGACGTAAGAACCGGCCGCCGACGCGTGAGTAGAGCCTGTGCTGGATCATGCGGATCCCTTTCGAGAGCTGCGAGTCGAGGCCGGCAGTCCCGAGCGGGCCGGGCGCTCTCTTAATGCGTCGGCATGCTAGAGAGCGTCAACATCCAGAGTCAAGAACACAGTCTCGATCTATGAACATCCGGCGCTATACGTACACAGATGTGAACGACGCCTAGGGAGCGAAGGCGTACCGGGCCTCGAACAGCAGCCGGACGATCTCGTCCTGACGCTCGTCCTCGAGCCGGGAGACCGGTACCGAGATGCTGATGGCGTCCTGCGTCGGAGCGTGCGGGAGAGCGATCGCGAAGCACTCCAGGCCGACCGCCGTCTCCTCGGCGTCGATCGCGTAGCCCCTGGCCCGCGCCCGCCGGATGTCCTTGAGCAGCTCGTCCAGATCGGTGATCGTCTTCGGCGTGGTCGCCTCGAGCGTCGACGGCAGGTGGCCGGCGATCTCGTCATCAGGGAGCGTGGCGAGCAGACACTTGCCGAGCGCAGTCGAGTACGCCGGGAGGCGCCGCCCGACCGCGGAGAACATGCGAAGCGGGTGGATGGACTCGCGTTTGGCCATGTAGACCACGTCGTTGCCTTCGAGTCGGCCGAGGTGGACGGTCTCGCCGGTCTTCTCCGCCAAGGTGTCGAGGATCGGCGCGGTTCGGGTCACCACGTCGTCGCTGTCGACGTAGGCGGAGCCCACGAGCAGGGAGTGGACGCCGAGGCCGTAGCGCTTGCCGGTCGCGTCGAGCTCGAGCCAGCCGTAGTGCTGCATCGTGCGCAGCAGGGCGTGCATGCTGCTCTTCGGCACGTCGAGCTGGTCGGCGAGATCACCCATCGAATGCGGGCCAGAGGCGGCCAGCACCTTCAGGACCTCCAGCACCCGGGCGGCAGACTTCACCGGCCGGAAGTCATCGTCGCCCTCGATGTCCGCGGTCTCATACCCCATATCAGCCTTCACATACGTGAATGTACTTGACTCCATGCTTGACAGCCAATCCACATCTTGGTTGAGTGTTGGCCGCACATGCGAATGCGATTCTCATACATGGACGGCTCGCCCGCAGCGACCAGAAGTGAGAGCAGCAGATGGAGATCCGCCAGGCGACCGCTCCGGCATCGCTCGAGACCGCGACCACCGCCGAGCTGCGCAAGCACTACCTCGTGGACGACCTCTTCGTCGACGGTGACGTACGCACGGTCTATACGCACGAGGATCGGATGGTTCTCGGCGGAGCCGTACCGACCGGAGGCGAGACGCTCGTCCTGGCGACCGCAGACCCGCTTCGCGCCGAGCACTTCCTCGAGCGGCGAGAGTTGGGCATCGTCAACGTGGGCACCCAGGGTGAGGTGCTTGTCGACGACTCGGCGTACGAGCTCGGAACGCTCGACGGCATGTATGTGGGACGCGGGAGGCAGGTAGCGTTCCGCGGAGCCGGCGCGCGGTTCTACCTGGCCTCCGCGACGGCCCACGCCGAACACGAACTCGCCGTCTTCCGGCGGGAAGAGATCGCACCGGTGGAGCTGGGCGATCAGAGCGGCGCCAGTGTCCGACGTCTCTACCGCTATATATGGGGTCCCGACGGCCACCCGTCCTGCCAGCTGCAGATGGGCGTCACGGTGATCTCCGACGGATCGGTGTGGAACACCATGCCGCCTCATCTACACGATCGTCGCACCGAGGTCTACCTCTACACGCAGCTTCCCGACGACGCTCGGGTGCTCCACGTCATGGGCGAGCCCGGCCGCACCCGGCACCTGGTGGTCAGGGACGGGCAGGCCGTGATCTCGCCCTCGTGGTCGGTGCACGCCGGGGCCGGCACCAGCTCGTACGCGTTCGTCTGGGCGATGGCCGGCGAGAACACCGACTACGGCGATCTGGAACCGGTCAAGCTGGAGGAGCTGTGAGCTCCGACCAGACCGACGGCCTGCAGGCGTTCTCGCTGGTCGGGCGGACCGCCATGGTCACCGGCGTGAGCCGGGGCATCGGCAAGGCGATCGCGGTCGGTCTCGCGGTCGCCGGTGCCGACCTGGTCCTCGCCGGACGGGCCGGGAGCCTCGACACCACCAAGGCGACGGTCGAAGGCCTTGGCCGCAAGGCCGCGACGCTCGAACTCGACCTGGCGCAGCCCGACGGCATCGCGGACGGCTCCCTCGACCATCTGCTGCCGCCCAACGTCGACATCCTGGTCAACAACGCCGGGATGATCCATCGCGAGGAAGCAGTGGCGGTGGACGCTAGCTCCTGGAACCAGGTGCTCGACGTCAACCTGACGTCGCTGTTCTTCCTCACCCAGCGCGTCGCCGGCCCGATGCTCGCACGCGGTCACGGCAAGATCATCAACATCGCGAGCCTGCTCTCCTTCGAGGGCGGCCTGGGTGTGTCGTCGTACGCAGCGAGCAAGCACGCCGTCGCCGGCCTCACCAGAGCCCTGTCCAACGAGTGGGCCTCGCATGGGGTCCAGGTCAACGCGATCGCGCCGGGCTACATCGTCACGGACAACACGGCCCAGCTTCGGGCCGATCCCGCACGTTCAACGAGCATCGGTGACCGCATCCCGGCGGGCCGATGGGGTCTGCCTTCCGACCTCGTCGGCGCCTCGGTCTTCCTGGCCTCCAGCGCCGCGGACTACGTCACCGGACACGTCCTGCTCGTGGATGGGGGCTGGAGCGCCAGGTAAGTCAAATTCGATGGGTCGCCGAAGAAGAGTGATCTCCGTCCGCGCCCACCGCTCGCACGGCCGGAAGAGAGGAACGAACAATGAGAAGACCCAAACGTCATCGCCGGAGTGTTCTGGCCTGCGTGGCCGCCGGAGGGTTCCTGCTCTCCGGCTGCGCCGGCGAGGCCGGCGGCGGAACAACAGACGGTGCGACCTGCGACCCCGAAGAGATCAAGCTGATCGGCCAGGTCCGCAACCAGACGAACCCCTACGAGGCCGCCTGGCTCAGCGGCGGCGACGAGTACGCCGAGTCCGTCGGTCTCGAGCAGGAGCACCTGACGTACGACGGCGACTCCCAGCGTCAGCAGGAGCAGATCCGTCAGGTCCTCGCCGGTAGCGGCGTGGAGTGCACCGTGCTGAACGTGCTACCGAACGGCGACTCGGACACCGCGCCGATCGTGGCCGCGGCGGACTCGGCCGGGGCCTTGCTGGTCACCCACTGGAACAAGCCGGCCGACCTGAACCCCCATGACTTCGACCGCTGGATCGCGCACATCACCTACGATGACGAGAAGTCCGGCTACCAGATCTCGAAGGCGCTGTTCGACGACATGGGTGGCAGTGGCGGCATCATCGCGCTGCAGGGCATCCTCGACACGTCCGCGGCCCAGAATCGGTTCGCCGGTCTCCAGAAGGCGCTCGGTGAGACGCCGGGCGTCGAGCTGCTCGACGACCAGACCGCGAACTTCGATCGCGCCGAGGCGCTGAGCGTCACGAGAACCCTTCTGACCGCGCACGGCGAGCACGTGCGTGGCATCTGGGCGGCCAATGACGACATGGCGCTCGGTGCGATGCAGGCACTCGAGGCGGTCGGTCGTGACGACGTCAAGGTCGTCGGCATCGACGCCGTTCCCGAGGCGATCGCGGCGATCCAGGACGGCACGATGACCGCGACGGTGTCCAGCGACGGACCGTGGCAGGGCGGCATCGGCCTGGCGATGGGATATTGCGCCGCGACCGGCGAGCTCGACCCGACAGCGGTGGAGGACGAGAACCGCGCCTTCTACGCCCAGCACTTCCTGATCGACGAGAGCAACGCCGCCGAGTTCGCCGACCGGGAGCTCGACATGTCGGACTTCGAGTGCGCCAACCTGTTCAACCGGGCGACGGGACCCATTGCCGAGTGAAGACATCAGGACCGGCTCGGCCGCCTGCCGAGGACGTCACCGTGTCGGCCTCTTCCGAGGGGCCGACGGCGGTGGCCCGTGTCCGTGAGCGGCGTCCACGAGGTGCCGACGTCGTCCATGCGTACGCCTCGCTCGCCGCGCTGTTTGCCATGGTCGTCGTCTTCTCGGCGCTCAGTCCGCAGTTCCGTAGTGTCGACAACCTCACGAGCATGGTCGACTCGGCCGCGGTGCTCGCCGTCGTCACGGTCGGCATCACCTTCGTGCTGATGCTCGGCGCGATCGACCTGTCCGTGGAGGGGGTGATCGCCGCCTGCTCGCTCGCGGTGGCGCTGCTCGTGGCCAACACGCGTACCGGGTTCGACCTCGGCGTCGCCGGTGTGGGCCTCGCCATCCTCCTCGGTGCCGGCTTCGGTCTCCTGAGCGGCCTGCTGTCCACCCTCCTCCGAATCCCGTCGTTCATGACGACCTTGGGCGTGTACGCCATCGGGCTCGGTGTCGCCACTCTCCTGTTCGCCGGTGTACGACCGGTCGTCGAGGATCCCTGGCTCAATGGATGGGCATCGGATCGCTTCCTCGGTCTCACGCTGGCCAGCTACATCGCGGCCGGCGCGGTCCTCGTCGGCTGGTTGATCCAGCGCTATACCCGAGTGGGCCGCTACGCGTTCGCCATCGGCGGGGCGGAGGACATCACCCGCCTGTCGGGAGTGCCCGTCGCGAGATACAAGGCGATCGCCTTCGCGGTCGCCGGAGCGTTCTACGGCCTCGGCGCCGTGATGGCCACGTCCCAGCTCGGCTCCGGAGTCGTCGAGGCAGGGACCGGTCTGAACTTCGCCGCCATCGCCGCCGCGGTGATCGGTGGCACGATGCTGGCCGGCGGCCGTGGCGGCGTCCTGCAGTCGATGATCGGCGTACTCGTACTCACCGTGCTCCTCAACGGGCTGATCCTCGCGGGCGTCAGCCCGTACGCTCAGCGCGCGGTCCACGGCGTCATCGTGGTCGCCGCCGTCGTCGCCGCGACCTGGCCGGTCCGGCATCGGCTAGGGGTGGTCAAGTGAGCACGCCGCAGGCACCTGTCCTCGCCGTCGAGGGACTCACCAAGCGCTATCCCGGCGTGACGGCGCTCGACGGGATGAGCTTCGAGGTGCGACCGCACGAGGTCGTCGGTCTGGTCGGCGAGAACGGCGCGGGGAAGTCCACGTTGCTCAAGACCCTGATCGGTCAGGTGCGCCCCGACGAGGGGAAGATCCGTCTCCAGGGCGAGCCGGTCACGCTTCGCGGCGTCGCTCATGCCGGCTCCCAAGGGATCGGCATGGTCTTCCAGGAGCAGTCGCTCGTCCCCAACATCACCGTTGCCGAGAACATCCTGCTCGGCGCCGAACGAGAGGGAGTCCGCACCGGCGTCTACCGATGGGGGGCGATGAAGGCGCTCGCCCAACAGCAGCTCGACAAAATCGGCTCGAGCATCGATCCGGGAGCCCGCACCGACACTCTCACGTTCGCCCAACGGCAGATGGTCGAGGTCGCCAAGGTGCTCACGATCGAGGAGCGAACCACCGTCGAGCCGGTCATCCTGCTCGACGAGCCGACGAGTGTGCTCGAGAGGCGAGAGATCGCGACCCTCTTCAAGCAGATCGAACGGCTCCGCCAGCGAGCGTCGGTGGTGTTCGTCTCGCACCGGCTCGAGGAAGTTCTCGAGGTCTCCGATCGCATCTACGTGCTCCGCAACGGTCAGGTCGTGGCCGAGGTCGATCCGCACGACACCAGCCCCGCCGACCTGCACCGTCTGCTGATCGGCCGCGAGTCCGACGGGGGCCACTACCACGAGGACGCCCAGGAGCCGTGCGACGAAGCGCCGCTGCGGCTGCGCGTCGAGGACCTCATGACCGCTGGCTGCCGAAGCGTCACTTTCGACATCCGGGCCGGCGAAGTGCTCGGCGTGGCAGGCGTCCAGGGCTCGGGACGTGAGGAGGTGTGCCGGGCGCTGTTCGGTGCGACGCGGTTCAGCCGCGGTCGGGTGACACTCGACGATCGGAGGCTCCGGCTCCGATCCCCCCGGGCGGCGGTACGAGCCGGTGTCGGCTACGTCCCCTCCCAGCGGCGTACCGACGGCATCGTCCCGCCGATGTCGGTGGCCGCGAACATGTCGATGGCGTACGTCGGCGAGATCTGCCGCGGGCCGCTGCTGCAAGGCAAGCGGGAACGCGGCCTGGTCGACCGCTGGATCGAACGCCTCGGCATCAAGACCCCGTCCACGACGACCGCGATCGGCACGCTCTCGGGTGGCAACCAGCAGAAGGTCGTGCTCGGGCGGTGGATGGTCGGCGAGGACCTGCGGCTGCTGATCCTCGATCACCCGACCCGCGGTCTGGACGTTGGCGCGAAGTCAGATGTCTACGCACTCATCCGCGACCTGGCCAGCGCCGGCTGCGCCGTGCTGCTGCTGTCCGACACGCTCGAAGAGATGATCGCGCTGAGCCACCGGGTCGTGGTCATGAAGGACGGCGAGGTCGTGAAGACCGTGGACACTCCCCGCGGCGCGAAGCCCGACCCGGTCGTGATCCTCGAGGAGATGGTGTGACGTGGTCGTCGTACCCGACCTGACGCGAGCACCGGATCGCGCGACCGGCTCATTAGTCCGCGTCCGGGGCCAGTTGGCGCGGTTCATGCCGTTGCTGCTTCTCACCGCATTGCTGGTCCTGCTGTCGTTGCGCAACCCCGATCTGCTGACCCGCAACAGCCTGCTCACAATCGCCGACTCGGCGGCACCGCTGATCGTGCTGGCCACCGGCGCGACGATCGTGATCCTGTGCGGCGGGATCGACCTGTCGATCGGAGCCCTCGCCTCGTTCGCCTCGGTGCTCACCGCGTTGTGGATCCCGACGATGTCCGCCGGGGTGGTCGTGCCGGTGATTCTGATCTCGGCGCTCGCGGGTCTCCTCCAGGGGTGGGTGCATGTCGCCGCGCGAGTCCCGTCGTTCGTCGTGACCCTCGGTGGTCTGTCGCTGTGGTCGGGCCTGGCCCTGACGATCTCCGGCGCTGGGACGGTTCCCGTCTACGACTTCGCAGCTCTGCGCTGGGCGTTCACCCGGACCTGGGGACTGCCGAGCGCGACGCTCGTGGCCCTCGTGCTGGTCGTGGTCCTCGGTGCCCTGATGCGGTTCACACCGTTCGGCCGCTGGGTTTCCTCCGTCGGGCACGCTGAGCCCGCTGCCCGGCTCGCGGGGCTCCCGGTCGGTGGGATCAAGATGCTTGCTTTCGCCATCTCCGGAGCCTGTGCGGGCCTCGCGGGTGTCCTGCTCGTCGCCCGGACCTTCAGCGGCGCTCCGACACTGGGTGACAGTCTGCTGTTGCCGGCAGTCGCTGCCGTCATCGTCGGCGGTACGGCGATCACGGGCGGCCACGGTGGCCTCGGCCGAACTCTGGTCGGCGCGCTGATCATCGTGCTGCTGCGTGTCGGGCTGTCCCAGATCGGCATCGACACCAGCTACGAGCCGATCATCTACGGCGTACTGATCATCATCGCCGTCAGCGTGACCATCGATCGCTCGAAGGTGGCGGTGATCAAATAACGCGCCGGTCCTACCCCGCGAGCATCCGGCAACCGACAAGCCCAGACCCCCACGCCCCATTCATCCGACTCCACGAGGAGGGCGCGATCAATGACCGTTACCGACGTACCGCACGGACACCTGATGCCCACGGTGTCCGAGTTCCTTGCGACCGAGCGATCACTGTTGATCGGAGAGCGCTGGGAGAGTGCCGCCTCGGGCCGCACGTTCGAGACTCTCGACCCGTCGACCGGTGAGCCGCTGGCCCGGGTGGCGCACGGCGACGCCGACGACGTCGATCGCGCCGTACGCGCCGCGCGAGCCGCCTTCGAGCCGGGATCACCGTGGCGTCGTACGTCGCCGCGCGACCGCGCCCGCATGCTCTGGCGAACGGCCGATCTGATCGACGAACACGCCGACGAGCTGGCGCAGCTCGAGACCCTCGACAACGGCAAGCCGTTCACCAACGCCCGCGACGGGGACATCTCGATCGCGGCCGAGCTGTTCCGCTACTTCGCGGGATGGGCGACCAAGATCGAGGGAACCACCATCCCGATGTCCAACGATGAGCACGACTACCTGGCCTACACGATCCGGGAGCCGGTCGGCGTCGTCGGTGCGATCGTGCCGTGGAACTTCCCGATGCTGATGGCGTGCTTCAAGGTGATCCCGGCCGTGACCGCCGGCAACACCGTCGTGCTGAAGCCGGCCGAGCAGACTCCGCTGACAGCGTTGCGCCTGGGCGAGCTCCTGCTCGAGGCGGGGTTCCCGCCGGGGGTCGTCAATATCGTCTCCGGATTCGGCGACGCCGGCGCCGCCCTCGCGGGCCATCCCGAGGTCGACAAGATCGCCTTCACCGGATCCACCGCGGTCGGCAAGAAGATCGTGGCGGCTGCCGCAGGCAACCTCAAGAAGCTCTCGCTCGAGCTCGGTGGCAAGGCGCCCAACATCATCTTCGCCGACGCCGATGTCGAGGCGGCCATCAAGGGCACCGCGCACGCCGGCTTCTTCAACCAGGGTCAGTGCTGTGTCAACGGCTCCCGCCTCTACGTCGAGCGTTCCGCGTTCGACGAGGTGGTCGAGGGCGTCGCCGCGATCGCGCGCGACACACGTCTCGGCAACGGGTTCGACCCCGCCACCCAGATGGGGCCGCTGATCACCGAAGAGCAGCAGACCATGGTCCTCGGCTACGTCGAGGGCGGAGTGCGCGAGGGTGCCGAGGCAATGGCGGGTGGCACGCGGGGACTCGACACCGGGTTCTTCATGGAGCCGACCCTGCTGACCGGTGTCGCCGAAGACGCCACCCTGCAGCGCGAGGAGGTCTTCGGTCCAGTCATCTCGGCGGTCCCCTTCGACAGCGAGGACGAGGTGTTCCGCCTCGCGAACGACACCCGCTATGGGCTGGCCGCCGGGGTCTGGACCCGCGACATCGGGAGGGCACACCGAGCTGGCGCTGCCCTGCGCGCCGGGACCGTATGGCTCAACACGTGGCACGCCGACGACGTCGTCCTCCCCCGCGGCGGCTTCAAGGAGTCGGGCTGGGGCCGTGAGCTCGGGTCGTTCGGACTGGACGACTTCACCGAACTGAAGACAGTGATCGCGGAGGTCTGACTTGTGCCGAACTAACGCGTTGGAAGACCCACTGCCGACCGAGGGATCCGAACATGCCAAGCATTACCGTCCAACTGTTACGTGGTCGCACCATCGATCAGAAGCGCGCATTCGCGGTTGCTGTGACTGACGCAGCAGTCGAGAATCTGGGGGCGCGTCCCGGAGACGTTCGCATCGCCTTCGAGCACATCGAGCCCGACGACGTGGCCAATGGTGGTGTCCTCGCCGCCGACGACGCGAGCCGGTCGGCAGTCCTCTCCGGACTCGGCCACGCGGCGGCGGGAGACGACGTCGGCGGATAGCGACCGTCTGGGATAGGCACGCACTCCGTACGGGTCGATAGGTTCGGGTCTGATGAAGACCGACGGTGCGATCGCCCTTCGGCGGTCCGGATGGCGATGGAGCTCGACCCACGCCCTGGCGACGAGCGACGAGTAGGTGGAGCGGTGGATCTGCCGTCCGACTCGCATGTGCACAGCGAATGGTCGTGGGATGCGCCGGACGGGTCGATGGAGCGTACCTGTCGGCAGGCCGTGGCCATCGGTCTGCCGGTGATCGCTTTACCGAGCACCTGGACTACACGCGCTGGACACCGGATCTGGCCGGCCTCGACCCGTACCATCCGGTCGCCACCTTCTCCGCCGCGGAGGGTCGAGTGGTCCCGCCGCCCTTCGACGCCGCCGGCTACCTGGAGGCGATCGAGCGATGCCGCGACAGGTTCCCAGACCTCCGCATCCTGACCGGCCTCGAGCTGGGTGAGCCGCATTGGCACGCAGAGCCCACCAGGCGCGTACTCGATGCCGGCAGTTTCGATCGGGTCCTCGGCTCCCAGCACTGCCTGCCCGACGGCGACACGTTTCGGGAGCCACCCGGGCTGTTCGCCCGCCGTCCTCCCGAGGAGGTCGTGACCGAGTACTTGAGCGAGATCGAGCGCCTCGTACACGAGAGCGATGTCTTCGCCGTGCTGGCCCACATCGACTACCCGTCGCGCTACTGGTCTGCGTCGGCAGCGACTCTCGATCTCGCGCGCTTCGAGGAGGCCTTCCGAGCCGCCCTTCGAGCGACCGCCCAGTCGGGACGAGCTCTGGAGATCAACACGGTCCTCCCAATGGACGCGACAATCCTGCGCTGGTGGCATGAGGAGGGCGGCGATGCCGTCAGCTTCGGCAGCGACGCCCACACGCCGGCCGCGCTCGCCAGAGACTTCCGCGCGGCCGCGGCGATGGCGACCGCTCACGGCTTCCGGGCCGGGCCTGACCCTTACGACTTCTGGTCCAGGGCGAGCTGACGAGGCCGCCCGCATTCAGCCGCGAGCCGGCCGCTAGCTCCGTCGCCGCCCGGCCGTCAGGCGCTCGAGAACGTCGAGATAGACCTCGGTCTGGCGCTCCCAGGCCAGCTCGTTCTCAACACGCTGACGACCGGCGAGGCCGAGCCTATGCAGCGTCTCCGGGTCGTCGATCAGCTTGACCAGCTGGTCACCGAAGGCCGCGACATCTCCGGGAGAAACGTACGTGCCGGCGGGTCCGACGGTCCGCCGGGTCTCCAGGAGGTCGAAGGCGAGCACCGGCAGGCCGAACGCCATGTACTCCATCGCCTTGACCGGTGAGACCTCATTCTGCAGCGAGGTGTCGATACCGAGGTCGGCCGCCCCCAGGCAGCCGAAGACCTCCGCTTCGGACAGCCAGCCCGGCAGTGAGACCCACGGCTCCAGATCCCGATCACGGACCAGGTCGCGCATCGGCTCGAGGCATTCGCCGTCACCGAGCAACACGAACCCGATGTCGTCCCTCCCGAGATCCCGGACGACGCGTTCGATCATCCGGACCACGAGGTCGACCCGGTCCTGACGGCCCATCTTGCCGATCCAGACGGCCAGGTGGCTGTGCCGCCGCCAGGAGGAGTCCGGATGCGCGCGGTCGACCCTGGCGAGGACCGGACCGTTACGGACGATCGAGACCCGGTCCGGTCGCCCACCGGCGACGATCATCCGGTCGCGCAGGTAGTCGTTGACACCGATGCTGTGGTCGGCGCTGCGCTGGGTCCGCCGCTCCAGCCAATGCAGAACCGGGGTGACGCCTCGTGGCGCGTTCGGGAAGCGGGCGGCGAACAGCTCCGGCATCAGGTCGCGCTGGTCGACCAGGACCCGGGCGCCGAGCCAGCGCGCGACCTTGGACAGCGGGAAGTAGACGTCCGGTGGCTGGCACACCTGCAAGACGTCGATCGGACCGCGGCGCCGCAGCCGGGCCATCACCAGCGCGGTCCACAGGAACGACGTGAGGTACTCACGCACGTGTCCGACCGGACCGCCCGGTTCGACGGGTGGTGGGTACTCGAGCAGGGTGAGCCCGGGGTCGTCGCGATAGGGCTGATTCACCTCGCCGGCCTGGCTGATCACCGTGACGCGGTAGCCGTACGCGAGCAGGTCGCGCAGCTGCTTGCGGAGGCGGGTGTCCTCGTACGCCGGAAGGTTCTCCACCACGATCGCGACGTGCGGCTGCTGCCGTGGTCCTGCCTCGGCTGTCGAGCGACGCGACCGGATCACGCCTGGACCTCGTGATCGGTGGGTGACAAGGTGCTGAAGCGCACCTCTCCGCTTTCCGCGGCCGGCCCCGTGATCGTCCAGACGCCCGACTCGCGGACCAACCGAGACGCCGCCCGGTCGCGCCACCAGCTCGCGACCTCCCGTGGCAGCGCCTGCCACATCCTCGGATCCTCGGCGAACTCGGCGAGCATCCCTTCCCAGGCAGCTTGCAGCTCGGAGTCGTCCGCATAGTCCGGGTGAGCGAGCACGAGGACCATCCCACCGCGCTGCCGGAGCTCGCCGGCCTTGCGACGCCACAGGTCGGGATCCGCGTCCCGCAGCACCCTGAACAGGGTGTGATCCTGCGGCAGCGTGATGGGCAGCTCGACCTGGCTCTCGTTGAAGAACGGCCAGTACGTACAGCAGCCGCCGGGCTGGGGTTCGTACGGGTCGGTGTCGGTGTAGGACGAGTCGTAGTCGAACTCGAGCAGCGGCATGAGCTCCCAGTGCCGCTGGGTGGCAGGCGACCTGAATCCCACCGCCTGCCAGCGGTCGGCGGCCGCCCGCATGGCCGGCAGCCGCTTCGAAAGCATCCGCCTCGACGCCAGGTCCCGGCCGTCATGCCGCAACCCGTGGACCCCGATCTCGCAACCCTCGGACTTCAACGCCTGGACCACTTCTGGATCCACGTCGTAGCGCTCGGGAACGAAGTTCCACGAGGACCGGAATCCGTGCCGGCGTTCGGCGGCGCGCAGGAGCTCGCGATCCGTCACACCGGCGTCGGTCTCCACGTCATGGGTGAGCACCAGGGCCCACGCCTTGCCGCCGGGCCAGACATCGATCCACGGAACCGGGGCGCCGGCGATCGACGTCGACAGGCCGAACAGCCACTCGTACATGTCGTGCAGGCTGGTCTCGAGCGGCCACCGCGGGAAGTCGGGCACCTCCTGCTGCGCGGCGAAGATCTGCCGCAACTTGATCTGCAGCCGACGCGGGAGCAGCGGCCGGACCAGGTAGTACGTTCGCAGCATCGCCGATCGGGCCGCCCGTCCGACTCTCCGCCGGCCGAGGGTCGGGTAGCGCTCCGACCAGAGGTTGCGCATGACCTCGCCCGGGTCGAACGGCAGGAACACCGTGCCCTCGGTGCCCTCCCACATCGCCGCGACGCGATTGCCGTCCTGGTCGACGATGGAGTCCACCTGCCGCCAACCCTCGCCGAGATCCTTCAGCAGCTCGTCCGGGCCGACCGTTGCCACGTGAGCGGCGATCGTGAACCCGGCGAGCTGGAACTGGCCGGCCCTGGTCGCTTCCGTCTTCCCCGACCCGCCTCGCCACCACACCAGTTGCCGTACGTCCCCACCGAACGGTGTGGCCGGGCGCAGCACGCCCAAGCGTCCGTCCAGTCGCTCGACACCCAGGCCTCCGCTCCGCACGACGTACGGAACCCTGAAGTAGTCGAGGAAGGCGAACTCGTGCGACGACTCGAAGACCGCCGACGCGGATGCTGCCGACACGTCATAACCCCCGCTTCACGGCGAGGTACGGCAACAGGGCCAGCTCGTAGAGCCCTGGCAGCGGGTCGCGCAACGAGAAGACCGCCTCGGTGTCGACGTCGCGCAGCGTCTTCAAGTACTCCCGGGCCTTGACGTCGCCGGCCGCCATGTCACGCAAGGCGTTCGGCACGTCGGTGACGACCCGGATCCATCGGACGCCGGGTCGAGCCTGCTGTCGACGGACGGAAAGGCCGATCTGGTCGCGATAGAGCAGGTATGGGAAGTCCACACCGGCCGCCGGGCCCAGCGTGTGGTAGCCCCACGTACGCGCATTGACGTCGAGCAGCTTCCATTCGCCGTCGCGCTGATCATGCTTGTACTCGAGTTCGACGAGGCCGTAGAAGTCGATGGCCTTGAGGAACCGGGCCGATGGCTCGGCGAGCAACGGCAGGTCCACCGTCTCGACGAAGGTGCTGGATCGCCCGAAGTCGGAAGGGTGCTGGCGCCACCGGCGGACCGTCATGTCGGCGACCGACGCACCGTCCTTGAACAGCGCGCAGTAGGCGTACTGAGTGTCGCCCCGGCCCGGGACGAGCTCCTGGATCATCACCTCGCCCGGCGGGACGATCGCGGCTGCGCGGCGGTACGACTCGCGCAAGGTCGCCGCGTCATCGGCCCGCCACGCCTTCGCTCCGGTCACGTAGAAGAACTTCTCCTTCACGGCCGGCTTGATCACGACGGGCGCGTCGGTCGGGATCTGCGCCAGCTCGTCCTCGTCCTGCGGTATCCACGTTCTCGGAGTCGCGATCCCGAGCTCGGCGGCCAGGCGATAGGTCTCACGCTTGTCCCAGACCGCCGACACCGACTCCCATCCTGGGGTCGGAATGCGAAAGCGCTCGGCGAGCCGATCACGGCTTCCGGCGATCGCGGCGACCATCTCGTCGCGGGTCGGGTAGACCACCCAGCCGTCGAGCGACATCGAGTCCACGGCCCGGATCAGAGCGTCCACGGTGCCCTCGGCGGTTCGCAGGTCGGCTACCCGGACCCGACGACCGACATAACGCGACGCGGCGGCGATGGAGTGCTCATCGTCGAGCACGCACACCGGCACCCCGCGGCGGCCGAGGCTCCGCGCGATGCCTAACCCTTGGTAGTCACCCCCGAGGACGACCGCACCGATCGCGGCCGACCGAGCCGCCGAGTCGCGTCGTCTCATTCCGCGGCTCCGCTCGACTCCTGAACTCGCGCACCATTGAGCTTCGGCGCCGCGGCCGAGCCGTTGACTCGCTGGGCGCCGTCGACCGGCTTCCCGGTGACCACCTGGGTCAACGACTCGGCGCCGAACCAGCCACCCGCCACGAACCGCATGATGGGTCCCCAGCTGTACGCGGCAGTGGCCCCCAGGAAGTGCAGGCCCGGGACCGAGGACTCCATCCCCTTGCCCAGCACCGGATAGCCGTCGACGCGGAGAATCTGGAGCAGCAGGTCCCGGGACAGGAACTCGTAACGAGCGATGTCGATCTGGTATCCCGTGCCGAAGAGCACGTGATCGTAGCTCTCCGTCCGGCCCGTGTTGAAGTCGACGGCGACGTGCGAGTTCTCGCGACGCAGCTTCGTCACGGTTCGCCCGAGATGAACCGGGACGCCGTCGAGTCGTGGCTTCAACCAGGCCGCCCCCGCAGGACGGATAGCGCGGGCCGCCATCGGCTCCTGGACCGACCGAGGGAATCGGCGGAAGAGCTCCGGCACAGCGACGATGCGGGACAGACCGAGCGGTCCGACATCGGTCGGCGCATAGAACAACGGCTTCATCCGACCGAGCCGCTTCTGGTACTTCCCACCGTTGAGCCAGTGCACCTGCGGCGCGCGTACGGCGACGCTCACCTCAGCCCCGGACTCGTGCAACAGGGCCGCTGACTCCAAGGCGCTCTGGCCGCCGCCGACCACGAGGACCCGCGACGAGGTCCAGTCGCTGAAGTCCGAGTGATCCGCGGAGTGCGAGACCAGACTGGGTGGCAGGTCGGCCCCGACCTCCGGACGCCGCGGGAAGTCGGCGATCCCGGCGGCGACGACGACCCGATTCGCCCGGAGCGGCTCGCCGGCGTCGAAGGTGAGCACGAACGCGTCTGACTCGCGATCTACCCGCTCCACCCGGCGACGGTCGACGTCGGGCGCGACCCGGCTGGCCACCCAGTCGCCGTAGTCCAGGAAGTCCTGGAGCGGGAACGGCTTCTTCGGTGACTTGGCCGTATCGGCGCTGTACGAGTCCATCGACAGCGGACCTTCGTACTCCGCGATGCAGGTCGCCGTCTCGTTCGAGCGAAGCAGCATTCCCTTGGGCATCGTCCGCCAGAACGACATCGGCTCCCCGATGATCCGGCACTCCGCGCCCGCCCGTCGTAAATGAGCGGCCGCCGCCAATCCATGCGGCCCAGCCCCGATGATGGCGATGTCGGTAACGTCCATGACTCCCCGTATCCCTCTCTCTCGCGCCGCATATAGAGCGCCCGATGGGTGGCCTGCGGCATGCCCACCCGGACTGGTGAACCTCAACGGATCACTGGGCGAAGGCCATCGCCTCCTTGACCGTCTTGATCCGAACCCCTTGCGGCGCGGACTGCCGCAGCCAATCCACGAAGTTGCGCAGAGCGACGTTGTCGACCGGCCGATAGCCGGCCATGCACGAGTTGTAGCCGGTCGTGTTTCGGAAGCAGACCTTGTGGAACAGAAGCTGCAGCCAGCCGCCGCCGTGCGAATCCGCCGCAGTGACCGCGCTCTTCATCCACTGCAGCGTCATCGGCCCGTCGTTCGTCGTCCCGAGGGCACCGGTAGCGAACGGATCGAACGGCGGCAGCGTCTCGGCGTAGTGCGGCCCCTCCACGAGGACGTTCCCGCCGGTCCGAGCGGACTGGTATCCGCACCCCTGCACGATGGCTTCCACCTGAGGGTTGTAGGCCGCCTCCGGGTAGGCGAAGCTGACCGCGTTGAAGCCCCGCTGGATCAGTCGCGCCCGGTCGTTGCACACCTGACGGGTGGCCTCGGCGCCGGTGGCGTTCACGAGGTTCACGTGGTCGAGCGTGTGGCCACCGACCTCGTTGCCGCGATTGCGGATCGTCGTGAGCTGGTTCCAGGTCACCGCGCCGGCCTCGCGATTGTCGATCGCACCGGTGTTGATGAAGAAGGTGCCGTGGACGTTTCGCGGACTGAGGATGTCGGTCACCGTGCGGTACTGCGAGTCCAGCCCGTCGTCGAAGGTCAGCGACACGAGCGTCGGCCGTGGTGGAAGCACCGGTTGGGTCGGGGCGCCCATCACACTGCGAACCGTTTTGACACTGACGTCGGGTTGCGTCTTTAGCCAGGCGAGGAAGCTCGCGAGGACCGCGTCGTCGATCGGCCGGAAGGTGCCCATGCAGTTCGCGTAGTCCGGGTCACCCTGGTGACAGACCCGGTTGAACGCGATCGGCAGCCAGCCACCGCCGGTGGCCGCGGCCGTCGTGACCGCGTCCTGAAGCTGCGCCTGCGTGATCGGGCCGGGCGGTTCGTTCACCGTGTGCACGGCGAAGGCATTGGCCGGGGGGAGGCTCTCGGCGGACGGTGGCGTCGGGCCGCCGAGACCACCCGAGACCCGGCCGGCCCGATAGCCGCAGTTGCGGACGATGGCCTGCGCCGCCGCATCGGTCGCAGCCTCCGGGTACGCGAACGTCTGAGGGTCGTATCCGAGCTGAACCAGCCGCTGGCGATCGCCGCACACCTGGTCCTGCTTGTACGCCAGATCCGCCGCCGGATCGGGGTCGTAGGTCACCGTGAGGTTCTTGTGCTCCTTGCCCATGCCGCCGATCTCGTGGCCGTCCCGGTAGAGCGCGTCGAGCTGCCACGACGCCATGAAGCCGGTGGCCCGGTTGTCGACCCAGCTGCTCGCGACGTAGAACGTCCCCTTGACGCCGGCCTGGTTCAGTACGGGCCGGGCGTAGTCGTACTGACTGGCGAATCCGTCATTGAATGTCAGCGACACGATCGTCGGCGGTGCCGCCTGTGCCGGTTGGCTTATCGGAACCAGCAGACCGGCGGCCAGCCCGACGCCGAGCACGATCCTTGACGTTCTTCGAGTGAATTGACGTTGGTGCGGCATTCTGGTTTCCCTCGTTAGGTGAGCCGGGCTTGGACCGGCTCCGGCGGCTTCGGCCGACGATCCGGAAGGTCGGCGTCGGCTCGGATTCTTCGGGCGGCTTGGTCTTGCGACCGGGATCGTTGACAACACATCCGGCGAGTCTCGACTCGACGTGGGCAAGCGCGCGTACGGCTGACGACGCGTCTGCCCGCCGCCCTCGCCGGAGGTCGACCACGAGCAGGGTGAGATCGGCCTGTTCGGCCAGGATCGCGGTATCCGCAGCGCCGAGCACCGACGGTCCCTCGATCAGCACTACTTCGGTCTTCTGACGCAGTTCGTCGAGTACGTCGGTGAGCCGGTCGATGTTGATCGCGGGCAGCGGCGCCTGGGTGGATCCGCCCGCCGGGATGACGTGCAGGTCGTCGATGTCCGTCGCACGCAGGGCTTCGGCGAGCGTCGCCTCGTCACGCAGGAGCTCGCGCAGTCCGGGCCGCTGCATGACGCCGGCCTGCACGCACATCGCCATGTCGTGGGGGTTGGCGGAGATCACGACTGTGTCCTTGCCGGCAGCCGCCAAGGACACCGCCAGGTTGAGCGTCACCGTGGTCTTGCCCGCGCCCGCGGTGGGGCTCGTGATCATGACGCTTCGACCGTCGTAGTGCTGGAGCAGCGACAGCAGCCTCGCGGTCAGATGGCCGTACGCCTGCGCACCTGCCGTGGCCTGCATCGAGCCGACGACGATCCGCTCCCCTGGGGAAGCGGGCAGTGTCGGAATGGATGCCAGCACGGGGAGCCCGGTCTGGACCTCGACGTCGGCGATGTCCCGCAGTCGTGGCGACAGCCGGTCCCAGGCGTACGCGATGGCGATCCCCAGACCGAGACCGACCATGATGCCGAGGGCAAGGATGAGATAGAGGTTCGGCGTGGTGGGCTCGGTCGGCAACGACGGCGGGCTGATGATCTGCGCGACATCGGAGCGCGGGCCGTTGCGGTAGTCCACGTAGGCCCGAGTGAAGACCTGGGCCCCCTCGAGAGCCGCCTCGGGTGTGGCGGCGGAGTAGCTGAACTCGAGCACGTTGGTGTCCACCGGAACCTCGACCTGCAGGTTCTCCTCGGCGGCGTCGGTGGGGAGGTCAAGCTCCTCGGCCGCGGACTGCGCGACCGTCCCGGACACGGCGATCTCTCGCTCGGTGCCCATGTCGGGCGGCAGTGGAGTTCCGCCACCCCGGACTCGCTCCGGTTGGACCACGACCCGGGCGTCGGACACGTAGGGCGCGTCGCGCGTCAACGTGACGCCGACGGCGCCCGCGATCGTCAAGATCGTGACGGAGACTATGAGCAGCGCGTACGTGCGCAGCAGCCCAGCCGGCTTCGATTCAGCCTGCATGCTGATTCCTCCCCTGAAGGACGTTGTTACTGTGCGCCGAGTCGCGATGGATGGCAGTCGGCTGCCGGGAGCTGTCGGCATCCGGTCCGTGTTCCGGTGGATCTCCTCTGCTTCTTCCGGCAACGGTCAATGCCAGCAGTGCGAAGAAGCAGTCCGCAGCTCCGCGGTAGGTCAGGTGTGGATCGAAGACCATCAGGCCGACGATCACGATCAGCGCGACGAGGGTCGCGAGGGCCGCCACCTGCGTGTAGGTCGCACCGATCCGCAACTGCGTGGAGGACAGCCGGTAGGTGACGGCGACGAAGTAGACGAAGGCGAGCAGCAGGGGAATGCCGCCGCCCCACAGCAGCCAGGTGTAGCCGCTTTCGATCCACACGAACCCGGTGATCTCGTGGTTGAGCGGAATGCGGGCCGACGGGCGGACACCCAGCAGCATGTTCGGTCCGGTCCCCAGCTGGGGCCAGAAGTAGGTCTCGAGGTTGTGCAGGCGGCCGAGCCAGCTGGTGGGCAGCCCGTGCACCGAGGCGAACCCCTGCAGACGAGTGGACACGACCGGCCACATGGCCACGATCGCGAACGCCAGCACCAGAGGCATCGCCATCAGGAACCGGATCTTGCGGAGGACTACCGTCACGGCGACGATGGCGATCAGTAGCCCGATCGCCGTTGAGAACTCGCCCGCCGCGAAGACGCCGACCACGAAGAGACCTGCGGCCGCGGCGTACAGCGCGGCGTACGACCCGTATTCCCGGCCCTTGCGCCAGAACATTCCCAGCGCGATCACGAGGTTGAAGATCATCAGGTCGGCCGTCGCGGCGGGCAGCGTGAGTGTCGAGCTCGCCCGCGGCCCACCGGACAGCGTCTCCTCGTGCCCCTCCGGGACGTACAGGCTCATCGGCCCGGTGTCGATGCCGATCACGCCGACGACCTGAAGGATGCCGATCACCGCGACGATCACCGCCGCGATGATGGAGATCTGCAGGCAGCGATGGATGTGCTCCTGGGTCTTGACCGTCATACGCACCAGCGCATAGACGCCGAGGAACTTCCAGAGCACCAAGGCATAGCTGACGTCGTCGCCGGTCAGGTGCTTCCCTCGGGCCAGTAGCCAGACGACCGGGATGATCGAGCTCGTGACCGCCATCGCCACGAACGCCTTCTCGACCGGGTGCAGGGTGATCCGGAACGTTCGGCTGGCCGGCCATCGGAGAAGTGCACGTGAGACCAGGACGCCGGCGAGGAAGAGTGCCAGCACCTCGTTCGGCCGCAACAGCGGGAACACCTCGCCCCGGTCGATCCCGGCGACCAGTGGCGTGATCCCGATGATGAGGTACGCCGCCACGTGCGGACGGGCCCATACCAGCGCGCCCAGAGCGGCGACGATCAGCGCGCCCGCCGCCGCCAGGGGGAGGACGGCGACCAGCGCGCCGGCCCCGACAGCGGCGACCACGGCCAGTGCACCACCGGCGGACACCTGCGTGAGCCGAATCGCCTGACTGCTCATGGCCGGCCCCCGATCTCCGCCCCCCGCGGCTGGCCCAGGCCGCGCACCCCGCCCAGCACCCAGGCGAGCTCGGGCGTACGCATCAGCCGCTGGGTCACCGCGAAGACCGCGAGCCCGGCGATGCAGGCGGCGGCCAGGCCCACGATGGCCTGGACATGTCCCGGATCGTCGCCGGTCAGCAGCGCCACGACCAGCGCGGCCGTGCCCGTGAAGGCCGCTGAACCGACCAGGATCCGGATGATCGAGGGCAGCAGCCGTTCGGTGCCCGGCTCGAGTGTGCGCTCGACCCAGGCGACCAGCAGGGCGCCGCCGAGCAGGTTCGCCGCCGCGAAGACGGCACCGAGCACCGCGAGCGTGGATCGGCCGTCGACGGTGAAGGCGAGTCCGAAGAACGCCAGGCACACCGCGGCCTGGATCGCCATCGCCCGCAACGGCGTACGCGCATCGTGTCTCGCGTACGAGGCCTGGGTCGCGAGGAAGAAGACCGACTCGCCGATCAGTCCGACCGACACCGACGCGAGGGCGACGGCGACGAGGCCGGTCGCTTCGGCCGTATCCATCCGGCCGACGGCGACGACATCAGCGATCGGACCGGCGAGGACGATGTAGCCGCAGGCGGCCGGCACTGTGAAGAAGAGCACCAGCCCGATCCCGCGCCGGAACGTGTCGGTGAACGCGCGCTCATGACCGTCGTGGTGGAGCCGCGAAAGCCTGGGCAGCAACGACAACGCGACCGGCGTCGCCGCGACCGCGATGGGCAGTGCGAAGAAGTTGATCGCGATCTGCATCGCCACGATGCCGCCCTCGAGCCGGGAGGCGATCAGGAACAGGAAGAGGACCTGCAGGGCGATCAGTCCCGACTGCAGCAAGGCTCTGACGGCCTTGCGTACGACGGCGAGGACCTCGGGGTCACGCCAACCGGCCAGCGGACGCAACGTCACGCCGGCCCGGTGCGCTCCCCACCACTGCACACTCATGTGCACGGCAACCGCGGCCGTCGAGCCGAGGCCGAGGAACAGCAATTCGCCGGCGGTCCCCTCGCTGGCGCCCTCCCCGGCGACGAAGAAGACCTGGAACAGAATGAGTACGGCGATCAGGACGCAGTTCTCGATCGCCGGGGCGGCGGCGGTCAGGACGAACCTATGCCGGGCGTTCATCGAGGCCGCCGAGACGCCGACCACGACGTATCCGAAGACCTGCGGGATCATCAGCAGGATCAGCAGCTGGGTGAGCCTCGCCTGATCGGCGCCGGCCGACCCTTCCAGACCGATCGAGGCCAGCCGCAGTGCTTCGGGCAGGACGACGACGGCGATCGGCGTGACGATCAGTACGACGAGGAGGGCGAAGCCCAGCAGCCCGCCGGACACCCGGGCGGTCGCGCGAAAGTCGTTGCGCTCCAGATGTGCCACCAGCGACGGGACCAGCAGGGTGGAGAAGAGCGAGCCGGCGAGGAACCCGTAGTAGATCAGGTTGGGCAACGTGTTGGTGAGCTGAAAGCTGTTGCCGAGCACGGTCGGTCCGAGGATCGCGGCGATCAACAGGACCCGAACCACCCCGGTGACCCGGCTGACCGCCGTCCATCCCCCGATCCGGAGGGAGTCTCGCGCGGCGGCGGTCCCACTCGTCAGCTCGTGCTCCTGTGGTGGCTCGTCGTCGACAGTGGACGGACTCGTCCGAGCAGCGCCCATCGGGCTGCTCCCCCGAGCGGAGCTCTCGTCCAGTCGGTGCCTGGCCGGTCCTCGAACAGGTCCGGCCGGGACGGATGCGGTACGCGGATCCCGACCGTGGCGGGTCAGGCTCCGGCGCGGTGATCGGTGGCGGCCGGTCGCCCGATGGGACCGTTGGCGCTGGAAGCTGAGTGCGGTGGGCACCAGCAGTACGACGGCGATCAAGAGGAGCCGAACCGTACCCGTGACTCGGCTGATCGCCGTCCATCCCCCGAGGCGGATGGAGTCACGGGCGGTCGATGTCCCACTCGCGGGCTCCTGCTCCCGCGGGCGGCCGGGGCCCGCGATGAAGGGACTTCCCCGAGGTGCACTCATCGAGCTGATCCCCCCAGAAGCGCGATCGGCGTTTTCGCCAGGATCCGCAGATCCAGCCAGATGCTGCGGCGCTCGACGTACTGAACATCCAGTTCCAGGCCCTGCAACATGGTCAGGCGATTGCGTCCACCCACCTGCCAGAGCCCGGTCAGCCCGGGGAGCACCTCGAGCCGCCGGTGAGCCCACGCCGGGAACATCCGCAGCTCCCAGGGCAACGACGGCCGCGGTCCGACCAGGGACATCTCGCCTCGCAGCACGTTGAACAGCTGCGGCAGCTCGTCGAGGCTGAGCTTGCGCAGAGCGCGGCCCACCGCCGTGATCCGGGGATCGTTGTGCAGCTTGAACAATCCGTCCTGCTGGGTCGCCGCCCCGTTGAGCAGGTCCTTCACGTAGGCCCGGTGCATCTCGTCAGAGGCCCGGTGCTTCATGGTCCGGAACTTCAGCATCACGAACTCACGACCGCCCGCACCGATCCGGGTCTGCCGGAACAGCACGGGTCCGGTGCTGGTGACACGGATCGACATCGCGATCAGCAGGAGCAACGGAGCGGTGATGAAGAGCGCGAAGACGGCGATCGTCGCGTCGAGGGCTCGTTTGCTCCACGTCGTGCGGACGGTGATCGCGGTGGCTTGGTGCGTCATGGTCGGCCAGCGTCCTCCTTGAGCTGGCTCGTGACAGCGAGCCGGAACCTCGAGGCGGAGTCGGTCCGGTCGACCCGGGTGGTGATGTCTCGCAGATCAGCGACGTCCCCTCGTACGGCCGCGGGGTTTCCGTAGGCCACGGTCCCGGCGGGCAGGTCGCGGGTGACCACGGATCCGGCACCGACCAGACATCCGGCGCCGATCCGCACGTACGGCAGCAGCGTGACGTTGACGCCGATCTGCGCGCCCGGGCCGATCCAGGGTCCGGACATGGCGTCGGCCGAGTCGGCCTGACCCGGGTACAGGTCGTTCGCGACCGTGACGCCCGGCGCGAGGAAGGCGTTCGCGTTGATCTCGGTGTACTGCGCGATGTAGCAGTTGCAGTGGATCTTGACGTTGTCGCCGATCCGGCAGCCGTAGTCCACGACGGTATTGCTCCAGATCGCCACGTCATCCCCGATCGCGCACTCTTCGCGGATGATGACGTGATGCCCGGTCTGCAGCCGGTCGCCGATCGACGTGCCGGCATAGAGCACGGTGCCGCTGCGAAGCCTGGCATCGCTGCCCAGGCTGATCCAGGGCCCGGCGATCCGCTCGGCCGGATAGCCGACGACCACATCGTGGTCCCGCTCCAGCCGCGGCCCGACGTTCCTGCGGATCATGCGGCAGCCACCCTCTCCGCGACCCGGTTGAGCTCGGCGGCCACGCTCTCGACCTGCGCCGTCGTCATGTGCGGGTGCAGGGGCAGCGAGATGATGTGCTCGGAGGCGATCTCGCTCACCGGGAGCACGTCGGCGTCGAAGAATCGCGCGTACGGCGCCATCCGATGACACGGGACCGGGTAGTGGATTCCGGTCTCGATGCCGTGCGTCAGCAGGTCGTCTCGCACCTGGTCCCGGTTGTGGACCCGGGCCACCGCCAGGTGGTGGACCGCCTCGGCCTCAGGGGCCACGGCAACGAGCTGGACCGAGTCCGGGTCGAGGCAGCGTCGATAGTCGTCCACCAGCTCGCGGCGCTGGGCGTTCCAGCCATCGAGCCGCGGGAGCTTCGCGGTAAGGACCACGGCCTGGATTGCGTCCAGCCGGCTGTTCATGCCGAGCCGGTCGTGCTGATACCAGCCGCCCGCCGCCCGGCCATGATCACGCAGGGATCGCAAGCGTTCCGCCACGTCGTAGTCGGACGTGACGACCGCACCCGCATCGCCGAACGCGCCGAGGTTCTTGCCCGGGTAGAAGCTGAAGCAGCCTGCGTTCCCCCAGGCGCCCGCCCGGACGCCCCGCCAGCGAGCTCCTTGTGCCTGCGCGGCGTCCTCGATCAGCTCGATCTCGAGGTGGGCCGCGGCGCGAGCAAGCGCATTCATGTCGGCCATCTGGCCGTACAGATGCACCACGATGACAGCGCGGGTGGCCGGAGTGACAGCGGCCACCAAGGCATCGGGCGTCAACAGCAGCGTGTCCGGGTCGACGTCGGCGAAGCGCGGAACCGCACCGGCCAGCACAACCGCCTCCGCGGTGGCCACGAAGGTGTTCGTCGGCAGCACGACCTCGTTGCCGGGCCCGATCTCCAGGGCACGCAGGGCAAGGTGCAGCGCATCGGTGCCGTTGGCGACGCCGACGGCGTGCGCGGTCCCGCAGTACGCCGCCCACGCCTGCTCGAACTGCTCGACCAGCGGGCCGCCGACGAACCGCTTCGTGTGGAGCACCTGCTCCCACCCGGCGACGACCTCGGACGCGATCTCGTCCGTCGTGGGATTGAGGTCAAGGAAGGGGATCATGCTTGGTGGGTCCCATCCATGACCAGGGCGGATGCCGCGGTGATCTGGTTCTCCGCCGGCTGCGGCGTCGCCTCGTAGCTGTCGGCGAGCGTGATCGACCGGCCCTCCTGCAACGAGCGCTGGGCGGCCTCGAGAACCTCGACGACGGCCAGTCCGTTCTCTCCGTGGGTCTGCGGCCGCTGGCCC
>Ga0081455_10001156_pt1 | contig 33081 bp, 34 predicted proteins | sample TabmetS3T2R1_FD_70207 | JGI IMG/M metagenome (GOLD analysis project Ga0081455, IMG submission 70207) | Tabebuia heterophylla rhizosphere microbial communities from the University of Puerto Rico - S3T2R1 | ecosystem: Host-associated > Plants > Roots > Rhizosphere ...
AAGGATCCGCAAGTGCGGCTAGTCTTTCAGCCGAGACGGCGCCGAACGCGTACATTAGGTGGGTCAGCTTGCGGGCCGGGATGTCCTTAATGCGAGGACCGTCCGGCCGCACCTTCCATGAAGCCAGATAGCCGGCAACCACGGAGCTCGGCGCTGGCTCCGCCCGCCCCTGCCGGATCGCCAGACTGCCGCAGACGAGCGTAGCAAACCCCGCCTTGGCGAATGTTCGACGGTTAACGGCCACGGCCCACAACCACTGGCTGTCTGTTGGACTCAGCCGGGCCGCCGCGCGACGACTGGATCACCTCGACGACGTCGCCCGGCATCACTGCCGTGAACTTGTCGACGCCAAACTGATCGACTCCGTTGTCACCAGAACGCCTGACGATCCAATACACAGGTTCAGGCCGCGACGCCCCGCTCAACGCATGAATTCCGAGAGCGGGCTCCAGCGTCGACCGCAAAACCATGGCCTGCTGGATCTCTGCCTGGAGCTCGTTGATCTTGCGCTCCCGTGCGATTGCAGCGTCCGCAAATGACCTCGACTTCTGTTGGCCGACTTCGAGAAGGCGCGCCTCGACCCTGGAGAGCGCCGCCAGAACGTCGTTCCAGCGCGAGCGGCTGCTATCGAGCTCGGTGCGAGCAATGTCGTAACTGGCGTCGGTAATCACGCCTCTGTTGTGCATGTCAGTCATTGAGCTGAATCGCGCGACGTAAAACTTCAAGGATTTTTCCGCCTCACGCAACCCCTGGGTGAGCCGCGCCCTTTCCTGATCAAGCATCGCCAGGTTTTCGGCGAACGTCTTCTGCTCGTCGGACAGCCTCCCCACCTCCAGATCGGAGACGCGTTTGGCCGCCGCGATCCGCTCCGAAGCGTCCTGTGGGCCAACGAGTTTTTTCAGCTCGTCGGAAGGGCTGGGCGCGTTCGCATTGCGCGCTGCGGTCAGAACGTCGCGCTGCGCAATTAGGTCCGCGATCTTAAGTTGCGACTGGATCAGCCGAGCCGATTCCTGCAGAACCGTAAGCCGCAATCCGATGTCGGGCCCATTCAGGCCGATCCCGCGCAACCCGGCGAGCGCGGCGGCATGCACCACCATCATGCCGGGCGAATACTTGAACACCCCGGGCTGCGGCACGTCTCCGGTGACATAGACCGGCTCGCGCTCGACGATCCGGATATTAACCTTCGTCGCGTCATGAAACGCCTCGGCCGCCTTTCTCTCAAGAAGGCTCAGGAGATCGGCCTCGCCCCGCCCCCCAACGTCCACGTTGCCCAGAAACGGAAGGAAGATCGTTCCGTTGAGTTGGACAACGTAATCGCCGGTCATATCCTGGCGTTCGATCAGCGACAAAAGGTTCGGCACTTTAGCGGCATCCGGATCGGCGCCCCGCAGTCTCGAATAGAACATGATCCTGAGGCGGTCGCCGACCGCAAATTCCGAACCAGTCCAACGCTGCCTCTTCGGCGCGGGATCCGTGTTCTCCATATTCGCGCTGTTGTTTGCCCCCGGGTTCGCGTTCGGACTCACGTTCGGTCCCTGAATTGCAGAAGCCTCACGGGATTTGGCGCTGTCCAGGGCGAGCGGCAATAAGAGCAACGCCGCAAGTAGGAAGGGACCAACGGGCGACGCGCGTGCCGCCACAGTGATAAGTCTCCGGCGTCGGCTCATGTGTCATTTTCCCTACGTTGTAGGCAACAGCCACCGCGTCGTGGCTTGCCGGGATCGAGCGGCGGCTTCGGCGAAGGGGATTCCAATTAGCTTCAGCGTTTTACCGCAGACCCGACATTGCCTGCCCACTCTTGTTTCGTGGCGTTCAAGACCAAAGAAGGCGCTACTCAAACGAGCGCAGTCAAGCCGTTAAAACGAATGTACCCGCGGCCATCCTATCGGGTGGTTCAGGATGATTCCCGAGTGGGCTGGCGGTTCGTAGGGATTACCCCAGGTAGAATTAATCTGCTTCCAAGTAGCCGTGGCCCAACAGGGCCAATGGAGCCGGCATTCCTAACTGCCTTCTCCAGCTCCAAGAGGGACCGCCCGAACGATGCGGTCGTTCCCTGTAGGGCCTCTCCGCTTGCTTTCGCCAACGCCTCCGGTGCCGCCACACACATGGCGAAGCTGGACCGTAAGCAGGAAGATCTTTTTTTGCGAGAAGCTGACCGGAGAAAAACCGGTCGTCGCGGCCGCAGGAAAATCGAGCAGTGCCACATCGTCCAGAAACCGCGCTTCTTTGAAGGCCGCGGCAAGAAGCGGAAAGATCATCGAATCCAACCAGATCGCGCGAGTGGCGAGGCTAAAACAGTCGCGTTGCGGGACGGCACGTAAGTTCCCACAAGGTGTTGCTTCCGATCTCCTCGTACATCCAGTCAATGCTAGTATGTCCGGTCACCGGGTCGATTGATCCGTCAATGATGAACGGCTTCTTCACGCCAAACACGACCGGCGTCTGTCGGCCGCTGAAGCTAACGAGCGTGGCGCTGATGAGCGTGACGCGCGCGACGTAGTCCATGAAGGTGACCGTGCGATCGGCCAGATTGACGATGATGCCGAGGTTCGTAATCGAGTCTGGCTTCACTTCTGCAGCGTTGATGGCCGTCAGCTTGTTTGTGCCGTCGCACGACAGAATAATCGAGTTTTGCTGCTGCTGGGCGTGAGTTGACGATAATAGCAGAACCGCAAAAACACCCAACGCAACGAAACCTGCGCGTGACTTGTTCATCCAAAACTGCCTTCGAGAAGATGCCACATCAGTGTCCCGCGCGTCCGTTTCGCGCCAAGTCCGGCCGAGTCGCCCGAAGTCTTCCAGCACAATGTAGACGTCGCGATCATCAACGGGCGAGATACCAAAAAGAATGCTATGCGTCGGCCTCACTTCGACTGGCAAGCAGGCCTTGGAAACTGTGCTTTGTCATGATTTCGGTAAAAATGCCGTTTGGGCTCCGCGTTGTTTCGCTTCTTGGCGTTCGCCATGCAAACCTACCAGGCGGCTCTCCAGAACGTCCGCTATACGTTGACCCCTGGCGGACATTGCCCCGCCCAACGCCGAAGTCTGCTTATGGCCCGTAGCCGACATGGCCGTCCCAGCTAACAATGTCGGCTTCCAGGGGTTGAGCAGACATGGGCCTCGCCGGGCACGTTTGCTGAAATCCAGCGGTCAGAGCGGGTTTCCCCAGTCGATCGTGCCGTGATTAGTCTGCCGAGAGCGTTCGCTTAAAGGCCGCCACGAAAGTCAGCGGCATTAAACCTAATTGGCAAGCTTAATCGCCGTTTGTCCTCGCGGCAAACCGGTGCCGCGATATCGTCAACTCAGTGGTCACGGTGGAGGTGATCTATGAGCGATAAATCAACGAAGCACCGAGCGCCGCGAGGCCTTGTGGCCGCGTTTCAGAGCGCCGGCAAACGGCGGCCTCCAACAGAATACGAGATCCAGCAGGAAGCCTTCTGGAGAAATTATCAACGATTGAAGGCTGAGCGCTTGGCCAGGGAAGCCGCGAAGTCGAAAGAAAAACAGTGACAAGGTGACGAAGCCCTTCACACCGACAAAGGCTGACTTGCACCGGATGTTGGCCGAGGCAGTTCGCAATACGCAACCTCAGCCGGCCAACCCGCAGCCTGAGCCGGTGGCTCGCGACGTTCGGCCAGGTCGCAAGCGCAACACGCGACCCTCGTCCAAGAGGACGGCCAAAATCAAAAGCGGTCGTGCGTCTGCTAACCGTAAGCGACAACCTCGATAGTGTGGATGACTTCCGCATGCGGCCTGACGCCAAACGGTATTGCGGCCAGGACGGAATTCGGGCGCATCTGTAGGCTGAAGGGCGACACGACGAGAATGCGGAGCCAATTTGCTCACCATTACGTCGGTCGTGATCTCAGAGATCCTCCTCGCAAGCCAGCTCCTCTTCTCCGTACGGAACAAGTTGCCGAGAAGCCACATCCCTCGATGGGAATCCGATGCGCGCTATCATTATCGTGGCGATGCGGGCTTCGCGAGCTTAATGACATGGCAACGAAGACGGCGCGAAGCGCGCCGCAGCGACTAGAACGCTCAGGTAATGCCGCGTGATTGGCGATCAGTCGGTGCAAGACCCGAAGGAGTCGAACCGCGACATGAGTTTGGACGATCAGAAAGCGAGATCCGCTGGTTTCCCGGATGCGCCGGACGCCGCCTCGGCGTCTTCCGGTGCGCTCGAAAGCGGGAAGATTTGCTTGGAATTCAAGGCGACGGACTTTGTCGTCTATCCGCCGCACGGCGTCGGGCAGGTTCTCTCCATAGAAGAGCGGACCGTTGCCGGAGCAAGCCTGGAGTTTTTCGTGATCTTTTTCGCGAAGAGCAAAATGACCGTCCGCGTTCCGGTCCGGAAGGCCGCGAATGTCGGAATGCGCAAGCCATCGGATCTCTCTTCGGTTCAAGCGGCGAAACGGATTCTGAGCGAAACACCCAGGAAAGGGCGCGGCAGCTGGTCTCGGCTCAATCAGGAATATGAAAGCAAGATCAACTCCGGAGATATCGTCGCGATCGCGCAAGTCGCTCGCGATCTCTTCCGACCAGGCGATTCCGGCCAGAGCTTTAGCGAACGGCAGTTGTACGCGTCGGCCCTTGACCGGCTCTGCGGAGAAATCGCGCTGGTCGACGGAATTCCCGAGGAGCAGGTCGTCAAGGAACTTGAGGACCTGTTGAAGACCGGCAAGCTCAAGCGGAGCGCCTGAGCGCTGCGCGGCATCGAACGCGTATCGGCCGCCGGCCGACTTATTCCGTAACAACTCATTTAAGAATCCAAAGCGGGTTCGCGACGTCTGCTTCTGATGGCTAAGCGGACGCCCAATGGCGTGCCGCTGATGTCCGCTACTGACCCTAAGCAGACATTGCAGATCGATAATTACTATTACAGCGAGAAAGCGTCAGGCAGGTCGAACGATGGCCGCCCTCAGTTAAAGCGGATGGGGGGTAGGCCCGGCTTCTCGATGGGGCGGAGATTTCGATCGCCATCTTCATCCGCCGTTCTGGTTCAGCTTCTTGGAGGCGGTCTTGATCGCGGCCAACAAGCCCTGTTGCGTAACCGGCTTGCGTAGGAAGGCGAAGGCTCCAAGAGACTTCGCGTCCGCCGCGACACCTTCGTCGTCGAGCGCTGTTATGACAACGGTCGGAAGGGGAACTCCAAGACTCCGAAGCTCGCGCTGCAGATCGAGGCCAGTCATCTCGGGCATGTCTACATCAACGATGAGACAATAGGGCATGGCAGTGGGGAGCGCTGCCAAAAAGGCGCGGGCCGATGGGTAGGTTCGGCTTTCGATCCCGTGTATGCGAAGCAGCCGCGCCAAGGCCAGCGCATGGGGCTGTCGTCATCTACAATGGCAACATGTCCGGAACGCTGCATTGCGTGCCTTGAGGTGCTCGATTGCTATCGGCTGCCCGCTGGGCCGGTCCAAATGACCAGCGGTCGGGTTGAGTATGCGGAAGCATCAATTCGAGGCCCCACCCCTTGGCCATACAATCGGCAATTGATCGAACACTCGACAATGAATTTCGTACGTCAGTTCGGTTTCCTGTATGCTGGGCCACCAGCCGAAGCCGGAGTTTGTCGCCATGGAAAGCCAGCCGGAAAAGGAAAAAGAGGCCGCGCACCCGATCAAATTTCCCCGAGTTGGAACAATCTTGAGCGACTTCTGGGACAACATCGCGGACAGCAATATTGAAAACAGTATTATACGCGACTCTATTCAGCGGATCGGGGCGGCTGATCCGGCAAACGTTCAACTGATTGCTGCTTCACAGCTGGAGTTGCTGGCCGGATATCACCAAATCGCGCTGGCGCAATCGCGCCGCATCTTCTTTTGGGCATTGGTGGTTTCGGGAGTTGGGCTGATCTTCTTGGTCGCAGCAGTTGTGTCTGTGCTACCAACTGGAGTCGCTTTCCTCGCTGGCGCTACAGTCGAAATCGTAGCAGGCATTGTTTTCGTTCTGTATGGCAAGGCAACTGCGCAGCTCAGTAGCTTTCATAGCAGGCTAGGTTTTACAGCGTTACCTTCTGGCCAATAGCCTTTGCGAGGCCCTTGACGGAGAGGATCGCAATAAGGCTCGGGCTGCCCTAATTCAGGAAATATCCCGTCCTCAGAAAATACCCCGTCCTCAGGTAGTGCATAATTCTTGAATTCTGCTCGGAGCTAAGGCTGCCACTGCCAAAGGCCGTGGCCGCTCAAGGACCCGGAGGAATTACGACGACGCATTCTCGCGCTTCGCGATACTTATGCGGCCATCGCTCTGCACGCTCAATCGCGGGCGTCAGATGTCCACCGCGAGTGGAACACCCTGAAACGCCTTTGCTGCTGATCTGGCCCTATGCACAGCCGCCCGCCGCGGACAGGTCGCGCACATCGTCATCCTCGCCAGAGTAGCCCGATATGCTCCACCATCTCTGATGTGTCGTAAGGTTTCCGGAACACTCTCGCGCCAACGAAACGATCCGGAACGACGCGGGCGTCATATCCAGTACAAAAGCAAAAAGGTATGTGCTGCCGCATAAGTTCGTCTGCGACAGGGTAAGCCGCTTCGCCGCGGAGATTGATGTCAATGATGCCTACGTCGAAATGATCGCGTTCCGCTCGGCGGTATGCGGCGTCCAAGTTACCGTATGGTCCAATGATACGCGCGCCGTGCGTTTTGAGCGTATCCTCTAAATCCATCGCGAGAAGGTGCTCGTCCTCGACGATGAGAACGCGGCAACCGCTTAGCTTGTTGTCGCCGCCTTTCATTGCGCGCCGTTACCCGCCGTCGATCTGTTCATTGAGCATGATTGAAGGCGCGCCCGAGCGTCCGCCTCCTCAAACCGATCCAGCATCCCGCGCAGACACGACGGCAAGGGCGATCGATCCCGATCAAGGGCAAGGCGGAGACGTGCGCCAATCTCATGGCAAATGGCCTTACAATGCTTCGGCTCCAAATGCGGGGAGCGATTAATTATGTGGCTTCGAGCAGGTTCCACCATTGGGGATACCTCTCAGATCAGTCCCAAGGCGACGAAAACGAATATCTCTGCCAGAAACGCGGTGCTTAGGACGGCGACGGCAAGAAGGGCCTCGACTAGTGATAAATGCATGGCTCGCCTCGCAGGTTTGCGAAGCCCCATGGGAAATTCGCCTATGTTGAGTTTGTTTCGGTTCCGATCAGAAATTCCCCGGAGGATAGCCCATCTCCCCCGGCCGCTACCTGCTCGATCCCGCTGCGAGCAAACGTCTGCTAATGGCCCATAGCAGGCACGGCCGTTCATCCCACGGATGTCCACTTCGGAGGGCGGAGCAGACATTGCCAGACGTGACGGGGGAACGTGTACAAAATGACCGAAGCGGACATGGTTGCCCTACGGTGCCGCCTTGTTCGTTTCTCCATCTGCCACCAGCAGCACGGACACCTTTGATTTGCTCAGCACGGCGTGCGCAACGCTGCCGAAATTGAGTCTGTCGCCCGGAATGCGGTCCACGCCAAGTACTACTAGGTTGGCGCTGCTGCTGCCAATCTCCTGCAGGATGGCCTTGTCCGGCGCTGTATTCGCGCGAAGCGCAGTGGTGACGTCGACATTGTAGCGCGCCGCGGCGGCCGCAGTGTCCTTCAGAATTGCTTCCTCTCGCGCGAGCGAAATGCTGGTACTGCCGCGGTTCGCACCACTGTCCCGCGTCGTGGAAACGTAGACCACTTGGAGCGGATCGGGGCTCATGCGCGCTAGAGCGACGGCGACCTCCGCGCCGCGCCGCGACACGGCGCTGCCCGAGACGGGAACAAGTATCTTCAAACCTGAAGGCGTCGGCTGCTTGAGGTGATCGCCCTTGCCGACAACAAGCGCCATCGGCCCCTTGAACGTCGCGCCGATATCCTCGATCGTGCGATCAAACGCGTCTTTACCGCCAAGGGTCTTCTCCTTGCCCACCACGAGGAGATCAAAGCCCTTCTGCGCTTCCTCGGCGAGGGCATCGACGGGCTTTTCCCTTTCTTTCGCACGGGTCACGATGTCGACATGGCCCGTGCTGTCCTCATCGGATTCTGCAATGACTTTGGCAGCACTCTCAATTACGTCCTCCAGCGTTTGCTCGCCTTCCCGCTTCTCGTCGTCCTTTGGTGGCGGCTCGACGTGCAGCACTGTGATGGGGAGCCCGCGCCAGCCGGCCAGCAGGCCGGCGATGTGGGCGGCGAATTTGGCATTCGCGCTTTCGTCGGCTGCAAGCAACAACCGTTCCAGGTTGGAGACAAACCCTTTCTGTTCGAATTCTTCGCGTTCGAGCCGTCGCTTTTCTTCCTTGTTAAGCGGCAGCCGCGCAAGCGCGGCGCGCAGCATCGGCGGCATCGCCATGGTGGTCAGGATCGCCATGGTGACGATCATCGAGAACAGGTTTTGGCTCAGCACGCCCATCGACAAGCCGATGGTGGCGATGATGACCTCGGTCGAGCCGCGTGCATTCATGCCGCTGGCAAGTGCATAGGACTCGCGGCGGGTGAGGCCGCCAAGTGCACCGCCAGCATAGGCGCCGCCGAACTTGCCGATGCTGGCAATGAGCACCAGCGCCGCAGTCAGCATCAGCAGGTTGAGATCCTTCAGCACGGTGAGATCGGCGGTCAACCCGGCGAGGCCAAAGAACACCGGCATAAACAGGCTTGAGATCAGCCCGCGCAGCCGCTCGTCGATTTGCTTCGTCAGGATGGGCGACTCGCCGACCAGCACACCGGCAATGAAGGCGCCGAGTACGGTGTGCACGCCGATCAAGTGTGTGATCATGGCCATCACGCTCATGACCAGGAGGATAACTGTGATGACGGCGGCTGAGCTAACGAGGTGGTCGTTGGCCCAGCGGATCAGACGAAATACCAGCCGGCGCCCGATAGTGAAGCTGAGGCCAAGGAAGACGAGCGTGCCGAGCAGGGACTTGCTCACGGAATAAACGTCGAGCGTGCCCTGCGAGGCAAGGCTGAAGATCATGGCGATGATAATCCAGCCGATCGTATCATCAATGATCGCTGTGGCGACGATGATCTGCCCGACATTGCGACGCATGAAGTTCATCTCGCGCACGACAACGGCGACGATCTTCACAGACGAAATCGACAGCGCCGTGCCAAGAAACAGCGAAGCCACCAGCCGGGCTTCCGGATGCGGCAACAGGCGTTGCGGCAGGACCTGGCCAAGCGCGAAACCGCAGATGAAGGGGACGACAATGCCCGTGACCGAAATTGCAATCGCGGCCTTGCCGACCTTGCGCACCAACTTAAGGTCGGTCTCCATGCCCGTCAGTAGCAGCAGCAGTAGGATGCCGAATTGCGCGAGGCCGTCGAGCAGGGCTTTCTGCTGCGGCGAGGGCGGGAATATCGCATGCTGGGCTTCCGGCCAAACCCAGCCGAACAGGGACGGGCCGAGCAGCAGGCCTGACAGCAGTTCGCCGATCACCGAAGGCTGACCGATGCGCTGCATCAATTCGCCGAGGCCGCGGCCGACCGCGATCAGGAGCGATATTTGCACCAGCAACAGGAATTCCGACGGTCGCGCGGTCTGCTCGCCTTCGGCGCCCGCGATCGTCACCATCAACAAAAGTGCAATTCCTGCACGAAACAGCGACGGGAGACGTCTCCATCGCATCGGTTGTTTCCCCCGGCTCGTTCCCATCAACTTGCGAGCGCTGCGGAAAGTTCCCGAACCTTTCGGTGCCCGGCGCGTTGATTTCTTAATCATCGTGAGCGGCGGAATGGTTCAGAAATCAACCGCAGTAACCGTCGAAAAGCAGAGCGCGAAGGTAGCCGATAGTGCGCGGCAATTAAAGGAGAGCGCGGTCCGAGTCGAGGACAGCGCCGACCGCCGCACGGAGCTTGCCTCCAATCGTACCGCGCTCGCGGCCGAGCGCACCTATAGCGCCTGGATCAGGACCGGCCTGTTTGCGCTGGCGAGCGGCGCAGGCGCCAAGGGCGTGCTCACGGGGCTGATGCCGGCCTGGGTTGTGACGGCAGATAGTAGCGCCCTGATCGCTTTCAGCATCTTCTGCTATGGCGCTGCAGTATGGCGCTTCAGGAATTCCGGAGCGTCACGACCAAGCCCGGATGTGCCGCGGATCGATGCGCGAATTCTGATCGCAACAAGTGTATTCCTCTCGCTGGTTTCGCTGGCGGCGCTGATCGGCGTTTTGGCGGGCTAAGGCGTTTCCTGTCTCAAGATTTCACGACCGAAGTAGGAAACTTGCGGTGCGAAACCTGTTCGCTGCGCCTGCCATTGACCCATGCGGTGACAATGGAGACGTAGTCGCATTGCCGTGTAGTTCGGAATCCGCCATGTCTGCTTCTGACCCGACATCAGCATGGGCAACCGCCGATGTCTGCAAATGACCCAAAGCCGACATTTAGGAAACTGAATGGACATGGCCCAGTCTTGCCCCATAGACTGCCGATGACCGCTTCAGGGGATCGGCGTCATGAAGCAGACAGGACGTTTTCTGATCTACGGCGCGACGGGCTTCACCGGGAAACTAACGGCGCGAACCGCCAAGGAAATGGGGCTCAAGCCCATACTTGCGGGTAGAAACAAAACCAAGGTTGTGGCGGTCGCGGATCCCCTCGGCTTTCAATACCGCGCGTTTGAGCTCTCCGATCCGCATGCAATCGACGCAGCTCTCCGTGAAGTCGACGTCGTATTGCACATTGCTGGCCCGTTCTCTGCCACTAGCAAGCCAATGACCGATGCATGCTTACGGACGGGCACGCACTATCTCGATATTACGGGTGAGATTGACGTGTTCGAGGAATTGGCAGCGCGTGACGCGGAAGCGAAGAGAGCTGGGGTCATGCTGATGCCCGGAGTTGGGTTCGACGTTGTGCCGTCCGACTGTTTGGCTGCGCATTTAAAGCGACGGTTACCCGATGCGATCGATCTGAAGATCGACATTGGCGGTCTCAATGCAGTTTCGCACGGCACGATGAAATCGATGGTCGAGAGTATACCGAATGGCGCGCGTGTGCGGCGGGACGGACACATAATCACGGTGCCGCAGCCGAGACAAACAAGTTGCGATTTCGGAGAAGGCCCGGTCCCCACGCTTGTTCTGCCTTGGGGCGATGTTTCGACCGCCTACTACTCGACAGGCATCCAAAATATCGAAGTTCGCATGGCCGTGACGCCGCCTTTGCGCATTGCGATGAGCCTGCCAGGGTTCGCGCGTAAGATGGTCGGTATGCAGTTCGCACAATCGTTTCTGAAAGCACAAATTGCGCGCATGCCGGAGGGGCCCAGCGATGAGGTATTGCGCACTGGCCGCAGGGTGCTGGTGGGCGTCGTCACCAACGGTAACGGGGAGAACGCACGTGCCCGTGTCACCACGGCCCAAGGCAACGTTCTGACGGCTCAAGCTGGCGTCGAGATCGCGCGGCGAGTTATCGCCGGTGAAGTCAAAGCGGGGTTCCAAACGCCTAGCCTCGTGTACGGTCCTGACTTTATCCTACAGTTCGAGGGCGCAGCGCGTGAGGAACTGAAATGATTGGGTGAACAGTGCGTCGCCACTTCCCGCTTATAAGTCCGCAGGTCTTCTCAAAAATCCGCGGATACCTGCGCTTAGTGCGTGCCGTTGGAGAAGCCGTCCACAGCATCATCCAGGGCCGCTTAATGCTTGATTCGTTCACTTGTGAACACAGGAACCGCGACCGAGACGTGGACAGCGGACCCGCACATTCACCTTGAAGGTCGTAGCTGCGATCAGCTTTTCATTATGTTGTCTCCCTGGGTTCATGTTGTCTCCCTGGGTTCGACATCGGGACAACAGGCCGGACGAGTCCGCGCCCCATGATATTCAGAAGCTATTTTTGAAACTTTTTTAGTCCGCATCCGTACCCGCCTCGAACTTCGGCCCGCGTGAGAACCTCGCGCGTTGAGCGCGAAGACAAATGCGGTTTCCATAGCCGTGATTTGGTCGGAATCGGCTGTCATGGTTTCCCGAATTGGGTTCTGGGCCGCTCTTTCGGCCGCTTATTTTTCCGGGCGCTCGGCAATCATCGAGGACAGCAGCCCTGATTTTGTAGCAGGAGTTATTGCAATGAGAGCTTGCGCAATCGCAGCCGTGGTGATCCTTAGCCTCACCGGAACCACACTAGCTCATCCTTTGGACTCGCCTGGGACCGTCTACATCGATGGGGTGCCGTGCAACCTGTCCTGCCAGTCCTACATGGCTTGGAGCCGACAGACGCTCAAGGCAAACCGGACTGCAGCCAAGGGAGCTGCGAACGTCTCCGACGTTAAGCGCGAAGCTCCTCGCAAACGCATTTCGAAGCACGTCGAGCCAGCATCATCTAACACGTTGCCGCGAAAGAAGGCCGGTGATGCTCAGGCCGCGCTCTTATCGAAGCCGAAGCCCGCGCCCCCGCCGATGCCGAGAAACGTCCCGCTCGACCTTGAGACCCGTGATGCCCCTGCCGCAATTGCCGCCGATCCAGCGCCGCTCTCCGTTCCTCAACCGCTCAGCGAGAGCGGTACTCGCAATGCAGAACCCAGCGGTCCCCCCAAGGAAAGGACGCCCCACGAAACGGTGATGGCTGCATTGGCAGTCGCCGCGCAAATGACGAGCGCCGAAACGCCAAAGGTGATCGGCGACGATCGCACCGACGAGCCCAAGGCTGACGCAGCCAACCTTCCGCCGGCACGAAACGTCAATAACTTGGTCGCGGTACTGATAGCCCGACCGGATGTAAAATCGGCGACCGCTTTGAAGGACCAAAATGTCGCTATCGACAAAGCCGAGTCCGGCTACGAAATGGATATCCGTTTCGCGCTGATAGCTGCGGGCGCTACGGGTGCCGAACTTTCAGTCACTGATGTCAGCCCCATCGATCGGGTTGTTAATGGGGACGTTCAAGCTGCTGTCCTCAAACTAGTGTCTCCCGAGGCGGCGGAGGCTTTCCCTGACGTCAAGGGCCTTAAAGTCCTCCGCGTACCACTTACACCTCGCTAATAAGACGCCCGGCTGCGTGACCGCTGCGGCGGAGCGGCCAGACTCCAAATCTTACAAAGTGAAAGCAGCATCCCGTTCGGATAGGAATTGAACGAGGTCCTTTTGGTGCTGCTTTGCGCCGGTCAAAGCAGCGCAGCTAACAACGAAAAAAAGCCCACCGGGGGATGAGCCGGAGGGCTGAAGTCACAAAGTGGGAAAAACAAATTCGACACCGGCCCTTGGGGGACAAGCGTCGAAATAAGCTTATCCACTTCGCTTGACGGCAGAGCGGCAAAAAAAGGGCAAACCCGCCGTGTTTGCCGGATTCCTGTCTCTACAGAAAGGAACGAGTGCAAGGCGTTGACGTTCCTATGCGATACATCCTGATACTTTCGACGGCCCACATGGGCCGGTCTACGCGTTGCATACGGAGTTGAACATGCAAGCCGCCCCGAGCGAGCCCCTCGCGCGTCACGCGCTGGCCTTCGTTCTTGCAGGAGGGAGGGGAAGCAGGCTCCTTGAGCTGACCGACCGGCGGGCGAAGCCGGCGGTGTATTTCGGTGGCAAGTCGCGCATCATCGACTTCGCCCTGTCGAACGCGGTCAATTCAGGGATTCGGCGCATCGCTGTCGCGACACAGTACAAGGCCCACAGCCTTATCCGCCATCTACAGATGGGCTGGAATTTCTTCCGGCCTGAGCGCAACGAGAGTTTTGACATCCTGCCGGCCAGCCAGCGCGTCTCTGAAACCATGTGGTATGTCGGGACTGCGGATGCGGTCTACCAGAACATCGACATCGTCGAACCTCACGCCTGCCGCTTCATCGTGGTCCTTGCGGGCGACCATGTCTACAAGATGGACTACGAGATCATGCTTAAGCAGCATGTCGAGACCGGCGCAGACGTCACCGTTGGCTGTCTCGAGATGCCGCGTTCGGAATCTAGCGCTTTTGGCGTTATGCATGTCGATGAGGATGGAGTCATCATCTCTTTTCTCGAGAAACCCGCCGATCCGCCGCCGATGCCGGACAAGCCGGATGTTTCACTCGCCAGCATGGGCATTTATGTGTTTGATGCGAAGTTTCTGTTCGATGAGCTGAAGCGCGACGCGGCCGATCCGAATTCAAGTCATGATTTCGGCAAGGACATTATTCCTTACATGGTCAAGAACTGCCGCGCCGTCGCCCATAGGTTCAGCCGGTCCTGCGTTCGTTCAGCCAACGATCAGCCAAGTTATTGGCGCGACGTGGGCACGGTCGATGCCTACTGGGCTGCCAATATAGATTTGACTGACACGGTGCCCGACCTCGACCTTTATGAGCGGTCTTGGCCTATCTGGACGCATGCGGAAATAACGCCGCCGGCGAAGTTCGTCCACGACGAGGAGGGCCGGCGCGGCGAAGCCGTCACTTCGCTCGTCGCAGGCGGATGCATTGTCTCCGGAGCCTCGCTCCGGCGCTCGCTCCTCTTCACCGGCGTCCACCTGCACTCCCACGCAAAGGTGGAAAATGCGGTAATCCTGCCTTACGTTGATGTCGCCCGCCACGCTCGGCTAAGCAATGTCGTGATCGACCGCGGCGTGCAGATCCCCGAGGGCCTTGTTGTCGGGGAGGATCCTGAGTTAGATGCCAGGCGTTTCAGAACCTCGCCGCAGGGGATCTGCCTGATTACGCAGAAAATGATCGACGGGCTTAACCTATGACGCGCATGCGCGTCCTTTCGGTGGCGTCCGAGATTTTTCCCCTTATCAAGACTGGCGGCCTTGCCGATGTGGCGGGTGCGCTGCCGATAGCTCTGAAAGCCAAAGGCATCGAGGTCTGCACGCTCGTGCCAGGCTACCCCGAAGTGCTTCGCGCACTTGAGCAGGCGCAAGAGCAGCGCAATCCCGTATCCACCTTTGGAGGCGACGCCCGGTTGCTTCGTGGAAAATGCGGCGAGCTTGATCTTTTCGTGTTGGATGCACCGCATCTATTCGCCCGGGGCGGAAACCCCTACTTGTCGCCCGCGGGCGCAGACTGGCCCGATAATGGGATTCGCTTTGCCGCGCTTGCGCGCATGGCCGCCGACATCGGGTTCGGTGCCGTCCCGTCGTTTGCGCCCGATATCATTCATGCCCACGACTGGCAAGCCGCGCTTGCGCCCGCCTATCTCAACTACGGCCATCGGCCGCGCCCGAGGACAGTGATCACCATCCACAATCTCGCCTTTCAGGGGATTTTTCCGCGCAGCCTGCTAGAAGAGATCGACCTGCCTCGGGAATCGTTCACGGTCGATGGCGTCGAATATTACGGAGCGATCGGGTTTCTGAAGGCGGGTCTTCGGTTTGCGGACATGATAACGACGGTGTCACCGACTTATGCTCTCGAAATTCAAAGCGATGAAGGGGGGATGGGATTGGGCGGATTGCTGCGCAGCCGGTCAAGTGACCTTCGCGGCATTCTGAACGGAGTTGATACCGCCGTGTGGGACCCGGCAACAGATGGTCACATTCAATGCCGTTACGACGCCAGCACGCTTGAACGCCGCGCGGTCAACAAGGCCGCGCTTCAGAAGCAATTCGGGTTGATGCGAAACCCCGACGCCTTGTTGCTCGGCGTCATCAGCCGCCTATCGGAGCAAAAGGGGCTCGACGTCCTACTTGAGTGCATACCCGCGATCCTCACTGAGGAGATGCAACTCGCAATGCTTGGCAGCGGCGATCCCGAGCTTGAGCGCCGTTTCCGCGCCACCGCGGAGGCGCACGCCGAAACGATCGGCGTTGTCATCGGCTTCGACGAGGTCCTAGCTCATCAAATCCAGGCCGGCGTGGACGCGCTAGTGGTGCCGTCCCGGTTTGAGCCGTGCGGATTGACGCAGCTATGCGCGCTGCGATACGGCGCGGTCCCTCTCGTCGCAAGAGTCGGTGGCCTTGAGGATACGGTTGCTGACATATCGGACGGCAACCGCGAAATCACCGGCTTTAAATTCGGACCCGTGACGGCACAAAATCTCGCCGCCGCGCTTCACAATGTCATTGCAGCATATCGCGACAGGCTGGGCTGGAGGGAGATTCAGCTGAACGGCATGTCCGCCGATGTATCTTGGGATGGCCGCGCCAGCGAGTATTCAGACCTCTACCACGAACTGCTCCGCACCGGACGAGCCAGTAACGCCATCGGGCTGGGATAGTGATGGTCGGCATCGGCCATCAGACTGGCTTGTGAGAGTCGCCTAGCCATCTGCTGCTGCCTCCTTGAAGTTGCCCCTGCTTTTGTCGTTGGCTTCAGAGATCCGAAGCGCGACGATCACGACTAACTTCAGACGCCCTTCAGCTCCGCTGTCACCAAAGAAAAAGGAGCCGTCAGCGCCACAGCCCTGCGGCTCTCAGTTTTGCCTTGGCATCGGGAGGTGATTGCCAGGGTCCCCACGCGTACCGCCGTTACCTTGTTTGCGGCCATGCGCGAGACATGCGTAATCCGGCTTGCTTGATTCGGCTGTGGTCGATCCGACACAGAACGGGAGTAAATGGGGCGAGGTAGACTCGCAAGTGTCCTATCGCAAGCAACGTGATCGTTGTGTTCCAAAGTGAACACAAGTCGGTTCTTCCGCCCTTTATTTCGGTGCTTTCGCTCAGGAACGAATGAGTTGGCAACGACTTAAAGATTGCCAAGCGCTGGAGAACAGGGAGACTAAGTTGAAGATCCGGGCGGGATATGAAATTTCATTCGATTGTTTTCAGGATGTGCCGATGGTGCTCCTGCTATCAATACATCCTTCAAGGCAGAATGACTTGCTGAGCGAGCACCGGATCACGGTGTCGCCGCCGGTAGTGTCCCGTCAGGGCGTCGATGCTTTCGGAAACGTATGGACCCGGCTTATTGCTCCGCGCGGTCGCCTTGAGATCAGTAATCATTTTTTGATCCGGGACAGCGGCCTGCCAGATGAAGTTGCTCCCTCGGCTCGCCAATGGGATGTCAACGACCTGCCGGACGATGTTGTACCGTTTCTCTATGGTAGCCGTTACTGCGACAGCCAAAATCTTTCGAATCTCGCTTGGTCACTGTTTGGGCCCGTCGCCGGGGGATGGCAGCGGGTGCAGGCGATCTGCGACTATGTCCATAATCGTATTCAGTTTGGCTACCACCACGCGCGTTGCGACCGTACAGCTTCGGAAGGGCATAATGAGCGCATTGGTGTTTGCCGCGACTTTGCGCACCTTGCCCTGACCCTGTGTCGTTGCATGAATATTCCTGCCCGATATTGCACAGGGTATCTCGGGGACATTGGCGTTCCCAGAGATCCAGCACCAATGGATTTCAGCGCCTGGTTTGAAGTATTTCTGGACGGACGTTGGTACACGTTCGATGCCCGCCACAATGTGCCTCGAATTGGACGCATCGTTATGGCCCGCGGCCGGGACGCTGCAGACGTTGCGATATCAACTCAGTTTGGCAACGCGGCGCTGGCAAAGTTCTCCGTCACAACCGAGGAAGTGAACCCTGAAGAATGCAGTCAGGCGGCACGAGCTGCCTGAACCTGCCCGACCGGAGGACGGATAGGAACGGGGTGTTGGCCAGTGCGTTCTTTGCAGCAGTTCAATAAATAGTTACACCGATGGGAGTGGAGGATGGCGCGTACGCCGCCTTGGAAAAAATCGAATCCCCGTAAGGCGAAAGGCAAGCGAGCCACGAAACTGTCGCGCGAGAAAAGAGTGGCGGCAAAGCGCTCCGCCAATAGAGCCGGACGAAAGTATCCGAACCTCGTTGATAATATGCGCGCCGCGGCGAGTGGAGAACGCACGAAAAAATCATCGAGGCAGAAATAGTCTATAGAATCAAATGATCGGAGAAAACATGTGCCAAAAAGAGCCGGCAACAGCTCTCAAGCGTTGAGGGATCCGCGTGGGGGACCTACGGCCGCGGGCACTTAGTCCCTGCGGGTCAGATTAGTGGGGCCCGGCTTCATCCTCGCTGCGGCTCAGGATGAAGCGTGTTCTTTTCACCCTCTAGGGCGGCGATAAGTTGTTGGATGCCATCAAGTGTCTGTTTGTCCGTCATGCGGGCAGCAATTACCCGATAGTGCAAGATCCTTTTATCGATCTCTTCACATTTCCAACACATGACCCATACTCGGTACTGTGTTGGTGAACGTGCATAACCGGTTCATGTTCCTGAATGGAATTAGTCGCGGCGGGACAATAGCTCTTGTGCTATAGCCGATCCTTCAGCCGATGGAAAAGCTCCTTCACGTCCGACGTCCGAAGCTTTATCCCGCGCGGTAGGTGCTGCTTCAGGAGCCACACCTGCTTCGCGGGCTGGCCCTTTGCCTTGAAAAACGCTCCCATGTCTCGGACGAAAGCGATGGCGGCCTCGGGTGGAATTTCTATTCGTTTACGCAACATTACTTTTTGAGATCGGTCTACTTTGTAACGCAACGAAAATCACGGGAAGTGTTTTTAGCTGTCAGGCAGGCAGCGGTCTCATCGTCTTAGCCCCCACCCTCAGCCGCGCATGGTGGGATCGTGTGCCTGCCGCTCACACGAGGCGTAGTTGCGCCCGGTCGCGCTTTTACGTGCCGCTCGATAAAACCTACCAGACTAGCCGGAACCTCTACCCCGATCCGGTCACAGCGGTACTGTAACTCGCTGGCGACGTCCTCCGAGATGTCGCGGGACCAGCCTTCAGCGGTGTTGAAGCCGATGGGATCGCGTCGTTGTGCTCGCATGCAGATCAGTTCCGATTCGATGGAACCAGCACTCAGGAACCTTTGGTCTGGCGTTCGCATTCAAATCTGATGGCAGCGCGCATCTCGAGGAATTGAATGAGGGAGCCGGATGTCCGCAAGGGAATGCCTGCGGTAAAGCTGGATCGTGCCGAATTCGAGAAGCGCTATCGCAGTCGGTTCATCGACCCCGCGTTCAAGTCACTGAGCAGGGAGCTCGATGCAATAATTGGCGTTGCCTGGGAGGCTTACAGTGACTCCCGAAAATCGCCGGAGACACGCAAGGCCGGTGCAGGGTTCGCCGATCCCGACTACGACATCTCCATTGACTGGCTGAAGGCGCGCGAGGCGATCGAGGAGGCGCAGCGCCGCCATGACGACAGCAAGCAGGCGCCGCGCATTCTCATCATCAACGGATCGTCCCGCAGCGAACATACCTGTCCCGGCGAAATGTCGAAGACGTGGCGTTTGGCGAAACTGGCGGAGCCGGTGTTCGGCGAGTTCGGCTTCGAGGTCGACATTCTCGATCTTTCGCGAACCACGTCGGAGTTCGGCAAGCAAATCCATCCCTGCAAATCGTGCGTCTCGACGTCGATGGCGCTCTGCCACTGGCCCTGCAGTTGCTATCCCAATTATTCGCTCGGGCAGACGGATGACTGGATGAACGAAATCTACCCGCTCTGGGTCGCCGCGCGCGGCGTCATGATCATCACGCCGGTGAACTGGTATCACGCGCCGGGTGCGTTCAAGGCGATGATGGACCGCATGGTGTGCGCCGACGGCGGCAATCCCGATCCCTCATCGACTCACGGCAAGACCGCGACGGAAGCCAAGGTGCTGGAGTTGAAAGGATGGCCATACCCGCGACATCTGGCGGGCCGGCATTTCGGCATCGTCGTGCACGGCGATAGTATCGGGGCGGAGACGCTGCGCCGTTCGCTTGCGGATTGGCTCACCGACATGAAGCTGATTTCGGCGGGCGGCATGGCGCAGACCGATGGCTACATCGGCTACATGAAACCTTACGCGACTTCCCATGGGGAGCTTGACCAAGATAAGGCTTTCCAGAAGGAGGTTGTTAACGTCGCCCACGCGCTTGCCGCGGCGGTCGAATTGTCGCTGATCGGCAGCCTGGAGGATCCGGGGCGCGGGCTGGTGGAGCACGATCCCAAATGACCCTAGGGCGGCCCGGCGCCGCCGGATGAGCCATAGACCTGTCCATTAGCGTAACTGGCGTCGCTCGCTGCGAGCTGGACATAGATCGAGGCGAGCTCTGCCGGTTGGCCGGGACGTCCCAGCGGAGTGTGCCCGCCGAACTGCTCCAACTTCTCCATAGATGCGCCGCCCGAGACTTGCAGCGGGGTCCAGATCGGGCCGGGCGCGACGGCGTTGACGCGGATGCCCTTGGGGCCGAGCTGCTTGGCCAGCGACTTCACGTAGTTCATCGTCGCGGCCTTGGTCTGCGCGTAGTCGTAAAGCTCGGGAGAAGGATCATAGGCCTGTTCGGAGGAGGTGCCGATGATCACGGCGCCCGGCTTGAGATGCGGCAGCGCCGCCTTGATGATCCAGAACGGGGCATAGATGTTGGTCTTCATGGTGGCGTCGAAATCTTCCGACGACACATCGAGAACGGAATCGCGCGATTGTTGCCGCGCGGCATTGTTGACGATGATGTCGAGGCCGCCGAGCCCCTCGAGGGCGCGGTCCACTAGCTGCTGGCAGAACTTTTCGTCGCGCAGATCGCCGGGGATTGCGAGGCCAATGCGGCCTTCCGCCTTAATCAGCGCGATGACTTCCTGCGCATCCGGTTCTTCGTTCGGAAAATAGTTGATCGCGACGTCAGCGCCTTCGCGTGCGTAGGCGATAGCCGCGGCGCGTCCCATGCCAGAATCGCCGCCAGTGATCAGCGCCTTGCGCCCTGCAAGGCGGCCGCTCCCTCGATAGGTCTTCTCGCCATGGTCCGGTTGGGGCTCCATCTTGCCGGCAAGGCCCGGCCACGGCTGGGTCTGCCGCTTGAACGGGGGCTTGGGAAACTTGCTGTTCGGGTTTTCAAGGACAGGTTTTGCCATCTGTCTCCTCCATTCCGATTTCAACTGCCAATGCAGCAAATCGTTGCTGTCCGTGGCGAAGATCGGAGGGCTAATGCTGAATACCGCTCATCACGGATGAGCTCAGCGTGGTCCTCGACGCCATCTTGAGCCCGATAATACGACCGGAAGTGGAGATTTCGAGCGGGACGCACGTCTGTGCATTATCCCTATCGTCCGACTTTGTAGTCGTCGGCCAGGCTTTCGAACGGAACCAGGGAATCACAGGCGCGTTTTCTGTTTTAGGAAGGATCGGTTGCAGAGCCCGTCGATAAGATCGGCAACTCGGCGGCAGCAGTCCGAAAGGAGCGCGAGCTCGAAGTCCAGAAGTCGAGTGATAGGTATGTCCACGAAGAGCAATCGACAGATACGAGCGAGCACGGCCGAGATTCTTGCCGTCGCCCTCTTCCTGATTGCATGGACCATTGTTGAGACGGTTACGGGCACCGGCACGGGCAGCCACGTTTCTCCAGGCACGACCTATCACGCCGCCGCTGCTGCAGGGGCGACCGTGACCCCAAGCGATCAACCTTCCGCTCTCGAGGACCAGCCAGTTAAGCCAGCGCCTGCGCCGCGTTCATAAGGTCAAGTGTTCGCCAGAACTGGCAATTAGTACGACGGAGCTGTTAGTAGTGGCGAACGAGAGTGCAGCGCTCTGTTGGGCTGCCACGGCGTCAAAACTTAATTTCCTTGATTCGACTATCGATTAGGAACTGGGAAGCTTTGTATCTCGTTGAACTCACCTCAAGGCGAGCTTACCGATGACTGTCCACAAACCGCAAACCAATGCCAGTGTCATTGGTCTGTTGAACGCCTACACCCAAAGGCTACGTAGGTGGCTCACAAGCAGGGCCGTGGCTTACGGCGTCGCCGTTGGCCTTTTGTGCGCAGGAGGCGTTCTTCTATCAGTGGCCGTCGGAGTCGGCGCTGCCGCCCTGTTTTACTTCATCGAGCTTAGTTACGGGGTATGGACCGCTTACGGCAGTATCGGGGGCACATTCGCAGCACTTGGGACCGTGGCTTCGGTCGCTGCGGTCACCATGCTGAAACGCCGAGCTGCACCGGTTCCAAAACCACCGAACGCCACGAAGGTCTTTCAAGCGGCCGCGTTGCCAATGGTGGGTCGCTTGGCGTCTTCTACAGGAAATGTTCGGACCGCCGACGGCACGACACGCGCTTTGGCCGCTGCCGCAGGTGTGCTCTTGGTCGGCTGGATTGCATCGTCGCATGCGACACGCCGCGTGCCGCCTCCAGAGCGCTAAAATGGTGGCGCGGCCATCGATGCGCAGCGATCTCTTGCTTGTGGTCGCGACAGTGCTGGGAACGCTCGCGATTCAACGGCACATCGAGCTTGTGAAATCGGGAACCTCGCTACCCCGGCGTCGCTTCCAGGGCGCTGGAGCTTCGCAGGCACACCAAGCACATCTCCAACCTTCAGCCCAGTCACCTGTCGACATCAAACCCGTGGGCTGGAAGGAGATTCTCGTGCGCACCTATCAGCAAATCAATGAAGACCGCTTGCTCGCGATCGCCGCCGGCGTGGTCTTCTATGGCTTGCTTGCGCTTTTTCCCGCCATCACGGCGTTGGTGTCGAGCTACGGTCTCTTCGCCGATACTTCCACGATCGCGGACAATTTGCGTACCCTTGCAGTCATGTTGCCGGAGGGCAGCTTCGTGATTGTCCAAGACCAAGTCGCCCGTGTTGTCTCCAAGGGCAACGGCGCTTTGAGCTTTGCCTTCGTCTTGAGCTTGCTTCTGGCGCTTTGGAGTGCAAATGCCGGCATGAAAGCTATCATGGATGCCCTGAATGTCGTCTATGACGAAGAAGAGACCCGCAGCTTTGTCAAGCTCAACCTGATCTCTCTCTCGCTCACGGTTGCTGCTCTTGCAGCCATACTCATCATGGCCGGGGCGGTAGTGGCGGTGCCACTCGTGCTGGAGCATGTTGGCATAGGCAAGGAGGCCGAACTACTCGTCAAGATTGGTCGTTGGCCGGCTTTGGTTCTGTTACTGCTCTTTGCACTCGCTGTTCTCTACCGGTTTGGACCAAGCCGCCAGGCGCCGCGGTGGCAATGGCTCAGCGTCGGCGCTGTCGTCGGATCAGGCCTTTGGCTTGCGGGATCGTCCTTGCTCTCGTGGTACCTAGCGAATTTTGGCGATTACAACGCGACGTATGGATCTCTCGGTGCGGTGATCGGACTTATGATGTGGCTGTGGATGTCCGCTATCATTGTCTTGGCGGGCGCCGAATTGAATTCCGAGGTCGAGCACCAGGCGATGGTTTCTTTAAAGGATCATGGCACTCCCCATGTCAATGAGCTCGCTGAATGACCGCACACGTGCAGTCTTCGCCGGCACCCGGCGAGACCTCTCGAGGTGCAACAGGCGCGCCTCGCGAAGCCATTCTGACAGGCTACTTTACGCGCTGTGTGCTAAAGTGAACCAGACTGGGCTGGTCTCCAGTGCGAGGAAGTTGCGACCAGCGATGGGGATACTTCCCGAACAGGCCGCACACGACCCGGCGAGTCAGCGCTCGCCGCGTTCCGCAGATTCTCGGGCATGGTAGGCGACATTTTTCCGGCGACTGAGGCGCAGCTTTTTTGAAACCTAAAGTGGGACCGTCCGTAACTTGGAAATCGGACGGCCCCTGCCGACCGCTTCCAATTGCCCTGCCTCAACAGGACGACAGCCGACGTTCAAAGCTACGAAACGTCGGCCCGCATAGATTCGACGATTAGTCGGATTCCTTAATCGGAACCCTGGAAGGAAGAAACGGCGCAACCCGCTGTCTTAACGGTAACGCGACTTATTGAGTGCGGGCGCCCGTCAGGGCGCTATATTTTCGGGATGGCAGAAGACCCGTTCAAGAAAACCTCTAACCAGGCCGCTGTCTCTGAAGGCTATGCAGCCTACAAGGCGCAGGAAGCGGCGAAGCGCAAGAACATGCTTCGCCTGCGTGAAGAGCGGTTGGCACGAGAAGCCGCCAATCCGCCTGAGGCAACGCCCGCTGACGAGCCGAAAAAGCGGAAGCGGATTATTCGAAAGTAGGCGGACCCACTTTTGTCCTTCGGTGCGGCGTCCTTCTCTCGCTGCCGGTAGTGTCCATCGCGCCGCTTGGCTTGGCACTGTTCGTCATCCCGGGCTGCTGACAAGCCGCCTTCGCTCTATCATCGCAATTCCGGCTACTCGCGCTCGATCCTGAAATCGTCCAGCAGCGGCGATATCGATCCGGCGATGAGGTCGCCAAGCAATTGGGCCGCCAGAAAGCTGAACGTGATGCCGTTGCCGCCATAGCCATACGCCGCAAAAACGTTCTTTGCGCCAGCAACAGGGCCGATAAGCGGCAGGCCATCATGGGTCGTATCAAAGGTGCCTGCCCAGCGAAATTCGCTTGCCGGATCGGCTGCTGGCCAGAGCGCGGCAAGCTTCTCGGAAAGTAAGCGAGACTTTTGCCCGATCTGGCGGTCACGCTCCTCAGGCTGGATTACCTCTTCGCTATCTTCGCCGCCGATGATAATGCGCCCCGCAGCCGTCGTGCGCGCATAATGGTAATGTTCGGCATCCTCCCAGATGAGCGCTCCGTCGTTCCAGATTGCCTGCGGTTGCGGCCGCGTCGCGATGGCCCAACTCGAGGATACACGGTGGATACTGGCGCGAACGATGTCGGGCATGACATACCCGGTGGCCAGTACGACGAGCCGCGATCCGATCTCGTAGCCATTTTCAAAGCCGGTGGCGACGCCGCTGCCGGCCGCGTCGAACGCCACCGCTTCACCGTCGAAGAGACGTGCTCCCCGCGTGGCCGCAACGTGCAGCAGTCCGCGCGAAAGTTGCAAAGGATCGCAGTCAGCAGCGCCTGGAGAGACAATTGCGGCGGCGCGCCCGAAACCGAAGGTGTCAAACAGCAATCCTCGATCGAGAAATTCGCCTGGCAACCCAATACGTCGCCGCAGCCCATGCTCCGCCAAGAGATGTCTTCCGTCATCTCCTGATGCAAGATAGAGTGAATTCCGGGTCCGCAGTTCGCATTGAATGCCGAGGCTCGTTACAAGCGCATGCAGTCCGCGAACGGCCCGCACGCTGGCCCGCCACGCACGTGCGGCTCGTTCAAGACCATAGGTTTCCGACAACGCCGTCAACGATCGATCGATTTCCCAGAGCAGCATTGAAGTACTGGCGGATGTGCTGCCGTGCCCTGGGATCTCGCGGTCGACGATAACGACATCCATGCCCTGACGCGTGAGGCGCTCAGCGACCAACGAGCCAGTGATGCCTGCGCCGACGATCAGTGCATCACAGCGGATGTTTTCGGTTAGGTCTCGCCGAGGCGGAGACTTGGCTGCGGCAAACCAAGGAGAGCGTCCGCCCCGCAAATCGGCTTGCTTAACGCTGTCCTGATCCAGAAGGATGATGATTAATCACCTGGCAAATTTTCGAGGCGGCCTTTGGCGGTCATAGACCAACGGTTTGGATCCGAGTTCGGTTCCCGGATGGAAGAAAATGACATAGCTGACGCGGAAGAGGCGGGGCGGCGATGCGAGCCTCGAATGCGCCTGCGAGGGAATTGCCATTCAGGGCCGCGGCGCTCTGGAAAGCTATTGGCGGCCGCGGCTGGACGCCTTTGCGGCGATCGCCTTCGGGCTTGAGGAAATTGAACCGGCCGCCGAAGGCGTCGTGCTCGACTATTCAAGCTACGCCGGCAAGCCCGTCAGGATCGTCTTCCATTTTTCAACGGACGGGAAAATTCGGCAAACGCGGTGCGGTCCGGTTGATCGTCCCGCCGGGAGCTGATCGGGCAGGTTCCCGCTTTAACCAATTGCAACTTTTTCCCGATCCCCGGGAACGGGCACCGGCCCATCTGATTATATCCCCGTTGAAGCCGGAGGAGAGGAAGATGCCTGTGGCGGTGCTAGGAGCTGCTATTCACGCGATCATCCTGGTCGGTGGTGCCAGCTATTATCTCGGTCACTTGCATTGAGGACGCGACGGCGGGAAACGCGCGTTTATGATCCCGCGCGGTTCCCGTCAGAGCGTTCCGGTCCAGATTCAGAAGCGGCTGCGACGACCGGCAGTCGGCAACGGACAACGCTGTTGCCCGCTTCGTGTAACACCTCGAATGTTCCGCTGAGCGCGCGCACGCGCTCGTGCATACCGGTCAGACCGCGCCCGAATTTCACATCGGTGAAACCGATTCCGTCGTCGGCGACCTCGATTATCACGATCTGGTCGTCAAGTGCAGCCTTGACGTCGATCGACGAAGCCCTTGCGTGGCGCAACGCGTTGGTCACGCCTTCCTGGATCACGCGGTAGACGGTCTGCGACAACGGTCCCTCAAGTTCGTCGAGGCGGGCATCGATGCGCGACGTCAGCGCAATGCCGGACGCTGGCGTATTCTGCAGGAAGGTCTCGATTGTTTTCATCAGCCCAAGCTCCTGGATGTACAGCGGCCGCAAATGGTCGAGGATGCGCCGGTTGGCCTGCTGCAGCGATTCGACGGATTGCAGAATGTTCTCCACCGAGGCATCCAGCGCGTCGTTGCCGCCACCAGTCGAATCGCGGAGAGCAATGGCGCCGGCGCGGATGCCGAACAGCAGGGGGCCAAGCTCGTCATGCAGTTCGCGCGCGATGTCGCGGCGCTCGTCATCCTGGAGGGAAACGATCTTGTGCAAGAGATCCCGGTTATCGATGCTTAGCGCATTGAGCCGCTGGGCAAGGTCGTTCGCTTGCTCGCAGCTCCTCCGGATTTCGGGCGGACCGGCCACCGGGATGACGCGGCTGTAATCGCCGTTCCGCATACGCGTGAGACCTGCGGCGAGATGCTCTAGCGGCCGGAGCGCGGTGCCGACCGTGAAGTGGGCAATGATGCCTGTCGTGAGGGTTAGGATGGTCGCAGCGACGATGATGGCGAGAAATCCGATCCACTTTTCGTAGATTTCCCAGGTGACATCGGGCGAGAAGACAATGTCTCCGACGTGCTTTCCTTCCACCATGACAGGAAATGATTTGCCGATCTGGGGAATCTCAAGCAGATCGGTGAACCATCGTGGCGCCATGCCGTGCGGGTCGCGTGTTTCCACCGGCTGTTCGCTGAATGCCACGGGTGCCACCGGACGAAACTGGATCGTTTCCGAGGTTCCCAGCGCTCCGGCAAAGGCATCGAGCGTTTGCCGGGGATTGGCGGACGTTTGCAGGGAGGCATTGAGCGCGTCTGCAACGGCCCTGGCCGAGCGTGCAGCCGGTCCGCTCTCGTCCGCCATCTGCTCGGTCGCAAAGATCTGCAGGGCCGTCAGGCCAAGCAGCACGGCCACCACGAACATCATTCCCAGAAGAAGGGAAAGCCGCGCCCGGAGCGGAAGAAGCCTCCACATTTGGACGATTCTAATCCGCACCGAATGTTTCTTTCTTCTGAGGTCTCGGCAAGGGACCTATCCTCCTGTAAAGGCTTTATGAATTGATGCAGGATAACGCGAAATCATCGACCAAGGTACTGATCGTCGACGATCATCCGGTCGTCCTTTCGGGCTGCCGATCGCTGTTTGCGAATGATCCGTCCATTCGGGTTGAAGAGGCCGTTGATGCCAAATCCGGCCATCGCGCTTTCGTTCAGAAGAAGCCCGACGTGACAGTAATCGATATCAATCTGCCCGACGTGTCGGGCTTCGAATTGATGCGCCGCATCCGCAAGGACGATCCCGACGCCAGGATCATCATGTTCAGCATGAACGACGATCCGGCGTTCGTGGTCCGGGCGGTTGAACTGGGCGCGCAGGGCTATGTCTCGAAGGGGGACGACCCTCGCGTGTTGGTGAAAGCAGTACGCAGGGTCGCGGCCGGCGATAACTTCATTTCCCCGCAGCTTGCCAAGGCTGTGACGTTTTCTGCGGCTGCCATCAAGGCCAGCCCTGCCACGCAAATGTCCGCGCGGGAGCTGGAAATCCTGCGGCTGCTTGGCCGCGGAGACAAGATTGTCGAGGTCGCAACGACGCTTGGCATTTCCTACAAAACGGTGGCGAACACCACGTCGCTTCTCAAGCAAAAGCTCGGGGCGAAGAACCATTCCGATCTAATCCGCATCGCGGTCGAAATGGCACTGAACTGACGAAATCATTTGAAATCGAATTGGCTCGCGGCGAGATGCACGATGCGCGTCATGAGTTCCTGCGGTCGATCTTTCTTCCGCACCATCCTGCTAGGCCGCTCGTAGCCTCTTTGGCGCCGACAGTTTCTGCGGTGGGAGCATAGTAGTCGAAACAGACGACTTGGTCTCGGACGTTCGATTACAATTCGGGCAAAGGAAGAGGTGAGCGATCGTGATGGGGCTCTGGTTCTCCAAGGACGAGCGAGACCACTGCATGTCGATATGGCAGGCAGGGCATATGGGGGGTTCTAGCTGCTCAAGCGATTTCCTCAGTTTATCAACCATCGACGAACTTCCATTGTTCACTGGCTCATCGCAGCCTAAAAGATTACCGTGGGTCTCGTCTAGCCGGGAAAACGTGGCAACTTTCGGGACTCCCCATCGACCATGAGGACGACACGACACCGCAGGTGTCGGCGTTTCCCCAAGCGCCCGGCCTTGGAAACCCGCTTAGCGACGCGTTGTCGTTACCAAACGAACGCTCACCGCTCGGTCTGCATTGCGCAGGCACGACGGAGAGAAGTGAGGCCAAACTTGCTTCGAACAATCCTCGATCGGGTTGGCAGACTGGGTGGGCTGTGTCGTCCCTTCTTCTGCGAATGCGATGGTCGTCAGAAGTGCTGTCGTCGCTAGTCCTAATACGACGTTTCTCATGGTTTGCCTCATTTCAACTGTCCACCCAACGAGCAAGCTCGAGCGCTGTTCCGCAAATTTTCCGATCAATGAAAAACCCTGCCGAGGGCGCTCGGCAGGGTTGCGCAGAGAAGTCGACGGACGGCAGGGTGGGGACCTTGGTGGTCCGTCGAGGGTCTGCGGTCTCAATCTGATCGACAGATCAGTTATCAGTGCAGACCTTCATGGTCTTCATGCCGGTCTCGGCTTCAGTCTTTGTCTTGAACACGCCATTGTCGACGACGGTAGTGGTCGTAGTGGTCGGCTTCTTATCGACGATCGTACACTTCTTCGTCGTTGTGTCCCGCACGACGTAGTATTCAGTCGCGGTCTGCGCAAATGCCGAGGTGGCGACAAGGCTCGCAACGGTGGCAGCAAGCAAAAGCTTCTTCATAGGTTTCCTCCAGCGTTGGTTAGTTCACGTCGCGGGCGGGTTATTAACACTTCCCGACCGCGTATTCTCTTGCATGCTGATCCAACGCTGGGTGTTGCCACTTGTTCCCAGCCTGGAATCCTGGTCAGTTGCCGAACAAAAGTCGGCCTTACTGCTACACCATCCGCGGTCCTTTCGAACTCCTTATCATGGGAGGTGCTCGCGGGAGCGTGCCGGCTCTGGTCAATATCGCACAGACACTGCCGGCAATAACCGCTGATTTCGAGCATGTGCCACTTTTTCCCGAAAATTGGAACATCCCAATTCGTGGCTAGTTTGCGTTTGCATAGAATGCGGGGCACAGGGATATGGCCAATCGCGGTCGCTGTGAGAATTGCGATGATCCGCTGCGGATCGTGGTCTTGAAGTTTCGATGGAGCGGGACAAGCGCGGTATGGGCGTGTCCAAACTGTGCGTTGTTGCCATCAGATCGCGCAGATGCCGATAGCGGACCGCTGTCGGTTCCTACGGGACAGAAAAGGCTGGAGATCAGCAACTGGATGAACCTGGCGCTTACCCGATTAGGTGGTAGGGCCTTGCTCGCTTTCTTTGGGCTCAGGTGCGGCTCGTCTGCCATGGCGGACGACCTGCCGCGTCACTCGTTCCGCCCGCGGGACGATTCCGCCGCACCCCCCGGTTCGCTGTTTCAGAATAGAGAAGACCCGACCTTGCGAGTCTAGGGAACACCAAGGCCGGGTCGCTGTCTCTCTCTCTCAGAGCGTACCGGCTTTGCGGGGACAAATACCAGTACGTGTCGTCAATCAATTCTGCGGACGTTCGTTCCTAGGGGGAAACATCGCGCACTCCGGCCACCTGAGCCAGTCTCAGCCACTGGTCGGCGATACGCTGCAGCTCTTGCTTTTCAACCGGGTCGGTCGTTTTCGCTGCCAGCCGGCGGCACTCTTCAGCAGCCGCGCGGAAGCTCATGTCAGCTTCGGTCATTTGAGCCGTCCTCCGGAAAAGGAAGATCCGATCGCAACATTCGTTCCTATTTTGCTTGGCCAGGGGCGGCCAGGGAGAGCTTGCGAATCCTCTTTTTAGGAACGAACCATCCCGGGCCACTGTTGACCGTTCCGGCTAAAGCCGTTCGACAGGGCTCGCTGATGCTACTTCCTGAGAACGCCGGTACTGGTGTTGCCCAAGCTGTTCGCCGCCTTTTCGGCGGCGGGCGTATCGACTGCGTTGTCGTGTGAGGATGGAGGCGGAGTAACGGAAGACGCATCTGGATCGTTGCCGGTGGATCCACGATTGAGCGCGCTGCCTGGGTTGGGACCCGAGGGCCCGGCGGTGCCGCTTATGGTATGCCCGGTCGATAGGGTGCCGCCCGCATAAGCCGAGCCGCCGCCGCTCGATCCAGTTCATCAATGACGTGGCTTGCTCGCGCCGCATCATATCGGGGGCGGAATGGACTACGACGACACGGAATTGAAACCCGGCGTGCGAATTTGCCTCTCTGCGTTGGGTAAGGCTCGTAGCCCCAGGATGAAAGTGCACACCGGCGTTATCGTGGGTGAACCCCTTGGCCGGGGCGTGCGGATAATATTTGACGGCAGCAAAACGCCGATCACGCTGCATAAAAGCTACATCGAGCCGCATACGCCTGCGTCAGAAAAATCTTGTTGAACTTACACAGGTCGGGCCGCGTGGCGCGGTAGGACGAAATTTGGCCCGAAAACCAATCCAGACGGCTCACTGACAATCTATGTGCAGGTCTACGCCCCTATTGGCCCATAGGATCTGGGTGAGGGCTCCCGGACCTGCTCCGTGGGCGAGGTGGCTGAATCACTGGCTACTGCGACCTAACCATCTTTGCCAGCTCCTCGCGCAGTTGAGGGCAATCCTGATGACCATGCACAGCGACAGCGTGCTGTACTGCCGCCTCGATAAGCTCCTCCTTCCTATCGGCAGAAATCGCGACGGTGCAGTTCATTTCACTAGGGTAATCACGGCAATCTACAAACAATCTAGCCATCTGGAGTCTCCCGCGCACAATGATTCTGAGCGTCCGCCTTTGCCTTCGCCTAAAGATCACAGTCGAGCCGGCTCGCGACCTATTCGGACCTTGGCCCAGCATCTTCTGTACATCCGCTATGCCCTCTTTCTCGCGCTGGCTAGATGCGCTTTGATTGGAAACCTCAGACTTTCGCCGGCAACATAAGATACCAGCTCCTCACTGACCTCGTTCACCAGAGCCGTACGAGCTTCATCCGAGACGCTGGCGACATGGCCCGCGAGCGGCGAGCCGCGCACATAGTCCTGCACGAACCGTGAAATTGAGGGAAAATGAACGTTGCCAGCAACCGACTCAATCGTTATGTCGCCGAAATTTTGATCGGCCATCATTGCACGCAGATGTTCGGCATTTGCGAGCGCAAAGGGAGCGCGCATGATGCCGGCCGCCTCAGTGCTGACGTTCCGCGCAAGCGCGGTGGCTAACGCGTTGAACCCGGGACTGAACTGAATGTCCTGCCACACCATGAATCCCACGCGGCCGCCGGTCACCATCACGCGATGCATCTCGCGCAGCGCGACTGGCCGATCGGGAAAGAATTGAAGTCCCAACTGGCAGTACACAACGTCGAAGGTCGCATCGGGGAGGGGCATATTCGTGGCGCTGGCCTCACGCCATGTAATCGGCGCACTTGTGGACGGGTGGGGAGCCGCTAAGGTGGCGGCGACTGCGAGCATGCCGGGGTTGAGGTCAAGACCAGTGACATTTCCGGTGGGGCCAACTTCCTGCGCAGCCAGCCGCGCTACCACACCAGTACCGCACGCGACGTCCAACACGCGCTCGCCTGGCTGCGGGTCAGCAAGCGCAACGACGAGCGGTGCCCACGCCGCGAAGACAGCCGGAACTAGAGCGTGCTGGTATGTCTCGGCGGCATTTCCAGCCACCTGCCATTGTCCGTCGTTACCCATCGCCGATCCTTTGATGGCCATGAACGGTGCCGCTTGCCGTCCCTCCACATTCGGTTTCCCTTGAGGCTATCACTCCGGGAAGGGGCGACGGACGCGGCCCTTTGGCGCACGTTGCGCCGAGGTCCGCGGGCGTACACTGTGAAGGCGAAGGACGCTGGTTAGGATAGTGCCATTTGGAGCACTGAAATGGGAAAACCGACGGAACGGGAAATCGCAGCCCGCGCGTACAGGCTTTGGGAAGTAGCGGGTATGCCTGATGGCAAGGATGAGGAATTTTGGCGTGCTGCGGAGCAGGAACTGCTCAACGAGGACAATTCAACTCCAAGGCGGACTCCCGGCGAGCTGTGATGCAAACCGCAGAACCGAAGAAACGGCAAGATGAGCCCTATTCGGACGTGCGATCCGGAGCAGGTGGTCGGTTTCCACGACTTGAAAAGAACGAAAACCAACTAGAACTTTAGGAGAGGCGGCTCGCTGCGCGAAGGCTGCCGCAAGGGAAAATCAACGCCGCCTCGAGCTACCGCGCGCCGGGGCTGATGTTGCCGATCCCGTCTTGGATTTCCTCGCACCTGAGATGTATGGGTACGGATGGTACGGTTCCGCCGCGATTTGCGCTCGGGCCATCGGCGTCATTGCCGCGCTATTGCCGAATCGGCTCTCCTGGTTCTGGGCATGTTGTGCATGGTGGTCCTCTCGGATGCGTTGCGTCATCATCCGGAGCATCTGACAAGTCTGCGCAGCGCAATGGCATGTCATGCACTGTCGGGTAACATTGAAACTGCGGAAAAGCTCCGACAGCAGGTTGCTCTTCTCGTCACATCTGACCGAGTGTCTGCGATACGAGGGCGAGTTGCGTTTAGAGAACAGGACATTGCGAAATTGGAGGAAGCCTACCGCATCGCCGGAGTGCCGGAATGAGCGTGGAGCAAAGCCTACCTCGTATCGGACGCAGGCTCGCGCCATTCGATCGCTAACACCGTTGTCTAACGCGGTGGCCGACAAGCGCATCCGAAACATCTGGGGCAAGTGATAGCGAGATGACTACCGGAGGGTACCGGAGATGCTTAAATGGCTCACTAGCCTCAGGGACCGCGCAAATCGCCGCTCCGATATGCGCATCGTTTGGCCCGTCTGCGTCGAGACGACAGGCTCTCTCGAGGAGGCGCGTAAGGAATTCTTCCTCCACATCAG
>Ga0081455_10001157_pt1 | contig 33069 bp, 29 predicted proteins | sample TabmetS3T2R1_FD_70207 | JGI IMG/M metagenome (GOLD analysis project Ga0081455, IMG submission 70207) | Tabebuia heterophylla rhizosphere microbial communities from the University of Puerto Rico - S3T2R1 | ecosystem: Host-associated > Plants > Roots > Rhizosphere ...
AGATTCCGACCTATGAGCAAGGCGACCTTGCTTTGTTCGAGACAGGGTCGATCGTGCTTCATATCGCGGAGCGCCATGCGGGCCTGCTGCCGGACGATGCCAACGCACGGGCGCGCGCGATAACGTGGATGTTTGCCGCGATCAACACGGTGGAACCGCCGATCCTTGAACTGGCGAATGCCAACCTGCTGGAGCGCGACAAGCCCTGGCACGAGGAACGCTTGCCTCTGGTCGAGGATCGCGTCCGCGACAGGCTGAATCAACTTTCCGTTCGCTTGGGTGACGCCGACTGGCTCGATGGCGCGTTCAGCGCGGGCGATCTGATGATGGTGTCGGTGCTGCTCAGGCTGAGAGCGTCGGGCATTCTCGATGAATATCCGAACCTCACTGCCTATCTCGCTCGCGGCGAAGCGCGGCCGGCTTACAAGCGGGCTTTCGCTGCGCAATTGGCGGTCAACACCGGCAAGCCACCGGCCGGCTGATTGAGCTACTCGGCCGCTTCGCCCGCGTGCGCGCGCGTCTCGTGGTAGCGCTTGAGCGAGGACGCCGCATCGGCATAGGCCTCTTGCAGCTCCACGCTCCAATAGCGGAGATCGTCGAGCGGAATGGTGCGCCCCGTGACGGCGCAGCGCACGAAATCGCCGGGCGTCAGCACCTGAACCTCGCCATCGAGATATTTGACTTTGGCCTCGCCCTTGAAGGCGCTGCTGCGTTCGAAACGATTCATCAAGGCTCGTCCACGCCCTTTCTCTGCCCTTGAGCGTCACCATACAATCAAGCGATGCGATAAGGCCAGCCTCTAGAGCAGTCTCCCCTGCTTTTCATCGCGGCGGCGCGGGCGCGGGGCCGCCTCGCCTTCGGCTTTGCGCAGGTTCGCATCCGCATGCGCGCTAATGTGGGCATCGGCGAACTCGATGTCGAGAGCGGCGCCCGCTTCGACCTCGGCGGCGCGGCGAATCATAGTGCCGTCGGCGGAACGCACCAGCGCAAAGCCGCGCGCAAGCACGTTCTGATAGCTCAGCGTCTCGAGCAGCTTGGCCTGGCCATCAAGCTTGGCGCGCGCGCGCGTGAGCAAAGCTCGTTCCGCCCGCGTGGCGGCGCGGTCGAGACGCCCGAGCTTGTCGCGGCCGTTCCGCGCGGCGCGAACGAGCATGTGAGCGTTGAGCCGGCCCGCGCTCCGCTCGAGCCAGTTGCGATGCGCGCGCGCGTTGGCGATCAGCGCGCGCTTCAGGTTCGTGCTGGCGCTGTCGAAACGCTGGCGCGGGAGATCGAGAATATTGGCCTTTCGCGGCAGCCCGCGCGCCAGCCCGTTGAAGCGGTTGCGCTCGACCTCGATCCGGCGCCTGAGCGAGGTCGCGACGCGGATGCCGTGCTGGGTCACGGCGATGAGCAAGTCGGAGCGGACCGGAACGGCGCGCTCCGCCGCCGCAGTCGGGGTGGGCGCGCGATAATCGGCGACGAGATCGATGATGGTCCAGTCGGTTTCGTGTCCGACCGCCGAGATCAGCGGGATCGCGCTCGCGGCGGCCGCGCGCGCCACGCTCTCCTCGTTGAAGGCCCACAGATCTTCGAGGCTGCCGCCGCCGCGGGCGACGATGATGAGGTCGGGACGCGGCATGAGGCCGCCATCGAGGGCGTTGAAGCCGAGAATGGCCGCGGAGACTTCGCCCGCGCAGGTCTCGCCCTGCACCCTGACCGGCCAAACCAGAACGTGGCAGGGAAAGCGGTCGGCGAGGCGATGAAGGATGTCGCGGATCACCGCACCCGTCGGCGAGGTGATGACGCCGATCACGCGGGGCAGGAACGGCAGCTTCTTCTTGCGCGCCTCGAGGAACAGACCCTCGGCAGCGAGCATCTTCTTGCGCTGTTCGAGCAGGGCCATGAGCGCGCCGGCGCCGGCGGGCTCGAGCTGATCGATGACGATCTGGTATTTCGACTTGTCCGGATAAGTGGTGACGCGGCCTCTGACCACGACTTCGAGACCGGCCTCGGGCTTGAACTTGAGCCGCTGGTAGGTGCTCCGCCAGATCACCGCCTCAATCGCCGCCCTGTCGTCCTTGAGCGTGAAGTAGCAATGGCCGCTCGTGTGCTGGCCTTTGAAGCCTGAGATCTCGCCGCGCAGGCGCACCAGCCCGAAGGCGTCCTCGACCGTCCGCTTGAGCGCCAAGGCAAGCTCCGAGACGCTGTATTCAACGAGATTGCCGGGGGCGGCGGCTTGTTCCATCGTTAGGCGTCATCCGGTTTCGCGTGGGCCGCGCGAGCGTGCTAAGGAGCACCGATCTTGGGGTGCCAGCAATACTCGCCTCGGTGTCCCGTCACAAGCGGAGCGTGACGTCTCGTGAATGTGCTCTTGATCGGAGGCGGCGGCCGCGAGCACGCGCTTGCCTGGAAGCTCAGGCAAAGCCCGCTCATCGGCCGCCTCTATTGCGCGCCGGGGAATGCCGGGATCGAGGCGGTGGCCGAGTGCGTCGCGCTCGACGTCGCCGACCATGAAGCTGTCATCCGTTTCTGCGAGGAGAACGCCATCGGGCTCGTGGTGATCGGGCCCGAGGCGCCGCTCGTCGCCGGTCTCGCCGACGATCTCGACGCCGCCGGGATCAAAGTCTTCGGGCCGTCGCGCGAGGCGGCGCGGCTCGAAGGCTCCAAAGGCTTCACCAAGGATCTCTGCGCCGCTCACGGCATTCCTACCGCCGCTTATCGGCGTTTCGCCGATGCCGCTTCGGCCAAGGCCTACCTTGCCAAGCAAAAGCTTCCGATCGTGATCAAGGCCGACGGACTCGCGGCCGGCAAGGGCGTCGTCATCGCCGCGACGAGTGAGGAGGCCGAGAGCGCGATCGATGCCTGTTTCTCCGGCGCGTTCGGTTCCGCCGGGAGCGAAGTCGTGATCGAAGAATTTCTCGACGGCGAAGAGGCGAGCTTCTTCGCTCTGAGCGACGGCACGACCGCGCTCGCGCTCGCGACCGCGCAAGACCACAAGCGCGCCTTCGACGGCGATCAGGGTCCCAATACCGGCGGTATGGGCGCCTATTCGCCGGCGCCGGTCATGACGGAAGCGCTCTCCGCGCGCGTCATGGAGGAGATCGTTTTGCCTACGGTACGCGCCATGAGCGCGCGCGGCACGAAGTTCAAGGGCGTGCTCTATGCCGGGCTGATGATCGTGGACGGGGCGCCGAAGCTCATCGAGTACAACGTCCGCTTCGGCGATCCCGAGGCGCAAGTCCTGATGCTGCGGCTGAAATCCGATCTTCTCCCCGCCCTCCTCGCCGTGGCCGAGGGGCGCCTCGCCGATGTCGCGCTCGAGTGGCACGACGACGCCGCGCTTTGCGTCGTGATGGCCGCACGGGGTTATCCCGGCGTTTACGCCAAGGGTTCGGAGATCAAGGGCCTCGAAGCGGCGGGGCGAGACCCGAACGTTCAGATTTTCCACGCCGGCACGAGGCGCGAGGCCGACCGCATCCTCGCCGATGGCGGGCGCGTGCTCGGGGTCACTGCGCGCGGCAATACGATCGCGCAAGCCAAGGCCCGCGCCTACGCCGCGATCGAGGAGATCGACTGGCCGGGCGGCTTCTACCGCAGCGACATCGGCTGGCGCGCGCTTCCCCGCGCGCCTTGAGCACTGGGACGGCTACTGAATCCAACCCAGCTGTTTCTGGAAGCCGAGGCCGTCATAGTAATCGCCCTGATAGACGATCTTGCCGTCCTCGACCCGAATGAAGGTCACGCCCTCGAAGCTGAAGGGCTTGTTCGTGGCCGGCGTGTCAGGCCCCCACGCGCCCGTATTTTTGCCGGCGAAGGTCCATTCAAACGCGACGCCATTCGCGGTCTCGATCGGCTCGCCCTTCATCTTCCAAGTGAGATCGGGCGCCGCCGTCATGAACAGCTTGATAACCTTGTCGCGCGCTGCGTCGCGGCCCTTCTGCGGCTCGCCGACGGTGGCGTCGAAATAGGTGACATCATCGGTCATGAACGCAGCCGCGGCATCGGCGTCGTGAGCGTTCCAAGCCGCCAAATAAGCATCCGCCACTTGGCGCGGCGTCATAACATCTTTTGCGAGTCCACTCGTGGCTAATGCCACTGTCAGCAACGCGCCAATCATCAAGCCTCGAAACCACATGGTCTTTACTCCTTCTCGAGCCCTTGCTTCGGCAAGACAACCTGCCCCACCCAGGACCCGGCTGCCAAGCTCGATGCGCCATCATACAGCCTCGCCGCGCCGGCGGTAACTGGGCAAAGCCGCCGCGCCCGCGCCCCATTCTCGCGTTACATGCGGAACTGTGGGCTTCCAAGCGGGGGGCGTTGCCGGGCGCCACGCCTCTCTCTAAGCTCGGCCCCTAGATCGGAGAACGACATGACTCAGATATTGCCGCGCGCGAAGCGATTGGCCTTCGCCCTTGCCGGATCGGCCGCGCTCGTTCTCGGACTTGCAGCAGTGAGCGTGACCGCGCGCGCGATGCCGCTCGTGACCGCGGGCACCCACACGTCCGTCGTCGAGCCCGCGCGCATCTACCGGCGCGGACGCACGCCGATCTATCCCTATTATTACAATCCCGGACGCCCCGGCGGTTACAGCTTCTATTTCGGCTTCGTCCCTTACGCGCCGGGCAATATCGAGAACCAGGCGCTCCAGCGCGGATTCTATCCGCAAAACACCGAATGGCCGCCCGGCCTCTACGGCGGCCCGCAGCCGGGTTGGGGACCGAAACGCTGGCAGTAGTGTTAGTTCGGCCTAGCGCTTGCCCCTGAAGAACGCCCTCATCAGGCTTGCCGCCTTGATCTCGCCCATCCCGCCGATCACTTCCGGCGTGTGATGGCAGATGGCTTGGGTGAAGTAGCGCGGCCCGTGCTCGACCGCGCCGCCTTTGGGATCGGCGGCGCCGTAATAGAGACGGCGGATGCGGGCGAAGGAGATGGCGGCGGCGCACATGGCGCAAGGCTCCAGCGTCACGTAGAGATCGCAAGTCTCGAGACGCTCATTGCCGAGCTTGGCGCAAGCGGCGCGGATGGCGAGAAGCTCGGCATGCGCGGTCGGGTCATGCAAAGCGAGCGTGTGGTTGCCGGCCCGCGCCAGCACCTCGCCGCCCGCGCTGACGACGACCGCGCCCACCGGCACCTCGCCGCGATCGCGGGCGCGTTCGGCCTCTTCGAGCGCGAGGTCCATGGGGCGCGCGACCTTGCCAGACATCGCTTCATCTGCAAGCTTCGTTGCCATGGGCGGCAGGTTGGGGGTCAAGAACAGCGAGCGTCAAGCCCCGCGCGGAAAGGGGAAGCCGCCGCTCCCCTTGGTTAAGGCCGAGGGCCCTATGCGCGTCGCCAAGGCGATCGCCCATGCCGGGCTCTGCTCGCGCCGCGACGCCGAGGCCCTGATCGCGGCGGGACGGGTCGCCGTCAACGGCACGGTCCTGACGACGCCCGCCCATGTGGTGAGCCCGGGCGACAAGATCACGGTTGACGGCAAGCCCCTGCCCCAGCCTGAAGCGACGCGGCTCTGGCGTTACAACAAGCCGCGCGGCCTCGTCACCAGCCACAAGGACCCGAAAGGCCGCAAGACGGTGTTCGCGGCGCTCCCGCCTTCGCTCCCGCGCGTCGTCTCGGTGGGGCGGCTCGACATCAACACCGAGGGACTTCTCCTTCTCACCACCGACGGAGCGCTCGCGCGGCATCTAGAGCTTCCGAGCACGGGCTGGCTCAGGCGTTACCGGGTGCGGGCCCATGGCCGCGTCGCGCAAGACGCGCTCAATCGATTGCGCCAAGGCGTCACCATAGACGGCATCCACTACGGCCCGGTCGAGGCGCGCATCGATCGCGAGCAAGGATCGAATCTCTGGCTCACGATCTCGCTCCGCGAAGGCAAGAATCGCGAGGTAAAGCGCATCGCCGAGCATCTCGGGCTTACCGTCAACCGGCTGATCCGCGTTTCGTTTGGGCCGTTCGCGCTCGGCGATCTCGCCGATGGTGCGGTGGAGGAAGTGAAGCGGCGCGTGCTCGCCGATCAGCTTGGCGCGAAGCTCGCCGAGGCCTTCGGCTTGCGCGCGGCGAAGCCGCATCGCGGCCAGCGCCGGACGCGCCAAGGGTGAGGCATGCGGATCGTCGCGGGGAAATTCAGGGGCGCGCGGGTCGAGGCACCGAAGGGGCTCGCGACGCGGCCCACCTCCGACCGCGTGCGACAGGCGCTGTTCAACCTCCTCACCCACGGCGCGCCGCTGCTCGACCTCGAAGGCTTGCGCGTGCTCGACCTCTTTGCCGGCTCGGGCGCGCTCGGACTCGAGGCCTTGTCGCGTGGCGCGCGCTTCACGCTCTTCATCGAGGAGAGCGCCGAGGCGCGCGCTGCCATCCGCCGCAATGTCGAAGCTTTGGGCCTCACCGGCGCGACCAAGATCTGGCGGCGCGATGCGACAAGGCTTGGGCCAGCCGGCACGCTTCAACCTTTCAATCTCGTCTTCTGCGATCCACCCTACGGCAAGGGATTGGGCGAGCGCGCGATCGCCGCAGCGTCAGAAGGCGGATGGGTGGCGCCCGGCGCGGTCGCAGTTCTGGAGGAACGCGCCGGCCAAGCCATCGCCTGGCCCGTGCCATTTCAAGAAATCGACCGGCGGCGTTACGGCGACACGCAGATCGCCATTGCCGCGGCGGGACATTAAGGATTTTTACCGTTGATCCGCGGGCGGAGGGCATCTGTGCTTTAATGCCGCAAACGCGCCCAACGGGACCCACAATGACCGCAAAAGCCAGGAGAGCCGCGCTCTCCGCGACCTTGCTCCTGGCGGGGCTTTCGCTTTCCGGCGCGGGCAACGCCGCCTTCATCTCGGGCGTGTGGCAGGGGGACGCCAATTTCGACGCGCAAGGCAGGTTCTCCGACTGCGCCATGACGGCGCAAGCCTCGAGCGGGCTCCTCATCGGCTTCATCATCAGCAAGCGCTACGAGTGGGGTCTCGTCGTCGCCGACGAACGGCAACGGTTCGCGCTCGGCAGCACCGAGACCGTGGCGCTCCACATCGACAAAAGAGACCCGATCCGGGCCATCGCCAAGGTCGTGGACATCCATGGCATCGTCATTCCGCTCGAGAACTCGGCCTCGGTGCTCGAAGGCATTCGCGAGGGCAAGGCGCTGACCGTGGTGGGGGAAAAATTGAAGATCAGCATCAAGCTGACCGGAACGAGGGCGGCGATCGCCGCGCTTGCTGCCTGCGTCAGCGAAAATCTCGCGAGCGAGAAGGCGGACGCCGCGCCCCAACACATTTTCGCATTCGCAGCGCGGTCAGCGCCGTGAAAACAGTTTCTCGATATCGGCGAGCTTGAGCTCGATATAGGTCGGACGGCCGTGATTGCATTGCCCAGTGAACGGCGTCGCCTCCATGTCGCGAAGGAGCGCGTTCATCTCCTCTGGCGCTAGCCGCCGCCCCGCCCTCACGCTGCCATGGCAGGCCATGGTGGACAGCACATGATCGAGCCGCCCGGCAAGGAGGGGCGCCCCGCCTTCGTCTTCGCTCTCGGCAAGCTCGGCGGCGAGGTCCGCGAGCAGGCCCTTGACGCCGCTTGTCCCGAGCAGCGACGGCACCTCGCGCACGAGCACGGCATTCGCGCCGAACGGCTCGATCACGAGGCCAAGCCGCTCGAGCTCCGAGGTCGCGGCACTGAGGCTCGCAACGGCCTCGGCGTCGAGTTCGACCACTTCGGGAATGAGGAGGAGCTGGCGGGCAATCCCGCCATTGGCAAACGACCGCTTCAGCCGCTCGTAGACGACGCGCTCATGGGCGGCGTGCTGATCGACGATAACGAGCGCATCCCCGGTCGCGGCGATGATGAAGGTGTCGTTGATCTGAGCCCGCGCCGCGCCGAGAGGATAAGACGTAGGTCCCGGCTCGGCGGCGGCGGCGCTGCCGCGCGTATCGCCGCTCGGTTCCGCAAGTGACGCAAACGGCGCCTGCGCTTCTTCGGCAAGACCGAGCGCGCGACCATAGGGGGCCGGCCGCACGCCTTGGCCCTGCGGCGGCGCCATGCGGCCGAGTGCTGCTTGCGCAAGCGAGGCGGTGGCGCGATGGCCCGCGGCGCCGAGCGCTTCCCTTAGCGCGCCGATGATGAGCGAGCGCACCCCGTTCGGATCGCGGAATCTCAGCTCGGTCTTGGCGGGATGGACGTTGACGTCAACCTCGTCGGGCGGCAGCGACAGGAACAGCGCGAGCACGGGATACCGCCCTTGCGGCAGGAGATCGCCATAGGCCGCACGGACCGTGCCTGCGAGCAGCTTGTCGCGCACGGGACGCCCGTTCACCACGAGATGAAGCTGAAGCCCGTTCGGCCGGTGCAGCGTCGGCAAACCGGCGAAGCCTTCGAGCACGACGTTGCCGCGTGCGGCGCGCAAAGGAAGCGCATCCTTGACGAAGTCGGGACCGAGGATGCGTCCCATGCGGGCGAGGCCATGATCGAGCAGCCCTGGTGGGCACGCTTCGAGACGAAACACCGTGCGCTCATCGCTCGAAAGCGCGAAAGCGATCTCGGGCCGCGCGAGCGCGAGCCGCTTCACCATCTCGGTAATGGCCGCGCTCTCGACACGTTCCGATTTCATAAATTTTAGCCGCGCCGGTGTTGCATAAAACAAGTCGCGCACATCGACCCGCGTCCCGGCGGGAAGCGCCGACGGCTTCAGTTTCGATTTCGCGCTGGCATCGACCGCAACCTCGTAAGCCTCGGCGGCGCCGGAAGCGCGGCTTGCGATCGTGAGCCTCGCCACGGCGCCGATCGACGGCAGCGCCTCGCCGCGGAAGCCGAGCGTCATGATCGCGGAGAGATCGTCGGAGGCGAGTTTCGAGGTGGCGTGGCGCTCGACCGCAAGCGCAAGATCGCGACCCTCCATGCCGGATCCGTCATCGGCGACGCGAATGAGCCGCAAACCGCCGCCGGCCGTCGCGACCTCGATCCGGCGCGCGCCGGCATCGAGCGCATTCTCGATCAGTTCCTTGACGACGCTCGCGGGCCGCTCGACGACCTCACCCGCGGCGATGCGGTTGACGAGGTCTGGCGGCAGCTGACGAATGGCCATCGGTCGGCTCTGCGGGGGCGCCGGCGAGATACCGGCGAGTCAGCATCTTACCCGATTCTACCGCCGGCTGGCCGAACGGATCGACGCCCAAAAGATGAGCCGCGAGAATGGTTTCCAGCATGAAATGCATCATGAGCGCGCCGAGCGCCCGCTCGTCCAGCACCTCCAAGTCGATGGTGCGGACCGGGCGGCCATGGGCGATCAGCGCTTCGGGGATCGCGCGCTGCTCGGCGGCGACGAGGTCGCCCGCCGTGTGGTTCGCGAGATAGTCGGCGCCTGCGAGCTTGGCGAGGTCCGGCGCGAGACGCGGCCCGCGGCCTTCGCAGGCTTCGCGGATCAACGTGACGAGGTGCTGGGGCGCACCGTCGAGATAAAGCTGAAGCTGGCTGTGCTGATCGACGGGGCCGAGTGCCGCGACTGGCGTGGTGCCCTCGCCGTCCTTGCCGAGACTCTCGCCCCAGAGCTGCACGTACCAGGCGGCGAAGCGGGCGAGACGGTCGGCATAGGGAAGCATGACCGTGGCGCGCACGCCCCGCTCCTTGGTGAGACCGACGACGATTGCCGCGCCGAGCGCGGGAGCGAACTCGCCTGCGCGCTTCGCCTCGAGCATCGCGGCGACGACGCCGCGCGCGCCTTGGCGCAAGACTTCGACATCAAGCCCGCGCGCGAGCGCCGGCAGCAATCCAACATTGGTCAATCCGGAGAAGCGGCCGCCGATATCGGGATCGTGATCGAGCGTAGGGATGCCGAACTTTTCGCAGAGCGCGCGAAGGCCGTTGGGCTTGCCCGATTTGGGCTCGGTCACGGCGAGGAAGAGTTCGGAGATGCGCTTGGCGAGGCCCGCTTCACGCACTGCGTCGAGGGCGGCGATCGCTTGCACCAGGGTTTCGGGCGTGCCGCCCGATTTCGAGATGACGACGAAACGCGTGGTGGCGAGATCGAAGCCTGCGAGCGCGCTTTCGAGCGTGCGGGCATCGAGATTATCGTAGAAGCGGGTGCGCGGGCGCTCCGCGCTGCCATGCTTGTCGTCGCCGGGAATGCCCCATCCGCCGAGCTGGGCCAGCGTCTGGCCGCCGAGGCTCGAGCCGCCGGTGCCGAAGAAGACGAGCGTCCGGGCGCCTTCGGTCAGACGCCGCAAGGCATCGCGCGCCGGCGCGATATCGTCGCGCCAATCGGGCACGTTGAGCAGCGGCAAGGTTCCGTCGGCATAGGCTTCTCGCAAAGCGGCAAGGCGCGGTTCGAGCTTGGCGAGATAGGAGTCGAGCAGGGTTTGGGGCAGCCCTAAGCGCCCAATGCCCTCTTCAAGACAACCTTCTACGGATTGCGACAGCGGCACGGGAGCAGTCCTCTCGCCTCGAAGCGCGGAAAGGCGCCTAGCCTCGTACTTCCTTGCCCTTGGCCGCCACAGGCTTGCCGACGATGGTGGTGATCAGGCGGTCGGCCTCGATCAGCCGCTTGGCCACGCGCTTGATGTCGTCGAGGGTGACGGCCTCGACCAACGCGTTCCGCTTGCCGACATAGTCAATGCCGAGATCTTCGATCTGAATCCACAGGAGCTGGTTGGCGATGCTGGCGGAGGATTCGAACCTGAGCGCGTAGGCGCCGGTAAGGTAGCTCTTGGCGCTGGCGAGCTCCTCTTCGGTAGGGCCCTGATCGGCGAGGCGTTTCAGCTCGCTCTCGATCACTTCGAGCGACTGGCCGACCGCCTCGTTCTTGGTGGCGACATTGCCGACAAAGACCGCTCCGTGCTGGTAGGGGTAGAGATTGGAATAGACAGAATAGGCAAGCCCGCGCTTCTCGCGCACCTCCTCCATCAGCCGCGAGGCGAAGCCGCCGCCGCCGAGGATGTAGTTCAGCATATAGGCCGGCATGAAATCGTCGTCTTTGCGCGCGATGCCGCGATGGCCGAATTGCACCACCGATTGCGGCACATCCATTTCGATGATCTCGCGATTGGGTCCAAGCGGCGGATTGGCGTCGGCGACGGGCGCGAGCGTGGCATGCGCCGGCAAGCCGCCGAATACATGGTCGAGAGTTTGGCCGAGCGTCTTGGCGTCGATGTCGCCGACGACCGAAATGAAGAGCTTATCGCGGGCGAAGACGCGATCCGCATATTGCTTCAGGTCCGACGGCGCGATGGCGGCGATCGAAGCCTTCGTCCCCTTGATCGGCCGCCCGTAAGGGTGATCCTGAAAGGCAAGACGATCCCAGGCGAGCGCGGCGACTGTCTCGGGGTCGTTCTCGTCGAATTTCAGTCCGGCCAGAATCTGGGCGCGCACGCGTTCGACCGCGTCGTGATCGAAACGCGGTTCTGTGAGCGCGAGCCGCAGCAGATCGAACACCTCGTCTTTATTCGCGGTCAGCGTCTGCACGCTGCCGAGCATGACGTCGCGGCTCGCGTCGAAATCCATGCGCATGGCGAGCGCCTGCTCGCGCTCCTGGAAGGCGATCGCGTCGAGCGGGCCAGCGCCCTCATCCATCATCGAGGAGATGAAATAGGCGAGGCCGTCTTTGTCGTTGGGATCCTGGGCCGCTCCGCCGCGGAAGGCGAAGCGCATGGCAATGAGCGGATTGGCGTGGCTTTCGACCAGCCATGCTTCGATGCCGCCGGGGCTTACCACGCGCTCGATCTTCATGGTGGAAACCTCAGCCGCCGGCGCGGACGAGACGATCAGGGCCGCCACGGCAAAGCCCGCGGCATGCCGCAACAATGAGCGAAGAAGCGGCACGCCGGGCGCCATCGCTCTTAAGACTTGCCTTTGTTGGCTGGCGCATTGGCCCGCTTTCCACCCATCGAGCTCGCTTGTCCGGGAGCGGGCAGCAGATAACCGGAGACCGAATTGTTGTCGACCAGATATTTCCGCGCCGCGGCGCGGATATCCTCGACGGTCACGCGTTTCAGCCGGTCCGGCCATTGCTCGACATCGGCGACGGTCATGCCGGTGGCAAGCCGCCAGCCATAGTGACGCGCCATGCGCGACTGGCTGTCGGAGGTGTAGACGAACTCGGCGATATAGGAGGCGCGCGCCCGGTCGAGCTCTTGCTGCGTCACGCCATCCGTGTGCAGGCGCTCGATCACGGCGTCGATGCCTTGGTCGAGCTCCTCGGCGCTAACGCCCTCGGCGGCGACGGCATAGAAGCCGAGCCGGCCCGAATCGAGCCCGGAATCGGAGTACCAGCCGCCGGCATTGGCGGCCTTCCTGCCCTCGACCACGAGGCTCTTGTAAATCTTGCTGACGGGCCCGGTCGCGGCGATGCGCATCAAGAGGTCGAGCGCTTCGGCTTCACCCGGCGGAGCCGAGGCGTAGCTCGGCGCCAAGTAATAACGCTGCACGGTGATGCGTCCGGCACGCGGGTCCTCGAGCGTCACCTTCACGGGCGCGGAATGCGGCGGCTCTTGCGGCCGGGCGCGTCCGTTCACCCCCTTGTTCGACGCAAGCTGGCCGTAGGTCGCCTCGGCGAGCCGCTTCACCTCATCGGGCTCGACGTCGCCTGCGATCACGAGGATCGCGTTGTTCGGCGCGTAGAAGCGCCGGTAGAACGACAGCGCGTCGTCGCGATCGAGCGCCGCGATCTCATGCTCCCAGCCGATGATGGGAATGCCGTAGGGATGCTTGACGTAGAGCGCCGCCATCATCTGCTCTTGCAGGATGCTGCCGGGGTCGTTGTCGACGCGGCTGCGGCGCTCCTCGAGGATCACATCGCGCTCGGTGGCCACGTCCTCCTCGGTGAGGCGCAAATTCGCCATGCGGTCCGCTTCCATCTCCATCACCGTGGGCAGACGGTCCTTGGCCACGCGCTGGAAGTAGGCGGTCACGTCATGATTGGTGAAGGCATTATCTTCGCCGCCGTTCCGCGCGACGATCTTCGAGAACTGAGCCGCCGGAATGAGATCGGTGCCCTTGAACATCAGATGCTCGAGAAAGTGCGCGATGCCGGAGGAGCCGCGCGGCTCGTCCGCCGCGCCGACGCGGTACCAGATCATCTGGGTGACGACCGGGGCGCGGTGATCGGGAATGACGAGGACCTGGAGCCCGTTCTTGAGCTTGAACTCGGTCACGCGCGGGACGCTTTGCGCCTTTTCCACCGCGGCGCCGGCGACCGCGAGCGAAGCCAGGCTAAACGACGCAACGAGCGCGCCGATACGGGGGTCGATGGCCGGAAGAAGCTGGTCGAAGATCCACATCATCATCGTGCGAGACCGGGGGTTGAGAGCGATGCGAGGCCGGACCACAAGTGCTCATGCCGAGCGCTTGTCTGCCCTCTCCAATCACATTTCAAGCTTTGCGGAGTTATTTTCAAGCCAATTCGGCCGAACGCCGGCGCCTGTAACCTAAACTCTTCGTCAGTATATGGTGCTCGGGCTCTTGTAGCTGTCGGGCGCGGGCGGATTGAAGGGATCGTCGGCCTTCTCGATATCCTGGTTGACGTGAGGCTGGAGCGGCTTCGGCTTTGCGGTGGCGACGTCCGCCGGCGTCTTGTCCGAAGGATCGGGTTCAGGAACTTCCTCGACCGGCGCGCCTTCCTTGTCCTTGCCGAGCCACCGATCGATCAGGGTCTTCTTGCCGATATAAGGATTGAGCGGCTCCTGCTTACGCTTCTCCACCGCCTTCGCGTCCTTCTCCTCCTGGAGAATCTGCTTTTGCGTCACTTCCGGATTCGTCGGCCAATCCTGGCGCGCGGCAGCAGCGGCAACGCCGTTCTGAGGCTCGGGAAGCGCCTTGGGGTTGGGAGGAAGCAGAAGCGGCGGCCGCTCGGCCATGCGCACATCGGGCTCCATGCGGTCGCCCGAAACGCCCATGTAATCGAAGATCTTGCCCTGGAACTCGACGCCCCCGCAGCCGGCAAGCGCCAGCGTTGCCGCGGAGACCACGGCAAGGAGCGCCGCCCTTAGCGGGCCGATCCTGCGGAAATTGTGCCCCAAGGTTCCCCCTCGAGCCCGGGAATCCGGGATTCCCTACATTTTAGAAGGTTTTCCGGCCTTTTTGTGACCCCGGAACAATGACTCATACAGAAGTCCGGCCACACCGGCAACAATGGCCGCGTCGGCGATGTTGAACACGTACCACTGGAAGCCGAACACATGCAGGGAGAAGAAATCGGCGACGGCGCCGTAAACGATGCGGTCAATGACGTTGCCGATAGCGCCGCCGATGATGAGGCCGATCGAAACGGCCCCAAGCGGCGTCGTGACCCGCGCGAGCCAAGCCGCGAGCGCAAGACTTGCGGCGAAGGCGAACACGATCAAGCCGAAGCGTCCGAGCGCGCTCGCCTGTGGCAGGAGCCCATAGCTGATGCCCTGGTTCCAGACGAGCACGAGATCGAAGAAGGGCGCGATGGTGACGACGCCCTTGGCGCCGATGTCGAAGACATAGAGCATCCACGCCTTGTGGGCCTGGTCGAGAAGCGCGGTCGCGGCGGCGACGCCGAGTCCGAGCGGCGACATGGGACCCCATAACCAGTCTCGCACCATCGCCTACCCCGCGCTTCCGCCGCGCGCATCGAATTGCCTCACGGCTTTGGCGTCGCGCAAGGAGAGCTCGGGGAACTCGGGATCGGAGCCAACCTCTTCGAGGATCTTCCACGACCTTGCGCATTTCTGGCCCTTGGCGGGCTCGAACACGACGGCGACGCCCTTCACGTCATCGAGGCGGAAAGCATGCGCTGGCCCCTCGCCCGAAAGAAGCTCCGCGCCGCTCGTGATGGCAATCTCGGCAAGATCGATGCCGTCGAGCGCCGTGCGCAGCCGCGCGTCGGCGACGTAAATCTTGGGTGAGGCCTCCAGGCTCGAGCCGATGCTCCCCTCTTTCCGCTTCACCTCGAGCGCGCCGGTGACGACGCGGCGGAGCTCGCGAATGTTGCGCCATTGCGCAAGCAGCGCCTCGTCGCGCCATGAGGAGAGGATTTCGGGAAATTGACGCAAGTGCACCGAGCCGCGATCGCCGGGGAAGCGGTTGAGCCAGGCTTCTTCCATGGTGAAGCAGAGCATGGGCGCAAGCCAGGCGGTGAGCGCACCGAATAGATGATCGAGCACGGTCAGCGCCGCGCGGCGGGTGACGCTGTCATGAGGATCGCAATAGAGCGCGTCCTTGCGGATGTCGAAATAGAAGGCGGAGAGATCGTTGACGCAGAAATTGAGCAGCGCATGGAAAACGCGCCTGAAGTCGAACGCGTCGTAGCCGCCGCGCACGATCTCGTCGAGCTCGGCGAGCTTGGCGAGCATGTAGCGTTCGAGCGCGGGCATCGCGTGATAAGGCACGGCGAGCTCGGGCCGGTAATGGGCGAGATTGCCGAGCAGGAAACGCAGCGTGTTGCGGAGCTTGCGGTAGGACTCGACATTGGCCTTGACGATCTCGGGGCCGATGCGGAGGTCCTCGGCGTAGTCGGAGCTCATCGCCCACAGCCGCAAGATCTCGGCGCCGGATTGGCGCATGACGTCTTGCGGCGCGACCACGTTGCCGAGCGATTTCGACATCTTGCGCCCGTCCTCGTCCACGACGAAGCCGTGGGTGACGACGGCGTCGTAGGGTGCGCGGCCGCGCGTCCCGCACGATTCAAGCAGCGAGGACTGGAACCAGCCGCGATGCTGGTCGGAGCCTTCGAGATAGAGCGCGGCGGGCCATTCGAGATCGAGCCGCTTCTCCAGAACGAAGGCATGGGTCGAGCCCGAGTCGAACCAGACATCGAGAATGTCGCCCGCCTTCTCCCATGCAGACGGGTCGGCGACAAGGCCGGTGAGGAACCGCTCGGTCGCGTGGGGCTTGAACCAGGCATCGGCGCCTTCGGCGCGGAAGGCCGAGAAGATGCGCTCGATCAGCTCGGTTGAGCCGTTGAAGCCTGAGCGCGGGATGACCTCGCCCGTCTCCTTGTGGCGAAACACGGTGATGGGAACGCCCCAGGCGCGCTGACGCGAGACGACCCAGTCGGGCCGCGTCTCGATCATGCCGGTGATGCGGTTCTCGCCTTGCGGGGGCACAAAGCGCGTGGCGCCGATTGCCGCAAGCGCGCGGCTCCGCAGCGTGCCCTGGCTCGTATTGGCCGGGGTCGCCAGCGGAGCAGGCTTGTCCATGGCGATGAACCATTGCGGCGTGGCGCGGAAGATCACCGGCTTCTTCGAGCGCCAGGAATGCGGGTAGTCGTGCTTCAGGCGCGCGCGCGCAATTAGCGCGCCGGCATCGTTTAAAGCGGCGATTACGGCCTGGTTCGCGTCGCCGAACTTGCCCTTGTCGTCAACCACGCGCTTGCCTTCGAAGCCGGGCGCGTCCCTGGTGAAGAAGCCGGCCTCATCGACCGTGAACGGGATTTTGGTGTCGAGCCCGCGCGCTTCGAGCGCGCCGCGATGCTCCTCGAAGACTTCGAAGTCCTCGGTGCCGTGGCCGGGCGCGGTGTGGACGAAGCCCGTGCCGGTGTCGGCGGTGACGTGCACTCCGGGGAGGAGCGGCACGTCGAAATCGTAGCCGCGCCCGCGCAAGGGATGGGCAAGTGTCAAGGCTTCGAGCGCCGATGCGGGCAGACGGCCCAAGCGCCGCCAGCCGGTCACGCGCGAAGCGGCGAACACGTTCTCCGCCAAGGTGTCGGCAAGGATCAGCCGGTCGCCGATCTTGGCCCAGTTGTCGTCGGGCGCCTGCGTGACCTCGTAGAGGCCGTAATCGATGTCCTTCGAGAAGGCGACGGCCCGGTTGCCGGGGATCGTCCAAGGCGTCGTCGTCCAGATGACAACAGCGGCGCCTTTGATTTCTCCGACGTCGAGTTCAGGCCCGGCATAGTCGGCCACGGGAAACTTCACATAGATCGACGGGCTCTCGATCTCTTCGTATTCGACCTCGGCCTCGGCGAGCGCGGTGCGCTCGACCACGGACCACATGACCGGCTTCGAGCCGCGATAGAGCAGCCCGTTCATGGCGAACTTCATCAGCTCGGCGGCGATGGTCGCCTCGGCGTCGAAGCCCATGGTCGTGTAAGGGTGCTTCCAATCGCCCACGACGCCGAGGCGCTTGAACTCCTCGCGCTGCACGCCGAGCCAATGTTCGGCGTAGGCGCGGCACTCGGCACGGAAGGCGATCATCGCTTCCGGATTCGACAGGTCGGGTTTCGCCTTGCCCTTGACGCGATAATTCTCTTCCTCGACCTTCCACTCGATGGGAAGCCCGTGACAATCCCAGCCCGGCACGTAGTTCGCATCCTTGCCCATCATCTGCTGCGAGCGGACGACCACGTCTTTCAAAATCTTGTTGAGACCGGTGCCGATATGAATGCTGCCGTTGGCGTAAGGCGGGCCGTCATGCAGCACGAAGGTTTCGCGCCCGTGGGCGTCCTCGCGCAGCCGGTCGTAAAGCCCAAGCTTCTCCCAGCGCTTGAGAAGCTCGGGCTCGCGCTCCGGCAGCCCCGCCCGCATCGGAAAATCCGTCTCGGGCAGGAACAGCGTCTCGCTCCAGTCGCGTCCGGTCTGCGGCTTCAGCGCTTCGATCCGCTCGAGCAGGGATCGGGGCTGGCGCTCCGGAATCTCGATCGCGGGCGAGGGCGTTTTTGCTTGTGCCTGAGCCTTGCGTTTCGGCGCCGCTTTCGCCTTCGGCTTCGCCCGCGCTTTGGGCCGCGTCTTGCGCTTGACCGGCTTCGCTTTGGCCGATGCCGCTCGCTTGCGCTTGGGCGCGGCGGGTTTCAGGGATTTCGCCTTGCGCTTGGCCTTCCCCTTGGCTTTGCGCGCGCTTGCGGTCTTGGCGGCGGCTCTCTTGTTCTTAGTGCTTTTGGCCATGTTCCCTGCTTTTCGATTCGGGTCCGCGATCCGCGTCCCCGCGGCGTTCTAGCAATCGCCCTTCGCCCATGCCAGGGCCTTCGTGGCGGTCAATCCAATTTGATGGGTCAAAGCGCGGGCGCAGGCTTCGCCAGCGCGCGGGCGAGAGGGAAGCGCGCAATCGGGTCGCTCTTATCGATCTTTGCCAGCACCGCGCGCGCGCGATCGGTGTCCTCGCGCATCTGGGCGGCGAGCGCCTCGGGCGTCGCGAAGGTTGCGTCGGGACGCAAGAACTCGATGAACTCGACATCGACCTCCTTGCCGTAGAGGTCGCCGGCAAAGTCGAGGAGATAAGCTTCGAGAACGGGCTCGCCCGCGCCGAAGGTGGGACGGATGCCGACATAACCCGCGGCGTGATGGCGGCCCGCGTCGTGATCGACGCGCATGGCATAGATGCCATGACGCACGTCCTGTCCCGGAGCGAGAGGCAGGTTCAAGGTCGGGAAGCCGAGTCCTTTGCCGCGGCCCGCGCCCGCGCCGACTTGGCCGCGCACGCGCCACCAATAGCCGAGCTGCTCGGCGGCGTCTCTCACCTCCCCTTGGCGGAGATGCTCGCGGATCCGGCTCGACGAAAAGATTGCGCCGCCCTCGCCCACGGGCGCCACCACGTCAACGCCGAAGCCAAGCTCGCGCCCGAGGAGGGCAAGTTCCTCCGTCGTGCCGGTGCGGCCCTTGCCGTAGGAGAAATCGTGACCGACGACGGCGTGGCTCGCGCCGAGCCCTTTCGCCATCACCTCGGTCGCAAAGGCGTCGGCGCTCAAAGCGGCGAGATCGGCGTCGAAGGCGATGACGAACGTCTGGTCGAGGCCGAGCGCCTCAAGCAGTTCGAGCTTCACCGGGAGCGGCGTCAGGCGGAAGAAGGGCGTTTCCGGCGCAAAGAATTCGCGCGGATGCGGCTCGAACACCACCGCGCCGGAGCGGCGGCCCTCGCGTTTCGCAATTGCGATCGCCTCGCCGAGCACCTTCTGATGGCCGCGATGCACGCCGTCGAAATTGCCGATGGCAAGCGCGGCGCCTTTCAGCTTCTCCGGCACGTCCCGAAGGAGGCGGACAATCTCCATCGCGGGCCTTCGATCCGAAGCCTATTGGCGCGGCGTGCGGCGATCGACCATCATCACCGCCTCGCCCTCGAGCACGGTCTTGCCGTTGACCGCGCAGTCGCATGCGAGCGTGGCGCGGGCTTTGTCGGCATCGAGGCCCGTGACGCGGAGCGTGGCCACGACCTCATCGCCGATATAGACGGGCGCCTTGAACTTCATGCTTTGGGACAGATAGATGCAGCCCGGGCCCGGAAGCTTGGTCCCGAGCACGGTCGAGAACAGGCTCCCGGTGAGGAAGCCGTGCGCGATACGCTTCTTGAAGATGGTGCGCGAGGCGAAATCGTCGCTCAGATGCACCGGATTAACGTCGCCCGAGAGCTCGGCAAAGGCAACAATGTCCTTGTCGGTGATCTTCTTGCTGTAGCTCGCTTCCATGCCCACGGAGAGGTCTTCGAGATAGTAGCCGTGTCCGAGGGTGCCTGCGCCGTTTCCATTCGTCGTCATCGTGGGTGTTCCTGCTTCCCTGTCATTGGTCGAGGGGAACCTAGCGAAGCCCTTGCTGCACCGCAATACTGACGAACCCCGTCCTACCAGACGAGGGCGCGCATGGCGGCGATCGGGCGCGGGTTCGCGTGCGCGAACAGCGCATCGAGATGCGGGGCATCGAGGACGTCACCGCCCGTATCGCCGCCGCTGTTTGCCGGCGCGTGCAGGCCGCTCGCGATGAAGAGCGAGGCGATGCCCACACCCGAAGCACCGGCGATGTCGGTGTGAACGCCGTCGCCGATGGCGAGGATTTCGCTCTTCGACACGGCACGACGAGCGAGCGCGGCGATGGTCTCGCACGCTAGCGCATAGATCGGGGCGTAGGGCTTGCCGGCATAGACGACCGGTCCGCCCGCCTTCTCATAGGCTGCCGCAAGCGCGCCCGCGCACCAGACGAGCCGGTCGCCGCGCTCGACCAGATGATCGGGGTTGGCGCAGATCATCGGCAGCTTGCGCGCGGCAAGCGAGCTCAAGAGTTCGGCGTAGTCCTCGGGCGTCTCGGTCTCGTCATCGAAGAGCCCCGAGCAGACGATGAGCTCGGATTGCTCTGGCGTCCCGAGCGTGACGTCGATGCCTGCGAAAATGGGCCGGTCGCGCTCGGGCCCGAGATGAAAGACGGTTGCGCCCTTATGCTTTTCGAGTTCGTGGCGGGTGAGGTCGCCCGAGGTGACGGTCGCGTCATAGGCGTCATCGGGAACGCCGAGACGGCGGAGCTGCTCCTTGACCGAAGGGGTCGGCCGCGGCGAGTTCGAAAGGAGGACCACGTTACCGCCCGCTTCGCGAAAAGCGCGCGTCGCGGCGACCGCGTGCGAAAAGGCGCGTCGACCGTTATGCATCACGCCCCAAATATCAACGAGCCAGGCCCGGTAACGCGGGCCCAACTCCCTGATCGTATCGAGAACGGGAATGTTCGCTGCTGCGACGGTCATTCACGCTCGGTTAGAGATATCGGCACGAGGGGTCAAGCGGCGGGACCTGCGACGATGACGGCCAAGCGGCTTTTGCGGTAGAGTGGCGGCAATCCGCCTTAAGTCCGACGCGAAGGAGGCGGTGTTGACCCTCAAGGAGACCAAGACAATGGTGCATCCTTTGATCAAGATCGGTGCGGCGTTCGCGCTCGGCGGCGCGGTTTTCGCCTGCCCCGCTTTCGCCGTCTCTCCGCCCTCCCCCGGCACGAGCCACTCCTTACTCATCGCGGTCGAAGACGAGGAGAACGCAGAGGTCTGGCACGACCTGCGGCCCGATGTCACTCCGCCCCCGGCCGCCGTCGGCAAGGAAGGCGAAGCGCCGCAGACGACAGAACCCGAGCGACCCAAAGAGGAAGGCAAAGGCTCCGGCGATATCGAGGAGAAGGAGCTGAAAGAGGACGGTCTAATAGAATAGACCCCGTAAACCTTCGAGCCCCGAGACGTGCTCGGGGCTCGCGCCAGCCGGAACGGACTACCCCTTTTTGCCCGCGCCTTCGATCTCGCGAAAGAGCGCCGGACTCATCGGCTTCGGCTTGCCGAACAGGTCGCCCTGGGCAAGCTCGATGCCGCGTTCGAGCAACCGCGCCACGGTGTCCTCGTCCCCGACGTCTTCCACGATCAACTTGATGGCGAAGTCGTCGAGCGCGCGCTTCATGTCGCCGGCCGAGAACGTCCCGCCCTCCTTGCGGAGAAAGGTCGGCGCATCGACCTTGACGAAGCGGAAGGAACGATCGCGCAAGCCGACGAAGTCGAGATCGAAATCGGCGACGTGGTCGAGCGAGAAACCATAGCCGAGCGCGGCGAGCGTCTCGAATGCGCCGAACTCCGTGGTCCCAAATCCGGAGATCGCCGCCTGGCTAACCTCGAAGATCAGGTTCTCGGAGAGCCCGCTATTCTCCTCCATGAACTCGACGAGCTCGGGGAAGAACTCCGGATCGAGCAAAGTGCTGGTCGAGACGTTGCAGAACACGGCCTTGATCCGCGAAGCGGAACCGAGCCGCCGCAGCGTCTGGACGCTCTTGACCAGGAGCACGTTGTCGATGAGCGGCATCATGCCGGCGGCTTCGGCCGCGGGAAGATAAGAGCTGGGACGAACCAGAGAGTCCGTCTTGGTCCTGATGCGGGTAAAGGCCTCGAGGTAACGCGGCTTTCTCTCGGGCAGCGTCACCGTCGTGCGCAAATAGAGATCGACGCGGCCGGCTTCAATCGCTTGGCTTACGATCTCGAGCATCTCGGCGTCGCCGATGCCGGCGGTATCGGCGACTTGCGGGAGTTCCGCTTCAGGGGCGCGCGCGCCTTCCTCCTCCTCGCGCGCTTCGCCGAGGAACCCGATCGGAGCCTCCTCGTCGCTCTCTCCGTCGAGGACCAGTTCCTCGCTCTCCTCAACCTCGACCACCGTGACGGTCACGGACTTCGCTTCTTTCACCGGGAGTGGCCCCGCGAAATCGTCCTCATCCAAATCGGGCTCGATCTTTCTGATCGCGACAAAGGGATCCGCCAGCGCCGCGGCTTCCTCCTCCCGGCCCACAGGCGCTGCGGGGGCATCGGGGGCATCGGCCAGATCGCGCGACAATTGCTTGATCATGGCCTCGAGCCCCTTGAGCTCGCCCGCGATCTTGTCGCGCTGCGTTCTCGCCTCGCCTTCGAGGTCGGAGCGCAGGTTCTCGATCTTGGCATGCACCGCCTCGATCTCCTGGGACACGCCGGCGAAACGGCTTGACCCGCCGCCGCCCCGATCGCCCGCCCCATAATCGCTCACGGCCTGATCGAGCCGGTCGATACGATCGGTGAGAAGATCGAGGCGGGACACGTCGTCCTCGACCTTGTCGATGCGCTGCAAGTCCTTGTCGATGACCTCGAGCGCGGCTTCAAGCTCATTGAGGCGGTCGGGACCGCCGCCGGAGGATTTGGGGGTGCGGGCCACCATCAGATAGGAGGCGGCCATGACCATATAGAGCGCCGCGGAGGCGATCAGCGCCGGGATCTGGGCGATGCCGGAATGGAGAATGAGGCCGACGGCGAAAGCGGCCGCCGTGACGGCCATGGCGATGAGCACGATCACATCGAGCATGGCAAGGCCTCCCGAATTGTCGCTCCGGCTCGCGGCCATGGCTGTCGTGCGCGCCAATGTTCACCCTCGCGCGAAAATCATGCGGCGACAGCCCCCTCTAAAGCAACTGTGATTTGGCCGCCGCGCCTCATGTTGATAGCAGTCCGCCGCGGCGAAACCAAGCCGCGAGGCTTGCCCTAAGGCTCGCGGAGCGCCCGGCGCTGCGGTGGGACGCCGATGCCAAATCGTCAAATTTGAGGGCTAGGTTCTCGGTCTGAACTCATTCGAAGGGGTCGCGCACCATGAAAATCCAGTTCGTTCCTGTCATCGGGGCCACCGCTCTCTTTGGCCTGCTCGCCGTCTCGGCGCCCGCCCGCGCCGCGGATCCGACCCCTGCCGATCTGGTCGACGCCTTGAACGGCTTGTTCGGCAAGCCGCAAGGAACGCGCAGCGCCCACACCAAAGGATTTTGCCTCAAAGGTCAGTTCACGCCCGCGCCCGACGCCGCCAAGATCTCCAAGGCCGCGCATTTCGCCAAGCCGGTCCCGATCACGGCGCGCTTCTCGCTCGGCGGCGGCAATCCGAATGCGCCCGACAACGCCAAGGACAATGTGCGGGGATTGGCGATCCGCTTCGATCTCGGCGGCGGCGCTTACACCGATCTCGTGATGATCTCGGCCCCGATGTTTTTCGTGAAGACTCCGGCCTTGTTCGTCGAGTTTCTCAAGACGGTCGCCTCCGGCGACAAGGCAAAGCTCGACGCCTTCTTCGCCGCGCACCCGGAATCGACGCAACAGGCGGCCTGGCTCAACAGCCATCCGATCCCCGCAAGCTATGCCGGCGTCGATTATTTCGGCGTGCATGCCTTCACCTTCACCAATGCCGACGGCAAGAGCGCACTCGTCAAATACAAGGCCATTCCCGATGCAGGCGAGCTCGGACTGACGGACGAAGAGGCGACGAGCAAAGGCGCGAAATTCTACGATGCGGAGATGAAGGAGCGGCTCGGCAAGGGGCCGGTCTCCTTCGAGCTCGTGGCCATCGGCGGCCGTGACGGCGATCAGACCAGCGACCCGACGCAGCGTTGGGACGACGAGGACGGACGCCAAACGACGCCGCTTGGCAAGATCAGCGTCGATGGGCTCGCGCCTGCCGCGACGTGCGATGCGTTCGCGTTCCTCCCCGGGAACGTGACCGATGGCATCGCCGGACCGGCCGACGACCCGATCTTCCAGATCCGGTCGGCGGATTACATCGTGTCCTTCGGGCGCCGGCAGGCCCAATAGCACAAATCTGATCCGCCGGAGGCTCCCTGCCTTGACAGAGCAGGGAGGCGACAGTATCTCCAGCCCAGCGCTTGGCACTCGCTTCGGTTGAGTGCCAATCCGGCACATTCCTTAATTTTCCAAGCACAGTTCGCGGAGCAAAATCCATGAAATTCAGACCCTTGCACGATCGCGTGGTCGTGCGCCGGCTCGAGGAGGAGCAAAAGACCAAAGGCGGGATCATCATCCCCGACACCGCGGCGGAGAAGCCGCAGACCGGCGAGGTGATCGCGGCCGGGCCCGGCGCCCGCGGCGAAGACGGCAAGCTCCAACCCATGGGCGTCAAGGCCGGCGACAAGGTGCTGTTCGGCAAATGGTCGGGCACCGAAGTCAAAATCGACGGCAAGGAACTCCTCATCATGAAGGAGTCCGACATCATGGGAATTCTCGGCTAACCCGTAACCCCCTGCAAAATCCAAAAGTGAATCGGAGCGAAGTGAAATGGCAGCGAAAGATGTGAAGTTTTCGGCCGAGGCCCGCGAGCGCATGATGCGCGGCGTCGATGTCCTCGCCAATGCGGTGAAGATCACGCTCGGGCCCAAGGGCCGCAACGTGATCCTCGAAAAGTCGTTCGGCGCGCCGCGCTCGACCAAGGACGGCGTGACCGTGGCCAAGGAGATCGAGCTCGAGGACAAGTTCGAGAATATGGGCGCGCAGATGCTGCGCGAGGTCGCCTCCAAGACCAACGACACCGCCGGCGACGGCACCACGACGGCGACGGTGCTGGCGCAGGCGATCGTGCGCGAAGGCCTGAAGGCCGTCGCCGCCGGCATGAACCCGATGGACCTCAAGCGCGGCATCGACAAGGCCGTGATCGACGTCGTCGACGAGATCAAGAAGCAGTCGAAGAAGGTGAAGGGCTCCGACGAGATCGCCCAGGTCGGCACCATCTCCGCCAACGGCGAGAAGGCGATCGGCGACATGATCGCCGAGGCCATGCAGAAAGTCGGCAATGAGGGCGTCATCACCGTCGAGGAAGCGAAGAGCCTCGACAGCGAGCTCGAAGTGGTCGAGGGCATGCAGTTCGACCGCGGCTACATCTCTCCCTATTTCATCACCAATGCCGAGAAGATGGTGGCCGACCTCGAGAGCCCGTACATTCTGATCTACGAGAAGAAGCTTTCGGGCCTGCAGTCGCTCCTGCCTCTGCTCGAGGCGGTGGTGCAGTCGGGACGTCCGCTGCTCGTGATCGCCGAGGACGTCGAGGGCGAGGCGCTTGCCACGCTCGTGGTCAACAAGCTTCGCGGCGGCTTGAAGGTCGCGGCCGTCAAGGCCCCCGGCTTCGGCGACCGCCGCAAGGCCATGCTGCAGGACATCGCCGTGCTCACCGGCGGCGAGCTGATCTCCGAGGATCTCGGCATCAAGCTCGAGAACGTCACCGTCGATATGCTGGGCAAGGCGAAGAAAGTGTCGATCACCAAAGACGACACCACGATCGTCGATGGCGCCGGCAAGAAGCCCGACATCCAGGCGCGCATCGGCCAGATCAAGCAGCAGATCGAGGACACGACCTCCGACTACGATCGCGAGAAGCTGCAAGAGCGGCTGGCGAAGCTCGCCGGCGGCGTCGCCGTCATCAAGGTCGGCGGCGCGACCGAAGTCGAGGTGAAGGAGAAGAAGGATCGCGTCGACGACGCGCTCAATGCAACCCGCGCCGCGGTCGAGGAAGGCATCGTGCCCGGCGGCGGCGTGGCGCTGCTGTGGGCCGCGAAGGCGCTCAAGACCAAGGGCGATAACGACGACCAGGACGCCGGCATCAATATCGTGCGCCGCGCGCTTCAGGCTCCGATCCGCCAGATCGCGGAGAACGCCGGCGTCGAAGGCTCGATCGTGGTCGGCAAGGTGACCGATCAGAAATCGGCCTCCTTCGGCTACGATGCCCAGAACAACGAGTATGGCGACCTGATCGCCAAGGGCATCATCGACCCGGCCAAGGTGGTGCGCACGGCGCTGCAGGATGCGGCCTCCGTCGCCGGCCTGCTCGTGACCACCGAGGCGGGCGTCGCCGAGTCGCCGAAGAAGAAGGAAGAGCATTCGCACATGCCGGGCGGTGGCATGGGCGGCATGGACATGATGTAGTCCACGCTTCGAAGAACCGGAGCATCAACAGAAGGGGCGGCCTCACAGCCGCCCCTTTTCGCGTGCAAAGCGCCGCACTTCACTTGGGCCTTACGGAAACGTAATTTCCTCGAAGGCCGATTTTGGCCCTATCGTCGCACGGACGAGCCGCCCCCCGGGCTCCGGAGCCGCCTTCAGGAATGGCGAATTTCAAGACTACGTTTAAAGACTTCACCGGCATCGCCGTGCCCTATTTCCGGTCCGAGGACCGCTGGGCCGGACGTGTGCTCCTCTCGGCCGTGATCGCGCTTCAGCTGTTCCAGGTCTGGCTGAACGTCCAGTTCAACACCTGGTACAACACCTTTTACACGGCGCTGCAAAACAAGGACTGGAACACCTTCATCTGGCAGATCGGGGTGTTCAGCCTGCTTGCCGCCTTCTTCATCGTCAGCGCCGTCTATCAGCTCTACCTACAGCAATGGCTGCAGATCCGCTGGCGCAATTGGCTGACCCAGCGCTATCTCGGGCGCTGGCTCGGCCAGGGCACGCATTACCGCATGCGGCTCAAGGGCGATCAGGCCGACAATCCCGACCAGCGCATCGCCGACGACGTCCGCGAGTTCGTCGACAACACGCTCAATATCGGCATCGCGCTGCTGGGCTCGATCGTAACGCTCGTGTCTTTCGTAGTGATCTTGTGGACTCTGTCGGCGGCGACGCCGCTGATCATCGGGTCGAAGTCGTTCGAGATTCCCGGCTATCTGGTCTGGGCGGCGCTCATCTACTCCATTATCGGCACGTGGGTGACCCATATCGTCGGGCGTCCCCTCATCAAGCTCAATTTCGATCAGCAGCGCTACGAGGCCGATTTCCGCTTCTCGCTGGTGCGGTTGCGCGAGAACGCCGAGGAAGTGACCCTGCTTGCGGGCGAGGAAGCGGAAGGAGAACGGCTCCGCGACCGGTTCGCATCGGTCATGCGCAACTGGTACGAAATCATGCGGCGGCGAAAGCGGCTCACGTTCCTCACCGCCGGCTATTCGCAAGTCGCCATCATCTTTCCCTTCCTCGTGGTGAGCCCGGTCTATTTCTTCGGCAGCATGACCCTCGGCGGCCTGATGCAGATCGCCTCGGCCTTCGGCCAGGTGCAGAGCGCGCTGTCCTTTTTCGTCACCGCCTACACCTCGATCGCCGATTGGAAGGCAGTGCTGAATCGGCTGACCGGCTTCGAAGCCTCGATCAGGTGGGCCGAGGGGCTCGATGGTTCGGCGCCGCGGCTCGAGTTCCTGACCGACGGCGGCAAGGCGCTTCTTGTCCAAGAACTCGCGGTCGGGCTTCCCAACGGGCAGGAGATCGTGCGGCTTGCGGAACTCGCCATCGAACCGGGCGAGCGCGTTCTCGTCACCGGACCCTCGGGCGCGGGCAAGACCAGCCTGTTCCGGGCGCTTGGCGGGGTGTGGCCGTTCGGGTCGGGCTCGATCCGCGTGCCGCAAGGCGCAAGCGTGCTCGTCCTGCCGCAGCGCTCCTACATGCCGCTCGGCACGTTGCGGGGGGCGCTCGTCTATCCCGGAACGACGGATCAGTTCGCGGCGGAAGAGATCGAAGACGTTCTGAAGGCAGTCGGGCTCGGCGCGTTCACCGCTCAGCTCGACGACACGGCCTATTGGGCCGACAAGCTCTCGGGCGGCGAGCAACAGCGGCTTTCGATCGCGCGCGCGCTTCTGCAAAAACCGCAATGGCTATTCCTGGACGAGGCGACGGGCGCGCTCGACGAGGCATCGGAAGCAGCACTCTATCGCCTCATGATCGAGCGGCTGCCCAACACGGCCATCGTCTCGATCGGCCACCGCGCGAGCCTCGCCCCGTTCCACCAGCGCTTCTTCGCGCTGAAGCCCGACGAGACCGGCCGCCACCATTTGCGCGAAGTCCCGCCGAGCCGCGGCACCCCCGCCGGGAAGAGGCGCGAGCGCACCCTCGTCTAGCGTCCGTTTCTGGTTTAGTCGCGCGTGCAGCCGCTTGCCGCGTCGAGTCCGTCGGGCGCGCCCCAATCGTTCGCCGGCAGCTTCGGGAAGGACGCGCCGAACTCCTGCTTCACCATCTCGAATTTCGACGGCACGTTGGAGTGCTCGGGAAAATCCACGATCCAGAAATAGTCGTAAGTGTCGCCGGGCCAGGTCTTGGGCACCCCGGGCAGAATGTCGAGCTTGAACAATTGGCGGAACGTCACCGCCTCGCTCTCAAATTTTGCTTCGAGCGCTTCGCTGGCAATGTGCTCGTGCTCCCACACCATGACCACGGTCTTGCCTTCGAGCGTGGGATTGGCGAGCAGGTTGCGCGCGGCTTCCACCGTGCGGCGGTTGAGCGTCTTGGTGAAGTCCTCACTGCTTTCTTGCGGCATCGCCGAATAGAGGATCACCGGCTTGTTCCAGCTCGCGACCGAAGGCGAAGCGAGTGCCACGGTGTTGGGCGTGATGGCGAAGAAGAAGGCGGGCTCGTCGCCGCCTTCGAACAAGGATTTGATGGCGTCGCGGCCGAGATAGGTGAGCGCCAGCGCCTTCGCCCTTTGCTCGCCGATTTCGCACAGCTTCCAATCGTCGGCCTTCTCGCCGTGACGCAAGATGATGATGCGCGCGGGCGCCGCAAATGCAGATGACGCGCCGGCGGCAATGACGAGGGCGATGACAGCGAGGCGGATCAGCATGGCGGCGGAGACTAGCTTCTCGTTTTCAGCGCCGCCATTCAATTCGCCGTCATTCTTGAAGGCCGCAAGCCTCCCTCCGGTACGAGCCGCACGCACCTCAGGATGAGGACAATAGCTTTTCGGCGATGGCGGCGCGGAGCCTCTGCGCGTCCCTGCCCCACGCGGCGGCGCGCGAGGCGAAAAGCTGCGCCTGCGACCTCAAGATCAGGCCGTCCTCGAGAACTTTCAGGTGATTGGCGCGGAGCGTCGTGCCGGTCGTGGTAATATCGACGATCAGCTCGGCGGTGCCTGCCGCGGGCGTCGCTTCGGTCGCGCCCGCGCTCTCGACGATACGATAGCCCGCCACGCCGTGGCTTGCGAAGAAGCGGCGCGTGAGATTCATATATTTGGTGGCGACGCGCAGACGCCGGCCGTGGACCGCGGCGAATTGCGCCGCCACGTCCTCGAGATCGGCCATGCGGACGACATCGATCCAGCAATCGGGAACGGCAACGACAACGTCGGCGCGGCCGAAGCCGAGCGGCGCGAGGAACTCGACCGCGCCGTCAACGTCGCCGATCGTCTCACGGATCAGGTCTTCGCCGGTCACGCCCAAATGAATGCGCCCCGATTTGAGCTGATCGACGATCTCGGCCGCCGAGGCATAGACCACCTCGACATCGTCGAGGCCGGAAATTGCGCCACGATAGCGGCGCTCATGACCCTTTTTGAGCAAGGCGAGGCTAGAACGCGCGAAGAGATCGGCGGCGGCGTCCTTGAGCCGCCCCTTGGAAGGAAACCCGATCAGAAGCTTCGCCGCCATCACGACTTCCCCCTGACCGCGGCAAGGAGGCGCTCGGTGTGGATGGCCGAGCCGATCGCCGGCACTTCGCGCGGCGCGCCGAGATCGGCCAACAATCCGTCGTAGCGGCCGCCGCCGGCGATAGCGTCGTTGAAGCCGGGCGACTCGATCTGAAACACGAGGCCTGAATAATATTCGAGGTTGCGGCCGAACTCGGTGGCGAAGGTCGCGCGCGCAAGATCGACGCCGCTCTCCTCAAGACGCGCAAGCCGGCGCGCGAAGGTGGAGAGCGGGGCGGAAAGATCGATTCCTGCCTCCTTGCCGAGCTTGGCCACGCGCTCGATGGCTTTCTCTGGCGGCCCCGAAATCGCAAGGTAAGAATCGATGACGACAGCGACTTCTTTCCGCAACGCTCCGGCGCCGAGATCGGCCGATTGGTCGAGCAGCCGCGCCGCGATCTCGCCAAGCGTGCGATTACCCGCGAGCGGCAGCCCGCTTTCTTCGAGATAGGCGGCCACGCGCTCCTCGGCACGGTCTTGCGTCTCGCCCGAAAGCGCGCCGGCGAGCGCGAGCGCCGGCCCGTCGCCGTTCGGCCGTTCACCCCGGGCAAGGCGCGACAGCAGGTCGTGGAACGCCGGCGGCCGCCAGAAATAGTGCCTGAGCTTCAGCCGCCAGCGCTCCGGCAGCGAAAGCGCGTCGAGCAGCGCGTAGAACATGGCGATGTCGCCGAAGCGAAGGGCGAGCTGCTTCAGCCCGGCGCGGCGCACCGCCTCCACCGCGAGCAGCACGATCTCGACATCGGCGCTCTCCCGGTCGTTGTCGCCGAAGCATTCGATGCCGGCTTGGCGAAACTCACGCGGGCGGGTGCGATTGTCGGCTTCGGGCTGAAAGCGGAACGCGGGCCCGTTATAGCAATAGCGGGCCTCGTCGCGACCGTCGGGGTGACGCTCGAGATAAAGCCGCGACACCGGCACGGTCAGGTCGGGACGCAAGCACAGCTCATCGCCGGCAAGGTCGGTGAAGACGTAAGTGCGGCTCCGGATCTGCTCGCCGATGCGGTCGAGGAAGACGTCCGCCGGCTGGAGGATCGCAGGCGCAACCCGCTCGTAGCCTGCGCTCCGGAACGTGTCGAGCAGGGTCGCGGCCTGGGCTTCGAGAGCCTCGAATTCTTTGGCCGATTCGGCAGCCATGGCTCAGGCCTTGTGACGGGCAAGCACGGCCCGAACGGTCTCGACGAGTTTGTCTTCCGCCACGAGGAACTGCGCTTCGGCCTGCTTCTTCAGGTACTCCTCGCGATCCTCGATCCCGCTGAGCGTCGCGCCGAGGACGAGGTCCTTGACCTGCACGGCGCCCTTGGCTTTCTCGTCGCCGCCTTGGATGACGACGCAAGGCGAGCTCCGCCGGTCGGCGTATTTCATTTGCGCCTTCAACCCGCCCTCGCCGAGATAAAGCTCGGCGCGGATCCCGGCGCTGCGAAGTTGCTGCACCATATTCTGATAGTCGGCGATGCTGTCGCGATCGAGCACGAGCACGATGACCGGGCCTTGCTTGGCGCTCTTCTGATATTTGCCGAGGCGCTGGAGACCGAAGAGCAGCCGCGAGACGCCAATGGAGACGCCGGTCGCAGGAACTTTCTCGCCGGTGAAGCGCTCGATCAGCCCGTCATAGCGCCCGCCGCTGACGACCGAGCCGAGTCTCACGGGCTGGCCGCGTTCGTCCTTGATGGGAGCGAGAAGCTCGGCCTCGAACACCGGACCGGTGTAATACTCCAAGCCGCGCACGACGGTGCGATCGATCTTGATCCTGTCCGAATAGCCCGCGGCCGCAATCAGTCTCCTGATTTCTTCCATCTCGGCGAGCCCGGCCTCGCCGCTCGCCGATTGGCTGACGCCGAGATCTTTCGGATCGCCACTTTGATCGGGATCGATCATCGCGAGGATCGGTGTGATTTGCTTCGGCTTGAGGCCCGCACCCTTGGTGAAGTCGCCCGACTCGTCCTTGCGGCCCTCCCCCAAGAGCGCTCTCACGCCGCCAAGGCCGAGGCGATCGAGCTTGTCGATGGCGCGAAGAACGGCGAGGCGCTGCGACGCCGCCGTTACGTCGCAAGTCTCCAACACGCCGTCGAGAACTTTGCGGTTGTTGACCTTCACCACATATTGCTCGCGCGGCACGCCGAGCGCTTCGAGCGTGTCGGCGGCGAGCATGCAGAGCTCGGCGTCGGCGGCGACCGACGAGGCGCCGACCGTGTCGGCGTCGAACTGGGTGAATTGGCGGAAGCGCCCCGGCCCCGGCTTCTCGTTCCGCCACACCGGACCCGACTGATAGCGGCGGAAGGGCTTCGGCAGGTTCTGATAATTCTCGGCGACGTAGCGCGCGAGCGGCGCGGTCAGGTCGTAGCGGAGCGAGAGCCATTGCTCGTCGTCGTCCTTGAACGAGAACACGCCCTCGTTCGGCCGGTCCTGGTCGGGCAGGAACTTGCCGAGCGCGTCGGAATATTCGATGGCCGGCGTATCGAGCGGCTCGAAGCCGTAGGATTCGAACACGCGCCGGATCGCGCCGAGCATGTCTTCAGAGGCGCGGATCTCGCCGGCGGAAATGTCGGAAAGGCCTTTCGGCAGGCGGGCCTCGGGGCGCGCGGGCTCGGTCTTCTTGCTCATTGGGGGTATCAGGTGCCGGGCGTCGGAAATCAGATTCAGAAGTCAGATAGCAGAAATCAGATATCAGGTAACGGGTATCAGGTGTCTTAACCCGTCCCCGAACGATCCCTCCCCTCGATGGGGAGCGACTTCTTTTTCCTCTCCCCTCGTGGGAGAGGGTGCCCCGGAGAAAGCCGGGCGGGTGAGGGGGATTTCTTTCCGACGCGGCTCCACGCTTACGCGGCTTCGCCGCTTACCCCTCACCGCGCTCGCCCCGCGAGTGCGTGCTCTCCCCCAAGGGGAGAGCGGAATCAAGTTCGCAGCGCGTCTTGAAGGGGCTAATCGACGAGCGCGGTCTGCTTGGCAAGCTCGACCAGGGATTCGATCGGGTGGCCCGCGTCCTTCAGCTTGCCAAGCGCCTCGGGCGCAGGACCGCCAGTGGCCCAGTCGAGCATCTCGACGGTGTGGACGAAGGGCGCGGACGTGCCACTCTGGAGCTGCGTCACGCAGCCGATATTGGCGGTTACGATCACGTCGGGCGCGACCTTGGCGATATTGGCGAGCTTGCGCTCGCGGAGCTCGCTCGAGAGTTTGGGCTGGAGCAGATTATAAGTGCCGGCCGCGCCGCAGCAGAGATGGCCTTCGGGAATCTGGAGGATGTTGTACCCGGCCTGCTCGAGCAGCGAGAGCGGAAGCTCATCGAGCTTCTGGCCGTGCTGGAGCGAGCAAGGCGCGTGGTAGGCGATCCTGAGGCCGGTCCACATCGTCGGCGGCGCCAAGCCGACGGCGTCGATGAACTCGGTGATGTCGCGGGCGAGCCCGGAGATATAGGCGGCGCGCTCGGCATAGCCGCGGTCGCGGGCAAGCAGGTTGCCGTAGTCTTTCACCATCGTGCCGCAGCCCGAGGTGGTCATGATGATGGCGTCGAGCGGCTTCTCGCGGATGACGGCGGTCCAGGCGTCGATGTTGCGGCGGGCATAGCCGCGCGCTTCCTCTTCCTTGCCGAGATGGTGGACGAGCGCGCCGCAGCAGGTCTCGTCCTTGACGATAATGACATCGACGCCGTGGCGCCTGAGCAGCCTGATGGCGGAGCGGCTGATCGAAGGCTGAAGCACCTCTTGCACGCAGCCGGAGCCGCT
>Ga0081455_10001158_pt1 | contig 33051 bp, 25 predicted proteins | sample TabmetS3T2R1_FD_70207 | JGI IMG/M metagenome (GOLD analysis project Ga0081455, IMG submission 70207) | Tabebuia heterophylla rhizosphere microbial communities from the University of Puerto Rico - S3T2R1 | ecosystem: Host-associated > Plants > Roots > Rhizosphere ...
CCCCGACGCGTTGCGTCACCAGATCGATCTGTTCCGGGCGGGCGGTGCGGTCGCGCTCTACGACAGCGGCGCGTTCGCGGAGCCGAGTTGGGTCTCCATCTTCTTTGGCCAGCGGATCTGGCCGCGCCGTCACGATCCCATGGTGGACCTGATCGACGACACCGAGCTGGGACGCGAGCTCGAGCGGCGGCGCCGCATCGTCGAGGGCGCCGCGCAGTCGTTGAGCGGGCACTCGCAATTCATCGCCCGCTTTTGTCAGGCTCCGAGTCCCGCATGACTCGCGATTCGACGGCGCTCGATCGGCGGCTGCGCAGCATCGTCATCGTCGGCGGTGGGACGGCGGGCTGGATGGCCGCGGCCGCTCTGGCGCGCGCGCCCGGACGCGGCGCTTGCGACATCACGCTCGTCGAATCTGACGCGATCGGCACCGTCGGCGTCGGCGAGGCGACCATTCCGAGCCTCGTGGGCTTTCACGACCTGCTCGGCATCGATGAAGCCGACTTCGTCCGCGCGACGCAGGCGACGTACAAGCTCGCCATCGAGTTCCGTGACTGGCGGGCAGTGGGCGATCGCTTCCTGCATCCGTTTGGTTTCTACGGCGTGGGAATCGATCAATCGATCTTCCAGGCGTACTGGTTAGACGCCCGGCGCCGCGACCGCGGCAGTCCATTGGAGGAGTGGTCCGTGAGCGGCCTCGCGGCGCGGCTCGGTCGATTCGGACCGACGCAACTGCCCAGACACGCTGCGCTCTCACAGCTTTCGTACGCCTATCACTTCGATGCATCCCTGTATGCGCGGTATCTGCGCACGTACGCGGAGAGCCGCGGCGTCACGCGCGTCGAAGGCGAGATCGTCGACGTGGCGCGCACCGAAGGCGGCCTGATCGACTCCGTGCGACTCGCCGACGGCCGCGTCATCCGTGGCGATTTCTACATCGACTGCACGGGCTTTCGATCGCTGCTTCTCGGCGAAAGCCTGAAGACCGGGTTCATCGACTGGTCGCACTGGCTGCCCTGCGATCGCGCGGTGGCGGTGCAGTGCGAGCGCACCGCGGAGCTGTCACCGTACACGCGTTCGACGGCGCGAGAGGCCGGATGGCAGTGGCGCATTCCGTTGCAACACCGCATCGGCAACGGCTACGTGTATTGCAGTGGAGATCTCGCGGACGACGAGGCGCAGCGCGCATTGCATGCTTCGCTCGAAGGCGCGGCGATCGGCAATTCCCGGGTGTTGCGATTCAAAGCGGGACGAAGGAATCGCGCGTGGGTGGGCAATTGCGTGGCGCTCGGATTGGCAGCGGGTTTTCTCGAGCCGTTGGAGTCGACCAGCATCCACTTCATACAGACCGGTCTCGGCCGTTTCTTCGCCCATTTCCCGGACCGCGATATGGATCCCGCGATCGTCGACGAATACAACCGGCTCACCGCGCTCGAATACGAGCGGGTCCGCGATTTCCTCGTGCTCCACTACAGCGCGTCGAGTCGGACAGACACGGAATTCTGGCGCCGCTGCCGGTCGATGGCGCTCCCCGAAACGCTCGCCTACAAGCAGGCCGTGTTCGAGCGCACGGGCCGCATCGTCACGTTCGAAGAGGAGACCTTCCTGCCCCCGAGCTGGCTCGCGATCTTCGCGGGTCATCGTGTCTGGCCCGACCGTCACGAGCCCATCCTCGAGCTCGTCGCGACACCCGACATCGAGCAGCGACTCGCGGCGATGCGGTCTTCGATACGTGTCGCCGTGGATTCGCTGCCGGCATACGAGTCGTTCTTGATGAGGTGCTCGACGCCCGATCTCCGGGCTGGATAGGGAGGTTGACGGCAGACGTCGCTGCGAATCGCGACGCTGCCGCAGCCTCGATCGCGCGTCAAAGATCCGGGCTGGCGTCCGCGGGGAAGCCGTTCCAGATCTCGACATCATCGACGTACTGATCGCGTGGCCAGTAGGCGCCACCGTACATCTGCGGCAGGTTGATGCGTTGGATCGGCGACGCCGCCGAATACATGCCTTTGTCGAACGTCGTCGCAGGCACCGTGTAGTCGAGCACTTCCTGGCCGGCGATCGCCACCCAGATCCGGCCCGTCGACCCCGACGTCGGGGCGCGATGGAAGAAAATCTCCACCTTGAACCATTGGGCAAAGGGAACCGCGGCAGTCGGGTTGCACTTCTGCCAATACACATCGTCCTTGGAGAAAGCTTCCCCCGGATCGGCCTGGACCAACCAATGCCAGCGGCCGGCCGGCGGATTGTTTTCCGGATGGGCCTGGTCGCAGTTGACGCCATTGTGCGTGGGCGTGTTGGTGGCGAACAGCGACATTCGCAGACTGTCGGTCGCATCTGCAGTCGTGTCGTTGCTGGTCGTGAACTGAAAGGGCATCTGCCACCAGCTGTTGGTGCCGCTCGGGCCATCCAGGCCGTTCGGGTATTTCAACCAGAAGCGGGCATACAGATCGTGTTGCTGGTTGAACGCGTTCAACGGGCGAATGGCGTATGGGATTTGCGGCGTCATGTTGCCCGCAGTGCCCGCCTGTTTGATTTGCTGATGAAGCACGTGCGTCGGGGTGCCGCCGTGACCCGTCTGCATTTCGATGGCCGCGCCAAGATAATCGGTCGCGGTTCCGCTGGTGATGTGCGGGATGTACTGGAGAAGCGCGCCCAGCGCGTTGGGGTCGCTCGGGTCCACATCGTTGTCCCACATCCTGATCGGCCACGAATAACCGGATGTGTCGTTGCCGGTGATATTGGCGTAGCAAGTCTTCTCGTTCGGAGGATTGTCGGGAGTGCAATGGCTGTTCGGATCTGAAATGGCCACTCCGAGTCCAGTGCCCTGGTCCGTGAAATTGCCGCGGAAGATCCGCTCGATGACGTTCACGTTGTCGAAACGTCCGAGGTCGCTGCGCGTCACGAGGCCGATGCGCCCGTTCACCGGCGTAACCCCGAGGTTCGGTGTTCCGTTGTAGAACGTGGTTGGTTGTCCGTTGATCAGCAGCGACAGGCTGCCATTCATGAGCGACAGCTGTACCGGGACGAAGGTGTCGGCGGGAAATGCCGGCACCGTACCCGTCGCGACCCACGCCTCGGCGCCACCCTGATAGCGACGCACGGTCACGTTGCCCTGGATGTTCGTCACCACTTCGTAGTAGTTGCCTGCCGACGTGTAGCCGAAGACGGCGCCGAGCAGATTGCCCGTGCCCGTGTAGCTCGAATAGATGTCGAACGAGTAGACGAAGTTGTCCTGCCACGTCCGCGTCGAGCTGTACAAGGTGATGCTCGAGGCGCCGTTGGTCGAAGCGATGTCGTTCTGGTAGTAGCCAGACGCAACGGACCAGGGATAGTTCGCTGCATCCAGCGCCGCCCATCCCCCGGCGTCATTCGTGAAGTTCTGGAACACCCTCGCTCCCGCGATCGCGGGGCTCGAGGAAATCAGTGCGCACAAGACCAGGACCAGTCGCATGAGAATCTCCCTGCGGATTGAACGTTGCTCGGGCGCGCAGACTGCGCGCGCCGACATGGCGCGTGCAGCGGACGAACCGACGGTTCTGCTGCCGGGGAAGGGCGATCGCGATCGGGCGTTTCCTACGATTCTCGCGGGACGACGCGCGCGCCGTTCCTTGCTACCTACGCGGCGAACGGCGGCCGCGCTTCTGCAGTGCGATGCGAGAAGTTAGGAGCAACAATAGTGTCATCAGCGCTCGTCGTGAAGGATGGCGCCGACATCTCGAGCGCAACCCTATCCGATCACCCATGCACCGAACGCCCAGCAGATGAGCGCGTTGCCGGTCGCCATCGTGAAGTCGTCCGTGCCGCGCGGCGAAACCAGCTCGAGCACGGTGCTCGAGAGCGCGACGGTGACGGCGAGCGCAAGGTATGCGCCGGACAGCCCGTTGAGCATGACGATGCCGACGCTGAACACGAGTCCGGCGACGAGACCGGTGATCGTGCCGGCGTACGACTTCCGGTTCACATCGCCGACCCCGCGCACGCGGATCTTCATGGTGCCGTAGAGCGAGCCACCGACTTCGGCAAAGGTGTCGACCACGATGTAAGTGACCCAGATGAGCGCGAAGAGCAGCGCGAACTGCGCGCGTGGATAGAGCGTCGCGAGCTCGGCACCGATCGGGATCAGCACGAACTTGAACAACCCCCACAGCGTGACGATCGCCATGCAATTCGCGCGCGCGAGCGTGCCGTCCATGATGCGCGTCTGGGCGCCGTACAGCGTCGCGCCGACGAATCCATTCACGTAGAAGCACGCGAGGAACACCCAGTTCGTGATGACCTGGTCGAACAGCGACTGCGAGGTGAAGGCGGTGGCGAAGTTGTCGCTCTTTCCCGTCGCGAGCTGCGCATAGAAGATGAAGCACATCGCGCCCGCGAGCGTGATGAAGCGGCCGCGCCGGCCGATCATGTCCACGATGCGGATGCGCCGCTCGGAGTACTTCCGGAGCAGTCCGCCGAGCTCGAAGGGCTGTGACATGCGCGAGGAGAAGATCGTCCGGCGTTCGTCGTGACTCATGCCGACGAAGTACTTGAGCAGCAGGTTCTTGACGCCGAACCACACGAGAGCCCAGAACACGTTGAAGAAGAGGAATGCGAAGAACAGCGTCGCGAGCGTGCGCGCGCTGAACTGGAAGTCGCCCGCGATTTGCGTGCCGAAGCCCGAGAACATCGCGAGCAGGCAGAAGAGCGTGAGCGCGGCGTTGACGGCGACGGCTATGTAGAAGATCCGGTCCGCGAGACGTCGCCGGTCGTCCGCCGGCGCGATGACGGCGTTGGTGATGTTCGATGAAAGTGTCGTGCTGTTCATGGTGCCCTCCCACCCAGACGAACGCGGGGCGGCGTTTTCGACAGCCCCGGGGAAAGATGGGCTTGCCGGGGCGCGGTGGACAAGTGTGAGTTGTCATCTGTGGCCCACACCCGGGAAACCCTTCCTGTCGCTTGAGGGCGTTCACGCGCTGGCGCATAGTCGTTTCATGGCACGCTTCCGCGAGGCGCTGGCGCTGATCTTGTTAGGCCCGGGTGCGGTATGGATGACCTCGCCCGCAAACGCCTGCGAGCAGCTTGCCCCCGGCATCGAGGGAGTCGCCGGCGCCACCAGCAACGACGACGCGGGGCGCGCCATTGCGCTCATCAACGTCAATGGCCAGGGGCCCTACCGCTTCATCATCGACACGGGTGCCAATCGTTCGGTGCTCTCGGAGGCGCTTGCCACGCGCCTCGGACTCTCGCCGTCCGGCGAAGGCATGGTGCATTCGATCGATGGCGCGGAGCTCGCGAGGCTCGTGAAGGTCGAATCGCTCTCGTTCGGCACCCTGCGGCTCTCGGGCGGCGATACGCCCGTGCTCGACGGGCCCATGCTGAATGGCGAGCACGGCCTGCTCGGCGTCGACGGCATGGCCGGTCGCCTGCTGCACGTCGATTTCACGAAGCGCTGCGTGGAGATATACGAAAGCGTCGCGCAGATGCCGATGCAGGGCTGGATGAGCGTGCCCGCGCGAATGCGCTTCGGTTCGCTGCTCATGATCCCGGGCGAGATCATGGGCGTGCGCGTCAACGTGCTCATCGACACGGGCTCCAACATCTCGCTCGCGAACCAGCGGTTCCGCGACGCGCTCCTGGGCGTCGCGGCCCGATCGATCGAATACCACGGCGATCACGCCTTCACCGCCGGGCGACCCATCGTTCTTGCGGAGAGTGTCTGGACTCCGCGGCTGCGCCTTGGCCGTACGGTCGTCGAAAGCGTGAAAGCCTATGTCGGTGACTTCCACATCTTCGATCTCTGGAACCTCAAGGACGAGCCGACCCTGCTCATCGGCATCGACGTGCTGGCGCGTTCTGGCGAAATGGCGATCGACTACGAGCACGGTGTCGTTCACTTTCGCAAGAAGCCCCGCGGCGATCCCGGGGGCGCACCACGGGTCTGATGACGCCGTCACGAAAGGCAGGGGACGCCGGCCGTATACTCCCTCGCGGTTCTCGCACAGGTGAGCGTATGCGCAGGGTTCTCACTACCGTCACGTTCTTGTTCCTGGTCATTTCCAGCGACGCATCCGCCGACTGGTTCGAGGCGAGCAGCGATCACTTCGTGATCTACGCGGACCAGAGCGAACGGGAAATCCACAAATACTCGGAGAGACTCGAGCGGTACTACAGCGCCATGGGCGCGATCCTGCCGTCCAAGAAGACGAAGCCGAGTCCGTCCAATCGCGTCACGATCTACGTCGTGGACAGCGAGCGCATCGTCCGGAAGCTCTACGGATCCGGCACCGATGCCCGTTACCTGCAGGGCTTCTACATCCCGCGCGCCGGCGGTTCGCTCGCGATCATCCCGCCGATCGACGTGACGGGGCGCAACGCGTCGGAGTCGGAGCTCGTGCTGATGCACGAATACGCGCATCACTTCATGTACGAGAACGCGACTTACCTCGTGCCCCGCTGGTACGGCGAAGGATTCGCGGAGTTCTTCGCGACGACACGATTCGACGTCGATGGCGCGGTGGGCTTGGGCCTGCCAGCCCAGCATCGAGCCTATGAATTGTTCGAAAGCAAGGACGTGAAGATCGAGCAGCTGCTCGATTCGAAGCTCTACGAGGCCGCGAAGACGAAGACCTACGACAACTTCTACGGCCGCAGCTGGCTGCTGTTCCACTATCTATTCACGGACGATGCGCGTCGCATGCAGATCGTCGACTACCTGAACCGCCTGAACCGCGGAGAGCCCGAGCTCGCGTCCGCCGTCGCAGCATTCGGCGATCTCAAGGAGCTGGATAAGGCGCTCGATCGCTATCTGCGCAAGAGCACGATGGCCTACATCAAGATTCCGCCCGACCGACTCACCGTCGGGCCGATCGTCGTGCGACGCATGAGTGAAGCCGAAGGCGCCAGCATGCCGGTGCGCATCCGGTCGAAACGCGGCGTCGACTCGAAACTGGCGGCAGAGGTGGTCGCGGAGGCGCGCGAGGTCGCGCAAAAATATCCGGACGAACCGGCCGTGCAGGCGGCGTTGTCCGAAGCCGAATACGACTCGGGCAACGACGAGGCTGCGATTGCCGCCGCCGACAAGGCACTGGTAAAGGCTCCCGACAACATGACTGCGCTCGTACAGAAGGCCAAGGCGCTGATGCGCATCGCGGATGAGACAAAGACCGATGCGGCGTGGACCGCGGCGCGCCGTCATGTCATTTCGATCAACAAGATCGAAAACGACAATCCCATTCCGCTGATCTATTTCTACGAGACGTTCGTGGAACAGGGTCGGGAGCCCAGCAAATCGGCGCTCGACGGTCTCGAGTGGGCACTGGAGCTCGCGCCCTATGACGGGAGCCTGCGCATGATGGTCGCGAGCCGGCAGATGCAGGACAAGCGCTTCGCCGAGGCGATCCGCACGATCAGTCCGCTCGCGTACAACCCGCACATGGGCTCGGACAATCCGGCGATCGAGTTGTTGAAGAAGGCGCGAGAGGACCTGGCGGCGCAGAAGCAGAGCAAGGATAAGGCGCCCTGAGGTCCCGGTGCGCGAGAACTCGCGCTGCAGAACTGCCGATTCCGCGCTGCACGCGGGCCGCATGCAGCTTCATTCCGGTCATCGAGTAAGGACCCCGTTTCGTCGCGACACGGGTTGATTTGGTTCCTTCGCCTCGGCATCGTCGCTCACATCAGTGAAGTGCGACTTCAAACGCACGCCGGGGTGTGACATGCGACTGAACAACCTGATTGCTTCGACGATCGCCACGGGCCTAGCGCTTGCGGCGCAACTCGCTGCTGCCCAGGCGCCTGAGGACCACTACATCTGGCTCGAGGACGTGTCGTCGCCCAAGGCGATGGAGTGGGTCAACACGCACAACGCGACGACCGTTTCGCGCCTCGAGCCCGACCCGCGCTACAAGACGCTGTACGACGAGGCGCTCGAGATCGCCGGCGCCAAGGACCGCATTCCCAATCCGGTGTTCCTCGCCGGCGAGATCTACAACTTCTGGCAGGACCAGGATCACCTGCGCGGCTACTGGCGCAAGACCACGCTGGCGGACTACAAGAATGCCGCTCCGCACTGGACGACCGTCCTCGACATCGATGCGCTCGGCAAGACCGAAGGCAGGAGCTGGGTATCGAAGGGCCTCGATTGCCTGCGCCCCGAAAACATCCGTTGCCTGGTCTCGCTCTCCGACGGTGGTGAGGATGCGGTCGAGGTGCGCGAGTTCGATCTCGCGACCGGCAAGTTCGTCGACGGCGGGTTTCATCTGCCGCACGGCAAGCACCGCATCGACTGGGAAGACCGGGACCATCTGCTCGTGGCCAGCGAATGGTCGCCGGGCGATCTCACGCCCTCGGGCTATCCCTACATCGTCAAGCGCATGACGCGTGGCAAACCGCTGTCAGCGGCGGTCGAGGTGTTCCGCGGCAAGAAAGACGACGGCGGCTACGGCGTGAGTCCCGCCGTCGCGCGCGACGGCCAGGGTCACAAGCTCGCGTTCATCGAGCGACCGCTCGACACGTTCAGCCACGAAACGTACGTGATCACCGCGAAGGGCGCCGAGCGGCTAGCTATCCCGATGAAGGCCGACATCGTCGAGCTGGTTGCCGGTCGCGTCATCGTCAAGGTCGACGAGGATTGGGTCGCGTCGGGAAAGTCCATCAAGGCCGGATCCCTGGTCGATCTCGACCTGGGCGCGACGATGAAGGCGCCCGGCGATCTCTCGCCCTCCGTGATCTGGGCTCCGGGCCCGCGAGACTCGCTCGACGGCGTGAGCTCGACGAAGGACAAGCTCCTCGTCGCAACGCTCGACAACGTGCGCGGGCGCGCGTTCGCGTACACGCCCACGGCCAACGGCTGGACGCGCAAGCAGCTGGCGTTGCCTGACAACGCGTCGGTCGGCTTCGGTTCGTCGGACGACAGGTCCAACCTCGTGTTCGCCGGCGTCACCGGATTCCTGACGCCGTCGTCGCTGTCGCTCGCGGATGTGTCCTCGGACTCGCTCGCAACGATGAAGTCGCTGCCTCCCAAGTTCGACGCGAGCAAGGACATCGTCGAGCAGCTCGAGGCGACCTCGAGCGACGGCACGAAGATTCCCTATTTCGTCGTGCATCGTAAGGACATCAAGCTGGACGGATCGACGCCGACCTTGATGACCGCGTACGGCGGATTCCAGGTCAGCGAGACGCCTTACTACTCCGCCACCACCGGCAAGCTGTGGCTCGAGCGCGGCGGCGCCTTCGTGCTGGCGAACATCCGCGGCGGTGGCGAGTTCGGCCCGGCGTGGCACGAGGCCGGCCTCACGACCAAGCGCCAGATCATCTACGACGACTTCGTCGCCGTGGCGAACGACCTCATCGCGCGCAAGATCACCTCGCCGCGGCGCCTCGGCATCCAGGGCGGATCGAATGGCGGGCTGCTGATGGGCGTGCAGTTCACGCAGCACCCGGAGCTGTGGAACGCTGTCGTGATCCAGGTGCCGCTGCTCGACATGATCCGCATCTCCAAGATCGCCGCGGGCGCGTCGTGGCAGGGTGAATATGGCGACGTCAACGCCGATCCCGCCGTGATGGCGTTCTGGCTGAAGACATCGCCCTATCAGAACCTCAAGACCGGCGTGAAGTACCCGGAGCCTTTCATCTTCACGACCACCAAGGACGACCGCGTCGGTCCGCAGCACGCGCGCAAGTTCGCGGCGCTCATGGAGGAGATGAAGCTGCCGTTCTACTACTACGAAAACACCGAGGGCGGGCACGGTGCGGGCGCGGACCTCAAGCAGGCGGCGCGCGTGCAGGCGCTGACGATGACTTATCTGCAGGAGAAGCTGATGGATTGAAGCGGAGTGTTAGGTTTGTCGAACTCTGTGCTGGCGGACTCAGGCCGACTCGATCTCCTGGACGATCATGCGGTCAATTCCTTGGGCAGATCCACCGTTTCCTCGAGCTTGATCGGATGCCCCGGAACACGCGTGTAGTCGAGGTCCGCTTTCGTCACTTCCTCTTCGATCGCGACCAGCACCGGTTTCTCCGGCTGTTCCTGGCGAAGCGCGATCACGGTCGGCGCGATCAGGTTCTTGTCATCGATGCCGATCGAAGCGGCGCGCATGCCGAGCGACAAATGCGGGTCGAGCGGGTGTGGCGTGGTCATCTGCGACAGCTCAAAGCGCAACTTTCCGGCATCCGCCTTGCCGAGGTGGTCGCGCAGCCGCTGTAGATAGTCGCGCGCAATGTTGCGGCGGCCGATGCCGCGGTTCATGAGATCGGTCAGGCCCCTGCGGAACTCGAGCCACTGCGATCCGAGCACGGTCATCTTTATGATCATCGGGATCATCCGCAGCGCTGGTGCGAACCCGAGCGCCGCCTGGTCTGCCGCCGCTTCGCGATCCACGTGCACCTGCCTCATCCGCCAGCGCAAGACGAGCAGCATCAACGACAGCAACCCGTACGCCGGAGCCTTCGCAATCCGCATGAAGACGCTCTCGCTGACATCTTCGTCGACGCTGTCGACGGCGTTCGCGAGAGCAGCCTGCGCCGGCGCGAAGCGCCGACTGAAGGCGAGATCGGAGCCCGTGAAGTGCGCGATCTCGTACGCAAGCAACCCGTCGAGCTCGGTGTCGTCGAGCGTGCGTAGCGCGAGCGTCGACACGTACAGCGTCTCGCCCTCCGGCACGTCGCCGACGCCACGCAGCCGGACCGGAATCGACGTCATGAACACCATCGGTTCGATGCCGACCACAATGTGCCGCGGTGCCGCCGCGCCCAGCTTCTGCGCGATCCGCCGCGCCCGGGCATGGAGATCGGGCGCGCGCGACTCGTCGACCGCAATGCCGGTGACACGCAGCGGCTCGACTGCGAGCATCTGTCTCATGTCGGTGAGGATGTTGAACGCGGCGAGCAGCAGTGCGCCGACCACGGCAACGATGGCGAACAGGAGGAACGCGCTCGGATGCCAGAACCGGTACTCGATGGCTTCCCACGCGATGAACGCGATCAGGATTGCGTGCGCGACGAGGATGAATGGCAGGACGGCGAGACAGATGCGTACCAGCAACGGATAGCCTCGCGCGAGCGCAGCGCGGTTGCCCGAGAGAGACAGCAGGATCACGGTGTATGTGAGCGGCAGCAGGATGGTCGCGACCAGAGCGACGAATGACAGCGACTTCAGCAGCGTGAACTCACGCAGCGCGTGGCAGTACATGCGCGCGTCGTGGTTCTCGGCGCACCAACGAACGATTGCGGTCATTCCGCCGCCTTCCGGGTCCGACATCGCCACGAGCTGCAGGGCATACAGCGAGAAGAGGATTCCGAAGACGGGCGCAATTAATATGCTGAGGACGAATGTGCCGATGTCCTTGTTCATGTCTGCCTCCCATCGGTCGTTATTTTTTTGCCCAGCCTGCCAACGGCGTCAGAACGGCACGTCGCGGAACTCGAGCGTTATCTGCTGGCCCGAGCTTCCCGCAATGTTGTGTTCGGATGCCATGCGCCGCCCATCGCCGGAGATCTCCGTGAAGAATTGCGCCGAGCCCGTGGGTCCGCTGAGGAACGTGCCGATCATGTTGCCCGCGGAGTCCAATGCCGCCATGTTGTCGAGCGTGCTGCCGAGCGAGCCGATCCACGTGGCGACGTAAACGACCCCGTTCCAATGGCAGTTGATGCCATAGACGCCCGCGTCCGATGGCAAGGGTACCTCGCGCAGGTACTGAGGCGGATTGCTCGCGAGCGACGTTTCGTAGAGCCGGGCATTTCTCGAATAGAGCCGCGTGCCCGAGCCCGAGATGCACATTTCCTGGGTGAACGATCCCGTGGGCGCGACGCCCACTTCGACCCGGCCGCTGTAGTCGGCCCACAGTTTGTGGCCGCCCGTCACGTCGAATACGAGGTCGAATCGGGAGATGATGTTCGACGAGCTTGCATCATCGATCTGGTAGAGCTGTCGTCCGTCGCGCGACGCGATGCGCAGCAGGTCGGTCGGGATGAAGTATTGCCCGTCATACGTGAACGACAGCGCCGCATTCGCTTCGACGTCGAAGGCCACGGTCTTGAACGGCATGACGAGGATTGGATAGCCGTTCGTTCGCGCAAAGAGCAGGTGCGAGCGCCCGCCGTATTCGTTGACGAACTGATGCGAGGCGATGGTTTGCCCGGTCGCGGCATCGACGACGAGCAGGCGCTGCGGCAGTCCGTTTGCCACGAAGATCCGGTTGCCGTCCGAGCTCACGGCCATCGAGATCGGATATGCGACCACGCCGCCAAGAATGTTTTCGAAATCTCCCGGCCAAGTCGCGATCTCGACGCCGGTGTAGGTGTTGAACACGTGGATCGCGGAGCCGTACAGGTAGTACACGTACGGCTCGACGGGATTCATCGCCGAAGCCCAGACGAACTGGGACTGCGTCACCGTGACATCCGCCGGATTCGCGGCGCCCACCCACATCGCGACGCGGATCTTTTCCGCGCGTTCGATGCATGAGCAGCTCGACGCGAGGGTGACCTCGGCGATGTGCACCGTGTTGGTGGAGAGTCCGGCCGGATTCGCACTGAGGACGAGACTGTCGCCGGTGGCACCGCTTTGGGTGACGCTGAGCCAGCCGCGATTCGAGCTCGCCGTCCACGGCGCCGGGACGCCACGCGAGCCCGTGACCCGGATCGACTGCGACGCGGGCTGCGGCCGCGATGGCACGCTCGAGAACGAAATGCCATCACGTTCGGCAACGAGTCGCTGCCCGTGCCACCGGGTCGTGACCGGCACGCTGGTGCGAAACGTCTGGCCCAGCACGACGACGTCGAAATTTGCGGTCGCGGTGTAGTCGTTCGCCGCACCGATCGACGGCGTGATGCCGAACCTCATGCTGGAATGCTGAACCGAGCTGATGCTGCCCGTGCCCACGTCGCTTGCGACCCAGCCAGGTGACTGCGGCGCGTCGAACGAAACTGTCCAGGGATAAGCGTTGGTCCCGGTGTCGAGCGCGATGTCGACGGCGTGTGTGAGCCCTTCGTGGCCCGTCGTTCCGCCAATGACGATGGGCGCGGGATCGACGGAGACGCGTGGCGCAACGATGTGCGCAACGACGTCGACGAAGTGCCGGTCGATGGTCTCCGCGGTGTTCTGCAGGACGAGTTGTGCCGTTGCGGTGCCGCCTGGCAGCATGCCCGTGTCCGCGCCGTTCAGCGTGAGCGTGAGTGTGCCGTCGCCGGTCTGAACGGCCGCAGGCACCGGCAGCCACGTCTGGTTGGATGCGATCGTCCACGTCTTGCCCGACGTGCCCGCGACTACCGTGACCGTGACTGGCGCGGTGTTCGACGAAGAGCCGAAGATGAACGAGTGATCGAGCGGCGTCGCCGTGACGACCATGGGCTCGATGACGTCGTACGTGATCTGCACGGTCTGCGAGGCGAGCACAATGTTGTTGCTACCGGTAGTGCCCACCGTGAGCGTGGTGGAGTACCGCGCCGCGGTCAGCGAGGTATCCATGACGTGCAGCACCAGCGTGAGATTCGGCAGCGTGCCTTCGATTTTTGCGTCGAGCCACGACGGAACGGATTGGCCCGGTACCGCAACACCGACGTTGGTCACCGCATTGCCCGTCACGGTGATTCCGATGCGCACGTCCGCGGGTGTCGATCCGTTGCGCAGTGCTTTGAATGTGCCCGCGTTCATGGATAGCGTGAATGCGCCGCTCGCAGCGCTGCCACCGCTGCTGCTGCTGCTGCTGCCTCCTCCTCCCCCGCAGCCGGTCAGGATCAACGCCAGGAGAAGAGCACTGGCGAGCGCGAGAATCCGCCAGGCGGGTTGGGTCGGGATCATCGGGATTCGATTCCTTATTCTTATGTGCGGCGAAGGATATCAGGGACGGCCGAACGGGCGCTGATAGATAGCCCGAGGGCGCCCGAGCGTAAGAGCATAATCAGGGCGCTGCGGCCAACCAGCCGCGAGGGGGAAAGTGTCGTGAGTCGGTGGCTGTCCTCGGTCGCAATCCTGCTCGTGTGTGCGTGCATGGCATCGCCGGCACGTTCGGCCATTCTTCCCACCGACCTCGAAGCGAAAGTCAGCGCCACTCACGAGTCCGATGACCCGGAGGAGCGCGGCATCTTCCAGGGTCTGCAGCGGCTCGAACAATCGATCCGCATCGCGCCTCAGCGCCTGAACGCGCCGGAGCTCGAGGCCTACACGCGCGGAGTGGTCGAACGATTGATAGGGCGACCCGCGCCGGAGCTGCGCTACTACGTGATGCGCGACGCCTCCTTCAACGCCGCGATGTTCCCCACCGGCATGATGATCGTGAACACGGGCCTGCTGGTTCGCGTGCGCAACGAGGCGCAGTTCGCGGCCGTGCTCGGACACGAGGCCGGGCACTATTTCCGTAACCATTCACTCGATCGGTTTCGCGTCATGCGCCAGAAATCGGCGATGGCCGAGGTCTCGCTTGCCGCGGCCGGCGGAGAATACGGTTGGGCACCCGGTACGGAGCCGTGGAAGTTGATCAACCACGTGATCGTAATGTCGGTCTTCAGGTTCAACCAGTACCAGGAATCCGAGGCCGACGCCTACGGCCTCATGCTGATGGCGCATGCCGGGTATCCGCTGCGGGACGCATCTGCGATGTGCGGGCAGCTCTTCGACGAGCGACGCGCGAGCGCCGCCGCACGCGACAAGATCTACCTCGACGCGCGGGATACGGTGTCGATGCATCCGCCGACGGCGCGCCGCATCGCCGACCTCGCCGATACCGCGGACTATCTCGCCACGCAGGGCACTCGCCCGCGCGACGAAGTTGCCGACGGATGGGCCACGGTCATCCGTCCGTACCAGGCCATGCTGCTGCAGGAGCAGATCTACCTCAACGATCCGGGTGCGAGTCTCTATCTACTCGAGAACCTCGCGAAGGACGGCTGGACCGGGCCGTTGCGGTTCGACGAAGGCGAGGTGTACCGGCTGCGCCATGCGAAGGGCGACGACGCGAAGGCGGCAACCGCGTACGCCACCGCGGTGACGCTGGCGGATGCGCCGCCCGAAGCCTGGCGCGCGCACGGGCTCTCGCTGCTCAGGAAAGGTGACGAGGCGGACGCGTACGCGGCACTGAATCGATATCTCGCGATGAAGCCCGATGCCGCGGATGCCGCCATGGTCCGTTTCACTCTGGCCCACTGACACGACGCCATGCGACCGCGACTCATCTTCTCTCTGCTGCTCGCTCTGGTGGGCGGCTGCGCCTCGAGCGAGGCGATCATGGTCGCCGACGGAAACCGTATTGCCGGCAGCCACATGACGGTGAAGCCCGGTTCCACCTGGCACAAGCTTCCCGCGAGCGCGAACGAAACCTCGCGCGAAGAAGTGTGGACGTGGAACGGGCCGCAGGTAGACAGGCTCACGCTGCTCCCGGGGCTGCCCGATGGCAAAGCGATGGTCTCCCAGGAGAGCACCGCGGATCAGCAGGTGCCGGTGTTCCGTGCCGACATGACCGCGCAGGACCTCGCATCGATGATCGAAGTTTCGTATCGCGTCAACGGCGTCACGGTGTTCGACTTCGAGGCGATCGAGCCGGTCGAATTCCTCGGCGGCGCAGGCGTCAGGCTGCGGTACGAATACGCGTCCGGCATCGGCATCGCGAAGCGGGGCCGTTGCGTCATGCGTGTGGTGGGCAGGAGGCTGTACGTGATGAAGCTCGAGAGCGTCGCCAATCATTTCGATGCGGTCGCTCCCGAATTCGATCAGCTGGTCGCGAGCGCGCGGCTTTCCGATCGGGTGCCCTCGTCAGCGCAGTGACTGCCGCCATCGCGAGCGACGAGCCGCCGATTCAGTTCTTCGAGACTTTGTTAACTCCAGCCCGCATTCTCCGTTGCGTGATCGGCTTCGACCCTTCGTTATGCTCGGATGTCTCAAATCCGGAGGTTGATCCGGCGGCACGGCCGGGTTTCCTCTTGAAGAGCGGGCAAAATACCTGTTGGACTATCGAGGAATTCAATGGCAGGCGTGAGGTCACTCACCGGTTCGGACATCGAACAGGTGGCCGAGCTGCACAACTTGGTGTTTTTACCGTCGCGCCCGATGACGTCGCAGCTACGGCAGCGGTATCGCCATTGGCTCGAGACGGTCTACCTGAAAAATCAGGCGCGACTCGCCGGTTACGATCCGCTCGTGTACGAGCACGACGGCAGCATCGTCGGCTTCCTCGGCGTCGCGGGACGTCGATTCACGATTCGCGGGCAGACCTATACGGGGACACTGCATTCCAATTTCGCTGTTCACCCGGCGCACCGCGGGCGGGGAGTGGGAGGTGCGCTATTTCGCGCGTACCTCGAGTTGCCGCGTGATTTCGCGTTCGTGGACGAGGTCGGTGAACGCAACCGGCCATTGCACGAACGACTCGGCATGACGGTGAGTCCGGCGCAGAGCCTGCGTTGGATCATGCCGCTGCGTCCGATGCGTCGACTTGCTGCACTCGTCACGGACAAGATCCTGCCGAAGATGCTGCGCCCGGTGGGTCTGCTGCCGGCCGATGCGATGGATGCCGTCCTGCGCCACATTCCGCGCAGTCCGTACAAGTTCAAGTTGCCGGACCTGCAGGTCACACCTCTCTCCGGCTCCGGGCTTGCGTCGCTCATCGCCGGTTTCCAGGGCGAGGATCTGCTGCGACCGGATACGAGTGATGGTGGCATCGAATGGCTGGTCGAGCGTGCGAAGTCGATGCACGAGCACGGGCATGGGCAGCTGGTGCTGAACAGCCTGCACGCCAAGGGCGCTCTCGTCGGCTGGTACGTGTATTACGCGAACAAGGGTGGTCCGAGCGAAGTGCTGCAACTGGTCGCCGCCGATCGTGAGTGGGCCGCTCCCGTCGTCGACAGCCTGGCCCACGACGCGTGGAGCCGCGGAGCCTCGAGTCTGTGCGGTGTGCTGCACCCGGACCTGGTGGCGCCGCTCGCCGCGCGGCGCGCCGTGTTCGATCCGTGGGTGCGCTGGATGCTGGTGCGCACCGAGAACCCCGTCATCCTCGATGCGTTCATTCGGGGTCGATCACTGCTTTCGCGACTCGATGGTGAGTGGTGTCATCACGCGTAGCGATTAAGATCGGCATGAACATGGATTCACGCCCCCGGACTTCGAAATGATCAGCCGATTGCTCACGGGGTTGTTGGCCACCGAGCCATTGCTGCGCAGGGCGCGCCGCAGGTCGCCACCCGGCATCGCGGTGCTGATGTATCACGAGGTGCTCGCCGACGACGACACCGCCGAGGCGTGGACCGCCGTGCGCGTGTCCGAGTTGCGGCGTCAGATCGAATACCTGAAGTCCGCGGTCGACATCCTGTCGATCGACGAGGCGTTGACGCGCGGCCCTGCGACGCGACCGGCGGCGGTGCTCACGTTCGACGACGGTGGCGCGGGGAATCATCAGTTCTTGCTGCCCGTCGTGAAGGAAACACGTGTGCCCGTGACGGTGTTCGTCGCCACCGGGCACGTCGAATCGGGCCACCTCTACTGGTTCGATCGCGTCGTGAACGCATTGCAGGTCGTGAAGCCCCTCAGTCTCGACCTGCGCGACGTCGGGCTCGACGTTTACGACGTGGGTCCGCCGAGCGGCGCGAGCAACTGGGCCCGGATCCAGCGCCTGCTCGTGGACATCAAGGCCGCCGGTGTCGAGCGCAACGAAGAGCTCGCCGGGATCGTCGAGGAGCGCGCCCGCGCCGCGGGTGGCGCGGTCCATGCGCCATTGCAGCCGATGACGGTCGAGCAGGTCCGCGAGCTCGCGGCGTGTCCGCACGTGACCATCGGCGCGCACTCACATGCGCACAGCCTGTTGACGCAAATGTCGGGCGCGGACACCACGGCCGATGTGGCCCGATCCCGCCGGCTGCTGCAGCAGTGGACGGGTCAGTCGGTGGAACATTTCGCGTATCCGAGCGGGGCGTACGACGCGCGGGTGCGCGACAACGTCGTTGCTTGCGGATTCCGCACGGCCGTCACCACGGAGAGTCGCTTGTGGCGCTCGGGCTGCGACGCGTTTGCGATTCCGCGCATGAGCGTCGGGCGCTACGATGCGGCCCGCAAATTCCGGCTCGCGGTCGGCGGTGGCGCCGATTCGGTGCTCCGCGCACAGTTCTGACGAGACGAGCCTCTTGAATTCCACGCACGCATCAACGCCGGAAACGGACGCTGCCATCACCGTGACCGTCGTCGGCCGCGAGGCGCTCGCGGGACTGCGTGCCGAGTGGAACGAACTGTGCGAACGAATGGAGTACGCGACGCCTTTTGCCACGTGGGAGTGGGCGGAAGGCTGGCTCCAGGTCATCGGTCGCGATGCGAAAGTGCTCATCGCGGTCGCGCGAAGAAACGGGCGTGCCGTGGGAATCCTGCCGCTCGCGCGCGCTGGTTCGAACGCATGGTCGCCGGTGCTCACGATGCTCGGCGTCGATCGGCTCTATCCGGATCACATCGCATTGTTGGCCGCAGGCGAAACGACCCACGAGCTGCTCGCAGCCCTGCTGCGCGCCGCACTGACTGCAGCCGGAAGTCGTGCGCGCATCGATCTGCCGATGGTGGCCGCGGATTCCGGAATGGATCGGGCATGCGCGGCAGCGGGTCTTCCTGCCCGCGCGCGTGCGGCGGGCATCGCTCCGTACCTGCCGATCCGTGGCTCGTTCGAAGAGTTCCTCAAGGGGCTTTCCAGCAACGAGCGCTACAAGATCCGCAACCGGACCAAGAAAATGCTCGCGGTTCCGGGAGTCCGCTTCGGCGCCGTCGCGGAGAACGAAGTGCCCGCCGTCCTGATCCGGTTACGCGAGCTGCACGCGATGCGTGCGACGCAGAAGGGCATCGAGAGCTCTTTCGACCGCGACGACGTGCAGCAATTCCACGCGCGACTCGTCGCCGCGCTGCCGGGAGCGTCGCTGGCATTCCGCTGCCTGTGGTCGGGCGACGAGATATTCGCGGTGTTCTACGGCTTCACGCTGCAGGGCCGACTCTTCTATTTCCAGCTCGGCTATGACCCGGCCTGGTCCGACCGCTCCCCCGGCATCGTGCTGCTGTCGGAGGTCATCCGCGATGCGCACGAGCGCGGCTACACCGAATTCAATTTCCTGCAGGGTGACGAGCCGTTCAAGTGGACGTGGACCAAGCAGAGCCGGACGCTCAACAACTGGAATTTCTACAGCCCCGGTGTCGGCGGGCGGCTGCGAAAGACATCGGAGACGGCAATCGAAGGGTTGAAAGCAATCATCAAGGGATTGCTGCTGCGGATTCGTCGCCGCAAGTCCGCGCCGTCAGGCGCCCAGGCATCAAGTCGCGGCAGCGGCGTTGCGCAACCTGCCGACGGCGTCCCGCCGCAGACGCACTAGACGGAACTTGAGTCCCTGATCGATGGAGGCGCGCTTGCTGTACAGCGCGGATTGCAGCGAGCGCGAGTCGCTCGAACGTTTGACCACGCTGCCGTAGAAGGCGCCGGTTTTTTCGGCCGACATCCCGGGCGTGGCGAACCATTCCGGCGCCATCTGTCCGAGCACTTTGACGTCGGTGAGCACCTTCGAGAGGCCCGTGCCGGTGACGGGGCAGACGCTCTGAAAGGAGTCGCCGATCAGCACGACCCCGGCCTGGGGCGTGACGTCGCTGGTCCACAGGTCGATGGCGGAAGCGTTCACGCGTCCGTTCACCGTGAAATTCCCGACGACCTTGCGCAACGCGGAGAACGTCCGCTCGAGCGCGACGGCCGTATTGAGCCGCATCTCGCGCGTCCACTCCGACTGCGGATCGTGGTACGTGAAGAGATTCGCGCGCACTCCCACCGGCGTGGGGAACAGCGTGAGGAATCCCACGAGGTCGGTGTACCGGTCGGGAAGGAGATTCACGCCGTCGTGCGGCAGACGGCCGGACTCGAGCGCAAGATCGAAGCCGAATGCGATGCTGTGCGGCACCGAAACGTCGCGGCGGACCGCGCCCGTCACCTGCCGCAGGCGCCCGCTGGTGCCCGCGGCCACCACCACCAGTCTCGCGGTGATCGTCTTGCCACTCTGCAGCTTGATCGAGGGATGGTCGCCGGTGTCGAGCTCGGTCCCCGTGTCGACGATCTGGGTGACGGCAGGCGGCAATGTGCCGCGCAACGTGTTGACGAACGAGTCGTAGTGCATCCCGAACTGATCGATCTTCAGTCGCTCGATGATGGAATGGCGTCGATACACGACGACTTCGCGCAGCGGCGACAGTGCGGGCATCGCCTGCTGCAGCAGGTCGATCTCCTCAAGGATCGCGATCTGGTCCGGTTCGAGCTTCTCTGCTTTGAAAGTCGGAGGGCACTTGCTGCGACTGTCCACGAGGCCGACGCGCAGCCCGCGGGCGCACAGGACATGCGCCGCGCAGACGCCAGCCGCACCCGCACCGACGACCAACGCGTCGAAGTCGGTCGACACGCCGGCGCTCAAGCAGCTTTCTCCGCAAACCGCGGACTCAACGATCGGTACAGCGTTTCGTGACGCCGCATCATTTGCGCAAGACTGAACAGGTCCTCGGCCCGGCGCCGCGCGGCCGCCCCGATCCGCGCGCGCAGTTGGGGATCGCCGTGCAGCTTGCCGATGGCGCCCAACAACGCCGCAAGGTCCCGCGGGGGAATGACGAAACCGCTGTTGCCGTCTTCCACGGCTTCCGCGTTGCCACCGATCCGGGTGACCACGAGCGGCAGACCCACGGCCATCTTTTCGATGACGGAGTTCGAGAAGCCCTCGTTCATCGACGGAACGAGGACGGCCATGTCGAGCGCGCGCATCGGAGGACGCACGTCGTCCACGGGGCCGGTGAACGTCACCAGCCCGGCCAGATCGGATCGGGAAACTTCCGTCCGGTAGTGCTCGAGCAGGGGTCCGGCGCCGATCAGCACGAGTCTCGACGACGGGTGGTCGCGATGAAACGCGCGGAACGCCCCTAACAACAACGCGTGATCCTTCTCCGGACGGAAGGCGGCCGACATCCCGATGACGAAGTGTTCGGGCGTGAAGCCGAGTGCACTACGCGCGGCAGTGCGAGCCGCTGCGTCGGGGACTGCGAACCGCTCGAGATCGACGCCGTTGTAGATGACGGAGATGCGTTCGTCCGGAACGCCTTCCTTGCGCGAGACCACGTCGGCGACGACCTTCGACACGGCGATGTAGTGCTGGGTGATGGGCCGCACGAGCCGATGCAGCAGGAAGTGCAACCCGTTCTTGTAGTCCGCGGCATCGCGCTTGCTCGCCACGAAGTGCCGAACGCCGGACAGCCGCGCGACGATCGCGCCGTAGACGTCGGACTTGAAATGGAACGACTGCACGATGTCGATGTCGTGCTCGCGGATGTATCGCCGCAGCACCGCTGCCTGGCGAAACGCCCGCGGCGTGTAGTAGTGGTCCACCGAGATGAACTGCACGTCGATACCCGAGGCCCGGGCTTCGTCGGTGAGCACGTTCGGCAAGTAGTTGAACGCGACGACCCGGCATTCGAACACGTCGCGATTCAGGTTCTTCAGCAGATAGGCGAGATGCCGCTCGGTTCCGCCGGGCAGGCCCCAGTAGTCGATGAGAAACAGGATGCGGATTTTGCGGACGGCCGGAGTCATGAGGATTCTTGAATGTCGCGATTTTACGGCGCGATCCTACGGTGCAACGACCGGCGGCGGTGCAGTGGATACGGGATATGTGAAAGCCATTGCATTTCCCGCCGTCACGCCGCACCGGCGGCGCTCGTCCGCACGACTTCCAGGAGCGGCTCGCCGTAGCGCTCGAGCTTGGTCGCACCGATGCCCGAAATTCCGCGCAATCCGTCGAGCGAAGCCGGCAGCCGCCGCGCGATCTCCTGCAGCGTCGCATCGTGGAACACGGTGTACGCCGGCACGCCGTGCTCCTTCGCCACGCCTTTGCGCCATTCGCGCAAGGCTTCGAACACACCGGCCGACTCGCCGACGAGCGCGCTGCGCACCGGCGAAACAGCCGGCTCTCCGCGCCGGGGTCGGCGCTGCCGCGCGATCTTCTCGGACGGCCTCCGCAGCCTGAGGCTGCGGCGGCCGCTCAGCACCTCGCGGGCATCCGGCGTGAGCTGCAGGACGTTGAACCGGTCGTAGTCCACCCGCAGCAGTCGCAGCGCGATGAGCTGGCGGATGACGGCGCGCCACTGCAGCGCGGAGAGCTCCGTACCGATGCCGAACGTGCTCACGCGATCGTGACCGAACTGCTCCACCTTCGCGGTGCGCTGGCCCGTGAGCACGTCGATGACGTGCACGGCGCCGAATCCGAAACCGCTCGCCTGTTCGCAGCGATAGATGCACGACATGAGCTTGCGCACGGCTTCAGTCCCGTCCCATTGCTCGGGCGGACTCAGGCAGTTGTCGCAGTTTCCGCAAGGACCGCTCGCCTCGCCGAAGTAGTCGAGCAGGCGCACGCGGCGGCAATCCACGGTTTCGCACAGGCCTAACAACGCATCGAGCTTCGCGCCCGACACGCGCTTGTGCTCCTCGCCCGACGGCGACTGATCGATGAGCCGGCGCTGCTGAACGACGTCGGCGAGGCCGTAGATCATCCACGCATCCGCGGGCAGGCCATCGCGGCCGGCGCGGCCCGTCTCCTGGTAGTACGCCTCGATGCTCTTCGGCATGTCGAGGTGCGCGACGAAGCGCACGTCGGGCTTGTCGATGCCCATGCCGAACGCGATCGTCGCCACCATCACCACGGCATCGTCGCGGATGAAACGGCTCAGGTGCTCGTCGCGAGTCCCGTGCTCCTTGTCCGCGTGGTAGGGCAGTGCGTTGATGCCGGAGTCGTTGAGGAAGGCGGCGGTCTCGTCGACGGACTTGCGCGTGAAGCAGTAGACGATGCCGGAATGGCCGGCGTGCTCCTCGCGGATGAACTGCAGAAGTTGTTTGCGCGCGTTGTCGCGCTCGGCGATGCGGTAGCGGATGTTGGGGCGATCGAAGCTCGAGATGAACGAGCGCGCTTCGCCCAACTTCAGCCGCGCGAGGATCTCCTTGCGCGTCGCGGCGTCCGCCGTCGCGGTGAGTGCGATGCGCGGAATCCCGGGATACCGCTCCGCGAGCAATGCGAGCCGCATGTACTCCGGCCGGAAGTCGTGGCCCCATTGCGAGACGCAGTGGGCCTCGTCGATGGCGAACAGGGCGATGGCGCTGGCATCGAGAAGCTCGAGACAACGATCCGTCACGAGCCTCTCGGGCGCGACGTAGAGGATGTCGACCTCGCCCGCGCGCACGGATTTCTCCACGCGCTGCTGCTCGGGCCACGTCAGGGACGAGTTGAGGAATTCCGCGCGTACGCCGGCTTCGCGCAGCGCGGCCACCTGGTCCTGCATGAGCGCGATGAGCGGCGACACCACGACGCCCATGCCGTCACGTACGAGCGAGGGGATCTGGTAGCAGAGCGATTTGCCGCCGCCGGTCGGCAGCAGCACGAGGGCGTCGCCGCCGTTCGCCACGTGTTCGATGATTTCCGCCTGCGGCCCTCGGAATGCGGAGTAGCCCCAGACTTCGCGCAGCACCCGGGTGGCGCGGCTCATGACTTCGCTCATGTGCCGATTGTTGGCAGATTCGCTGCAGGCGCAATACTTCGTTCAGGAGAAAACGAACAAAATGCGCGTCATCGGGTGCGTTGCTCCGTCGGCACCTGTCGGGGACTAGAGATTCGAGGCGCCACCCCTTGTCTTCGCCAGGGAGTCGTCCCGTTCCCGCTCACCCCAGACGGACAATCCGCGGTTGTCGATCTCGGCAACCCGGACCGCTCGTTGCCGCTCCATCAATGAAACCACTGCCGAACGGAGTCGGGATGCGGCGCTGAGCAGATAGATGTCGCGCAAGATGCGATACGTGAAATTGGCGCGCAGATGTCGCGCGAGCGCAGTGGCATCGATGGGCTCCGGCACCCCGAGGTATCGCAGGTAGGAGCTCACGAGTTCATCGGCAGTCGCCATGCGGCTGCTGCCGTTGCGTCGCGCAAAGTAGATTGCGGATTGTTCGAGAATCGCTGCGGAGCATGCGAGCTCGCTCAAGTCCCAGCGCGGCCGCAGCTCTCCGAGCATCAACTCCATCAGGACCTCGCGATCTTGCTCGCGGAAGCACGCCGACTCGAATGCCACGAGTACCGCCGCCCACGCGACCGCGTGCGTATTCAGATCACGGACGATCGGGCAATGCCTTGCGGGGTGAAAGCGTGTGACTGCCTGCGCCACTTCATCAGCGAAGGACAGGATGTCCGCAGCATAGTCTCGTGCAAACCGATCGCCGGATATCCAGCGCCTGTTCCATCGCATTACGAACGAGGCTCGCGGAGACGGAGGAAGCAAGACCATGGGAGACCTGTCCCGGGGAATTCCAAACCCGTGCCCGCGAGCATATTCGCAGCCGCGAATGGCGCCTGTAGGTAAACCCGATGACGCACGGGTACTCTTTCTTTACAGGACGCTGGATCATCGAGCGGTCGACCCGTACGCTTCGCCCATGTACACCGATTTATTCGCTCAGTTCAAAAAACAGTTGGGACAGCTCGACAAGTGGCTGGTCTCGGCATCCGAGTACGCCAGGTCCCGGAACTTCGACCCGAACGTGTTCCTCACCTTGCGCCTCGCACCGGATCAATTCCCGCTGGTGCGCCAGGTGCAGATCGCCTGCGACTCGGCGAAGCTCGCCGTTGCCTACCTCACCGGAAAGCCGGCGCAACCGCAGGAAGACAATGAGACGACCCTCGAGCAGGTTCAGGCCCGCATCCAGTCGATCATCACGCTGCTCGATGGAGTGACATCGAAGGATGTGGAAGGCGCGGCCACGCGGGTCGTGAGCCAGCCGCGCTGGAAAGGCGAGTGGATGACGGGCGAAGACTATTTCGTCCAGCACGCCGTGCCCAATTTCTACTTTCACCTCACGACGGCCTACGCGATCCTGCGGCACAACGGCGTGAACGTCGGCAAGCGCGACTATCTGGGCGCGCAGAACAAGCGCCCGCCGGCCGCATAGCCATCACGGCGCAGAGGCAGTTCGCGCTCCGAACGTGACGCTGAACAACGCCCGCACGCTGCGCGGCGAAATCGGCAGGAACACTCCGGAGGGCGTGGCGAGGTAGCCTTCGACGCCCGTGAGGTTCGACCCGACGATCCGGAAATCCGCCGGTCGACCTGCGAGCACGAATTTTCTTCTCGCCCCGACGTTCACGGTGGTCACCGACGGCGTCCTGAACGTATTTGCCGTGTCGGCCCAGCGTCCTCCGAGATAGCTGACGGAGCCGTCGACGGACCAGCCGGAGGCCACGCTCCGCTCGATGTTGGCGTTGACGATCACATGCGAGATGCCCGCGGCACGCGAGCCGACGACGCCCGCGTCGACGAGCGGCCCGGAAACTTCCGGCTGGAACGCCACGGCGCCGATGACGAGGCGGGTCCTGGCGCCGAGCTTGCCCGAGATCGACGCCTCGATACCGCGATGGCGCACTTCGCCCACGAGGCCGAACGAGTCGTCGGCACGAAAGCCGTTGGTCGGCTTCGAGACGTCGAACAACGCGCCGATGAACGTGAGCTCCGGCGTGATGGCGTAGCGCAGGCCGAGCTCGAGCTGCTCGGCCTCGACGGGCGGCAGCACGTCGTCGCGATTGGTCGCCGATGTGGGCGCGATGCCCGCCTCTTCGAGGCCGGTGACCCAACTACCGAATACCGCGCTGCGATCGGTCAGGTTCACGACGGCCGAGGCGTTGTACAGCGATCTCTCGGTGATGCCCTCGGTCCGGACTCCCGCGATGGACGACACTTGCTTGTCGTAGCGCGTGCGGTGGACTCCGAAGCGCAACTCGACGCGATCGTTCCACGCGAGCCCGTAGCCGGCGGACGCCGTGACTTGCTCCACCGTGTCCGTGCCCCGCGTGCCGGCCCAGGCCTGCTCTACACCCTCGGGAGTGTCTTCATGGCGCAGGTCGAACGTGCCGAGCGGAATGGCGAGGTTCGACGTGAGATCCACGGTGTCGTGCCGCCCGCGCAGCGACACGCTCGCCAGATGATTGAATGCACCCGCTTGGAACTGGCGGCCGACGCGCACTTCGGCGGAGTCCGCGCGCATCGGGCGCGCGGGATTGCGGTAGTTGGTCGCGGAGGCGAGCCCGTTCTCGTCGGCGGAGATCAGCGTGTAGTCCGTGCGGCCGATGTCGAACAAGGAATGGAACGCCGCGGCATTTACCTTGAAATCGCCGAGGCGGCCGTCGTAGAGCAGGCCGTAGTTCGAGCTCGTCGCCTCCGTCCACGCCCACGACGGCGCGTACGCATGGAGTCGCTCGAGATTCGGCGGCGGAGCGGACCCGGTCGGTATGACCGCGTAATCGCCGTCGTAGGCCCGTCGGTACATCGTCGCGAACGCGCGCAACCGTTGATCGCTCGTCAACTGCCATGCGCCGACACCGCCGACGTCGAGGCCGCGTCCTTCGTTGCCCTGCGCGGTGCGCCACTGGGGCCGCCACACGAAGCCGCCGGCGAAACTGAAGTCGCCGTCACGAAACGATGCATCGCCCTGCACGACGCGGGTACCAAAATCACGCAGCCCGACCCCGATGCGCAACTGGTCGTCCGGCCCCGCCTCGCGCAGACGGAAGTTCACGACGCCCGACGGTGCGGGATACGCGAGACGCACCGCGTTCACGCCCACGCGGACTCCGACTCCGGCGAGCACCGGATCGTTGAGCGCGGCGGCACGGCTGAAGTACGCATCGTCGATGCGATAGGCGCCGCTCTCGCCGAGATCGAAGCCGCGCACCTGCGATTCGCTGTAGAGACCGGATTGCTCCGTGCCGACACGTTCGCCGAACGCGTCGGCGGCGACCGCCACGGCACTGTCCTGGGCCTGCGCGGCGGCGGCGGCAAACACGAGAACGAGAGCTACGATCTTCGTGTCGGTCGTCATGGTAGTTAGCCCCGCCGGCACGGGCTGCCGGGTTCGAGATCAATCTACCGGTGACGTGAATGCGCCTGAAGACCGCTCGCTGCAGCGGATCGGCCGTTCGCTGCAATCCCGAACCTGCCGGCATCTCTCGACGCACCCCACCGGCGCGCGGCAGGCTCGACTTGCGTCGTGACGCCTCAGTTCGTCCACCAGGCGACGAATTCGCGGAACTCGATGTAACCGTCGCCCGCCGTGTCCGCCGCCTCGAAATCGAGCAGCAGCTCTTCGATCGAGACGTCGCCGTCGAGCGCCTGCAGCAGCACGTGGAACTCGCGCCGATCGAGAAACCCGTCGCCATTGAGGTCGCAGGCGTCGAACACCTTGCGTGTGCTTGCGATGACTTTGTCGGTGAGGGGCGTCATGGGCGTTTCTCCAATCCTTGGAGATCAATCTAATCAGCGCGGGCTTAAGGCCACCTGAATCGCCGCGGTTTGACTTATGCGACTCGCTATTTGCGCTCTTCTCGCAATTGCCCACCCTCGATGAGACGCTGCTTCCCGGCGGTGAGCGTGCCGTCAGTGACGAACAACCACACTTCGCTGCCGTCGCTGGTGCGCAGCGTGCCGCCCGACTCCCAGTTCTCACCGATCGCGACGCGTACGACTCCGGCGCCGTATCCGTAGTACGGCATGAAACCCGAAGGCTGGATGGGCACGAGATCGGGATTCGTGCCGATCACGAGCTCCGAGATACGGTCGTGATCTCCACTGACGGACGCGTACCACTTCTCGAACTCCGCACCGCCGGCGCCCGTCGTCGCCACCTTGACGATGCGCCCGTCGCGAAACGTGAGCGTGACGGAATCGTCGCGTGCGCCTCCTGGCACCGGCACGGCGAGCGTGCCGGTCGCTGCGACTACGTCGGTGGTGCGCAGCACGCCCGCGGGCAATTCCTCCTCGCGATCGCGCGTGGATCGCGCCGTCGCGACCTTGCGCCGCGTCGCCTCGCCGGTGTTGTGATGAAACCAGGCTTCGGCCGGAATCCTGAACGTGAGGTCGGTGCCCCGCGGTGAAGTGAGCCGGACGCGCGCACCACGCAGTGCGCCTTCGAGCGGCGCGAGGCGCGCTTCGAGCGTCGCCGGATCGCGCTGGATCGCGTGCTCGTACATCCGGCGGACCGCATCACGCTCGCGCGGGTCGGACGGCTCGAACCAGTGCGAGTGGATCGCGCGCACTTTCGATTCCGCGATGAGATGCTCGAACTGTCGCGGGACGAGATCGTCGGCGACCGAGACGTGCAGCCACAGATAGACGTCCGAATGCGCGAACAGCTCGCGATACGTTGCATTCTCGAGGTCGGCGCGCCGGTGCCTTTCTTCGGGCGTGAGCCCGGCGAGGTATTTAGCGTCTGCCGCGCTGGGCCACGCGATCTCGCCGCTCACGATGCCGCCGGCGCGCAGGATCTCGGTGCGCAGCGCGGCGATCAATGCGGGGTCGCGCGCGGGATCGTACGAAATGAGAACGCGCTCTCCCGGTGCGAGTGCGAGCGAGCGCGCGACCATGTGCTTCGCGATCGCCGGCCAGTCGGGTTGATAGGCAGGTGGCTCCGGGGTCGCGGCGAACGCGGAGCCCATGGCGAGCACCGCGACGAGGATTCCTGCAAGTCTCGACATGGCTCACCTCCCGGTTCTTAGCGCTCGAGGTCCGCGACGCCGATCGTCAGCACCGAAATCCGGGGTCTCATCGAGGTCTCCTTTTCGATGTCAGACCCCCACGCCGAATGCTCCGCTCAGTGCGGCTGCATCGTCGGCATGGCCATCTTCTTGTAGCCCGCCGGCGGCGCGAACGTGGACGCGGGCACTGATTCTTCCACCCACTTCGTGAGCACGGTCTCGGTGGGCCGGAACTTGCCGTCACCCTCGTAGAAACGCGTGCGCACCGGATACCCATTGATCTTGGCGAACGCCTGCGCGGTCTGATCGCCGTTCGGCGCGGACTTCGCGAGATCCGCGAAGGCGGCCGCCATGTCCTTGAACACCTTGTCGAGGTTTTCCTTCCCGGGTAGCGAGTTGTAGGGCACCACGCAAAGCTCCTCGAACAACGCGCCGTTGCGCGACATCGTCCAGACCTGGCAGGTGCGTCCTTCGACGTTGCCCGTCTTGTTGAGATTCTTCGCTTCCCAGACATCGGGCTTGCCCGAGCCGCCCATGGCTCCCATGCCGCCGGGCATCCTGTCGGCCATCATCTTTTCCATCATCGCGCGCTGCTCGGGCTTCATGTTCTTCATCTGCTCCTGCATGCGCTTCTGCATCGCACCCGCCTGGTCGGCGAGCTTCTTCATGTCTTCCTTCGTCATCTCGCGATATTGCTGACGCTTGTCGTCGACGATGACGATGCTCGAGCCCTTGAGGATGAAAGCACCGCTGCCGGTGCTGCTGCGGAGCATGCCGTCCTGCACGAGGATCGTCTGCACCGCGCCCTGCGGCGCCTTCGTCTTGATGTCGCGCGTGACGTTTTCGATGTGCACGCCGGCGATGGCGTGCGCGGCTAACAAGGTTGTGCTCACGAACAATAGCTTTTTCATGGCGGCCTCAGTTTGTCTTGACGAGCTCGACGCGACGATTCTTCGCGCGTCCTTCGTCGGTTGCGTTGTCGGCGATCGGCTTGTCGGGCCCGAAGCCCTTCGACGTGAGCCGTGACGGATCCACACCGAGTCCGACGAGCGCACCGAGTACGCTGCGCGCGCGCGCCGTCGCGAGAGTGCGGTTGTGATCGGCGCTGCCGGAGTTGTCGGTGTGACCCTCGATCGAAAGCTTGAGCGACTCGTCGGAGGTCAGTAGTTTGTCGACCTCTGCAACGACGGGTTGCGCGTCCGGGCGCAGCGTCGCCTTGTCCGTATCGAAGTTGATGTAGAGCGCGACGCGGCCCTTGGCATCGAGCTCCTTCTTCATCGCGGCGGCATCGAGGAAGCCGAGCGAGGACTTCATGCCCTGCTTCTCGAGCACGACGACGAAGCCCATCGACGGGATGATCGCGCCCGAGCTCACGTGGATCCAGTATTCCTTGTCCGCCGTGCGGATCATGAACGTGTGGTGCTCGGCTTCGGGAACCGCGGGCGATGCGGCCGCCCAATACTTTTCCACCTGGTCGCGGCCGCCGGCGGCCGCGATGACTTCGGGCGTGAGCTGCGAGCTGCCGATCTCGCGGCCACCGAGCGCGGTAACCGCGTTCTGATAGTTGCGGACGAACTCGAGCTCCGAGTAGTGATGATCGGCTGGCGAGTTGCCGAGGTTGTACTGGAACAGCGCCTCGCGTCCTTCCTGCGTGACGAGTTTGCCGCCCGCGATGAAGAAGTGCCGGTCGAACGACTTCACGGCGTCCGTACCCTTGAGATCGTTCTCGAGTCCTTCGGGATCCTTGAAGAACGGGAAGGGCGGCAGACTCGCGGTCGTCACCGGCACCGAGCTCGAATCGAATTCGGCGGGGAGCGAGGCGGGCTGCGTCGCAGGCGGCGACGCGGCGTTCGACGTGGGCAACTCGTTGCTTGTGCTCGCGGTGGAGTCGCCGGTCGGAGAGTCGGACGTCGGCAGTGACGCCGGACCCGCAGGCACGGCTTGCGCAACCTGTGCTTCGGCCTCGCGCGCGTCGTCCTTCTTGGAGCATGCCGCGAGCGACACGGTGGCGAGGATCAGACCCAACGTAACGGTTCGAATGACCATCGAGCCCTCCACAAACAACCGCGCCGGACTGTGCCGCGAAATCGCGTCGCTTGCAAAGGTCGCGCGGGCTTATTGCTCGCGACTTTGAACCATGCACGGCCCGGCGTAGAGTGCGCGCGCCAAGATGCGCGTTTTCGGGAGGACACGCATGTCTCGAATGTCTGCCGGGTCGTGTGCGGCGCTCGCCACTCTCATCGTGCTTTCGGGTTGCGGAAAGAAGGACGAACCTCCGTCGCAAGCCGCCTCCACTCCGGAGGAAGAAGTCCCCGATTCGATGATTTCCTCCGCGCCGACCTCGCTGCAGGGCATGGTCGAGCAGCAGAAGCAGGCGCAGCAGGACCAGATGGCGGAGGTCAATCGCATCCGCTATCAAACCTGGGAAGCCAACATCAAGGCGAAAGAAGCGGAAGGGCCGGACGGCGTGCGCCAGGCGCAGATCATGCGGCTGCAGTTCGAGTACCAGAAGCTCGAATGGGATCCGAACTCCGACCCCGACAAGAAAGCTGCGGCCAAGCTCAGGTGGCTCATGGAGCAGCAGCGCGACAGCAAGCACAAGGCGCTCGTCCCGCAGCCCAAGCTCGACCTGCCGCCCGATTGGGCCGCGACTCACCGCGAAGTGAGGAATGCGAAGGAGGCCGAACTACTCGTGCAGGTCGGCGACATCGACAACCTCGGCTTCGGCTGGCCGTTCAACTTCGATCCGTTCTCGGGCGAGTCGACGCCGCCGCATCGGTTTCCGTGGGCACCCGAGCCCGACGACCCGCAGGGCACCGACAAGATCATGGTGAGCTCGGCCGGCCCGTTCGAATCGCCGATCCACGACGGCTACGCGCAGGAAACCATGCGCGACGAGAACCAGCCGGTGCCGCTCGTCATCCAGTTCGATCCCAAGGGCATCCAGATCAAGGGCGCCGTGCTGCAGCTCTTCGTCGACGACTTCCAGGCGCCCGAGCTCAAGATGCATTTCGTCGTGAAGCTCGATGGCCGCCCCGCGCCCGACATCGAGACCACGATCAACAAGCTCGAGCAATCGGGTCCGATCGGCAAGCTCATCACCATCAAGCTGCTGCCCGAATACCTGGACCTGCTCGCCGACGGCAAGCTCGAGATCCTGGTCGACGACCCAACTACCGTGGCCGCCGATGGTTTCGCGTTCGATTTCGCGCGGCTGCTGATCAATCCGAAAGGCTTCACGTACTCCGGCACCGTGCGCGGAATCGTGCTCGACAAGGAAACCGAGAAGCCGATCGACGGCGCGCTCGTGTCCGCCGCGAACGTGCAGAAGGCGACCACGGGCGCCGATGGAAAATTCGAGCTCAAGGAAGTGCCCGCGGGTCTCGTCGTCACGACGGGCAGTCACCCCGACTACATCACGGGCTCGGAGCAGGAAGATCTCACCGCCGGCAAGATCGTCGACATCGAGCTGCGGCTCGAGCACGTGAAGAACGAGAACCTCGCGGACCGGCTCGAGAACGAAGGCAAGGTCGATCTCTACGGCATCTACTTCGACACCGACAAGGCGACGCTCAAACCCGAATCCGAGGCGACGCTCAACCAGGTGCTCGCGATGCTCAAGGGCAAGCCCGGCCTGCGCATCGAGATCGGCGGTCACACCGATTCGCAGGCCGGTGATGCGTACAACCTCGACCTGTCGAAGCGCCGCGCGCAGTCGGTCATGAAATGGCTCACCGACAAGGGCGTCACCGCGGATCGTCTCGCGGCGAAGGGCTATGGCGAGACGCAGCCCGTGGCCGACAACGAAACCGCCGCGGGGCGCGCGCTCAACCGCCGCGTCGAAATCCGCGACATCACGAAGGAAGGGAGCAAATGATGACGGCCAGACTACTGCTCGCGGGCCTGTTGTTCGCGGCCGCGTCGCTCGCGCCTGCGCAGACGCCGGACAACCAGATCCCGGTGTACAAGCTCGACCTGCGCAAGGTGCCCGACATCCCGACCGGCGAGGCCGCGCTGGTCTCGGGCAACGCGGGCAGCGTGCCCGACCGGTTCTTCCTCGAGAACCTCTACATGTTGAAGCCGATCTCGGTGACGGTGCGCGCCGTGAATCCGGGCGACGTCATCGACGTGAAGCTCACCAAGGAGAAGTTCGACGACGTGCTCCGTGAAGGAAAGACTGGCGCGGACGGCCAGGTGAACTTCAAGTTCCGCGTGCAGGGCGAGTTCCAGATTTCGATCACGTCGCCCACGCCCAACACGCCTTACAAGATGGTGGTGTGGGTCGGGCCCGACATCGTGCCGAAGACGAAGCCGGTCTTCGTTCCGAAATCGCAGTACGACGGCGGCGGCTTGCCGAAGTGGGCGTGGTGGGTCATCGGCGCCGGCGCGCTCGTGATCGTCCTGCTGGTATTCGCGTTGCTCAGAAAGAGGAAGGCGTCATGAAGAAGCTCGTCAGTCGGTCCATCGCCCTGGCGCTCGGCGGCATGCTCGTCACGCCCGTGTTGTTAGGCGCGGGGGCTTCGGCCTACACCGGTTCGCTCGGCA
>Ga0081455_10001159_pt1 | contig 33038 bp, 30 predicted proteins | sample TabmetS3T2R1_FD_70207 | JGI IMG/M metagenome (GOLD analysis project Ga0081455, IMG submission 70207) | Tabebuia heterophylla rhizosphere microbial communities from the University of Puerto Rico - S3T2R1 | ecosystem: Host-associated > Plants > Roots > Rhizosphere ...
GCTCCGACGAACGGCGTGATCACCAACAGATAGATCGTGCCAGCGGTGTAGCTGAGGTCAAGCCCTGGCAGCACGATCACAATGATCAGTACGCCCACCGCGAGCCGAGCCAGCCGCCGGATATGGAAGTCGGCGGTGACAAGCTGCAGCAGCAACGGCATGGGCCGGACGAGAAGGACCTCCAGCCGCCCCAGACGCAGATAAGTGGGGATCGTGTCCAGCTGGCCGAAGATCGCGTCCGCCATGGCGAAACCCATGTTGCCGAGGGCGAAGACCAGCGCAGCCTGTCTGAGATCGAGACCACCGAAGACAGGCACGTTGGCAAAGATCGCGTAGATCTCGACGAACTCCACCAGTCCGACCGCCACTGACGTGGCCACGGTCAGCCAGAAGCTGGTCCGATAGGCCAGCTGGCTGCGGATCCGAGAGCCGAGAAGAATGCGATAAGCCTCTGCGGCCGATTTCTCAGCCACCTTGCACCACCAACCGACGTCCAGCCCGCCATTGCACCAACCTGGCGAGACCGATGAGACCGACCAGCCAGGCTAGCTGACTCGCGACTAGTGCTACGGCGGGCCAGCCGAGAACCCAGCCGGAGAGCACGTCGATCGGCGTTTGCAGCATCGACGGGAACGGCGTGGCGTAAGCCAGGACTCGGAGCCATTCAGGGAAGAAGTGAACGGGGATGAATAGGCCGCTGAGGGGACCGACGATGACGAAGTAGAGCCCTATGAACCCGCGCACATCGAAAGTCCAGAATGCGATCAAGTTCACCAGGAACCGGAGCGTGAAGCTGATCGAAAGGCCCAGGAAAAGGCTGATGACACCTAGCGGGTAGGCGCTCCAGGAGCCTGGTCGGGCGAGCCCAACCGTCACCGCGCCAATGACCAGCGGCGGCAATCCACGCGACAGCAGCTGGAAAGAGGCACGGCCCAAGTCCCGTGCCCACCAGGCCAGCTGCAGATCCACGGGTCGCGCGAAATCTACTGCGATCTCACCGCTGCTGACGCGCTCGGCAATCTCGACCCAACCCCACAAGGCGATGGCGGCCAGCAACGCCTGGCCCAGCCAGACGTACGTCGAGGCCAATTGCTGGTTGTAGCCGGCCAGTGTGCCACCAGCGGAGGAAATGGCTGCGTACATGACGCTGACTCTGATAAACCCGAACACCGACTGGGTGGTGATTCCGGCCAGGATGGCCAACCGATAAGTGCTATACCGCCGGAATTCCGCCACCGCCAGCAGCAGGTAGGTACGCACAATGGAAAGAAGTTTTATAGCACCGGATCCGGATGATAGCCAGCCGCGTCGGGATGGGCGGCCGCCACCTTCTCGATCTGCGCAGCCAACACGATTATCTGCTGGCCGGCGGTCCCCGCGAGCTGCATCGGATCGGCGATCGCGGCATCCAGCTCGGCGCGACTGACACCGAGTCGTGGATCGGCGGCCAAACGATCAAGCAGATCATTGTCGCTGCGTCCGGTTTCCCGCATCTGCAAGGCGACCTCGATCGCATGCTCGGAGATCACCCGATGGGCTGTCTCACGGCCCGCACCATGCCGCACGGCCGCGATCAGCACCTTGGTAGTGGCAAGAAACGGCAGGTAACGCCGCAGCTCAGCCTCGATGACCGCTGGGAAGGCGCCGAAACCCTCGAGCACGCTGAGAAAGGTCTCGAATAACCCGTCGAGGGCAAAGAAGGCATCCGGCAGCGCCACTCTGCGAACCACCGAACACGACACGTCACCTTCGTTCCATTGATCACCGGCAAGCTCGCCAATCATCGACAGGGAACCCCTGATGATCACTGATAGTCCGTTGATCCGCTCGCACGATCGTGTGTTCATCTTGTGCGGCATGGCACTGGAACCGACCTGGCCTGGCTGAAATCCCTCGGTGACCAGCTCAGCTCCGGCCATCAACCGGATGGACGTCGCCAGGTTGGACGGTGCCGCCGCCACCTGAGCGAGTGCGCTGATCACGTCGAGGTCGAGCGAGCGCGGGTACACCTGTCCGGTGCTCACCAGGATGTGTGCAAAGCCCAAATGATCAGCCACCCGCTGCTCGAGGGTCTCCAGCCGCTGTCGGTCGCCCTCCAACAGGTCGAGCATGTCCTGGCTGGTGCCCACCGGCCCTTTGATGCCGCGTAACGGATAGCGGTCGAGTAACTCGTCAACCCGCTGGTAGGCCATGAGCAGCTCGTTCGCCGTGGTAGCAAAACGCTTCCCCAAAGTGGTGATCTGCGCCGCGACATTGTGGGTGCGCCCAGCTATCGGCTGAAGTGCGTATTGGGTAGCCAACTGGGCGAGCTGTACCAGTGTCGCCACGATCCGATTCCGGATGATCTTGAGAGAGGAAACGATCTGTAGCTGCTCGACATTCTCGGTCAGGTCGCGGGAGGTCATCCCCTTGTGCACGTGCTGGAAGCCGGCCAGCGCGTTGAACTCCTCGATTCGCGCCTTCACGTCGTGGCGGGTGATCTTTTCGCGCTCGGCAATGCTGGCCAGATCAACGTGCTCGATGACGTCCGCATAGGCCTTGATCACCAAGGCAGGATCGTCACCACCGAGGTCCACGCCAAGCTCATTCTGTGCCGACAGAACTGCCAGCCACAGCCGACGTTCGGAGATGATCTTGCTCTCCGCCGACCAGACCTCGCGCATTGCCGCCGAGGCGTACCGGTTGGCCAGGACGTTACCGATCTGCACTGCTCAGCTCACCGCCAGCCGTGCGGCGGAGGCAGCGATGTCGCGGCGATAGAACGACCCTTCGAGCTGGATCTTCGCGATCGAGGAATACGCGTGGCCGCGGGCCGTCTCAATGTCCTCACCGAGGCCCACCACTGTCAGCACGCGGCCCCCGGCGCTGATCAGATTGCCCCGCGGATCCACAGCAGTCCCTGCATGGATGACGATGCTGCCATTGCTGCTTGCCACTTCTATCCCAGAGATCACTCCACCGGTCGTCGGAGTACCTGGGTAACCGGCCGAGGCCAAGACCACGCCGACTGCGGCGCCACGTTCCCACTCCAGCTCAGGATGCGTACCAAGATCATTTGTAGCAGCCGCGTAGAGCAATCCGCCAAGCGGGGTGCTGAGACGGGCCAGCAGCGGTTGGGTCTCGGGGTCGCCGAACCGGGCATTGAACTCGACCACCCGCACGCCGTTGGAGGTCAGCGCCAGGCCGGCATACAACAGTCCGCTGAAGGGCGTACCGCGCCGAGCCATCTCATCCACTGTCGGCTGCAGCACGGTGCGGGTGACCTCCTCGACAAGATCATCCGGTGCCCACGGCAGCGGGGTGTACGCGCCCATGCCGCCAGTGTTGGGCCCGGTGTCGCCATCGCCCACACGTTTGAAGTCTTGCGCCGGCTGCAGCGGACGCACGCTGCGACCGTCGGTTATCGCGAAGAGGCTTACCTCCGGACCATCGAGGAAGTCCTCGATCACCACTCGGCCGCAGCGCAGCGCATGATCAACAGCGAGCTGCCGGTCCTCGGTGACCACGACTCCCTTGCCGGCTGCCAGCCGATCGTCCTTGACAACGTACGGCGCCCCGAACAGGTTGAGCGCCTGATCCACTTGATCACGTGTCACACACTCTCGGGAACGAGCCGTGGGCACAGCGGCAACCGCCATCACCTGCTTGGCGAAGGCTTTGCTGCCCTCCAGCTGCGCGGCGGCCGCGGACGGTCCGAAGCAGGCGATACCCCTCTCCCGTACTGCATCGGCGACGCCTGCCACCAAAGGCGCCTCGGGTCCGACAACGACCAAATTGACTCCGAGGCGGGTGGCCAAGCTGGCCACGGCGGCACCGTCGAGTTGGTCGACAGCGTGATTCGTGCCCAGTGCAGCAGTGCCAGGATTGCCCGGCGCAGCGTGCACCTCGACGACACTGGGATCGCGACTGAGCGACAAACTGAGCGCATGCTCGCGGCCCCCGGAGCCGATCACCAGCACACGTAGCGGATCCACCACGTGCCAAGAGCCTACCTATCAGCTAGGTTTCGCCAGTGGCTGATCCCAGCTTCCCCACTCTTCACATCCGGCCCGCACAGGGATGGCTCAACGATCCGAATGGGCTCTGTCGGATTGGCGGCCGCTATCACGTCTTCTTTCAGTACGACCCGTTGGCGCCGGTTCCTAGCGCTATGTATTGGGGCCATGTCAGCTCGACTGATCTGCTTCATTGGCAGGAGCATCCGATCGCCTTGTCTCCGCGGCCGGGTTCCATCGACGGCGCCGGCTGCTGGAGCGGCTGCATCGTCGATGACTCCGGAGTCCCGACGGCTGTATACACAGCAAATCCTGATCATGCCTGGAACGCCGTAGTAGGACTGGCGCGGTCGGATCGCTCCTTGATTCGCTGGGAGCAAGATCAATTGCCGGTCGCCGGCATCTCGCAGGCTGCGGGCATCGAGATCCGAGACCCTTTCATCTTCGTCCACGAAGGCCGGCGCTATGCCGTGCAGGGTGGTGGACAGACCTCGGGGCGTCCGCAACTGCGGCTCTATGGCTGCGACGACCTCACGAAGTGGTCCGAGCTGGGAGCGTTCCTCAGCGCCGACGACCCGATCGCCGCCGAAATCGCTGATGCCAACATCTGGGAGTGTCCGAACCTGTTCCGGGTCGACGGTCAATGGGTGCTGCTGCTCTCGCTGTGGCGCCGGCGGGGTGGCATCGACTTCCTGAGCGGCGTCCGCTATCTGCTAGGCGACCTGCTCGGCAACGGCAGGGGATGGGTGTTCAAGACCACGTCGGGAGGCATGGTCGACGACGGCCCGGCCTTCTACGCGCCGCAGGTACTGACTGAACCGGACCGTACGCTGCTCTGGGCTTGGGCATGGGAGCTGGGCCGCAGTGACCAGCAGATCACAGCGGCTGGCTGGGCCGGTGTACTGACCTTTCCGCGAGAGCTCTGGTTACGCAATGGCATCCTCTGCGCCAGGCCGGCAACTGAACTGGCAGGGCTGCGGCTTGGGAACCTCGCGCTGCGCTCCGGAGTGCCATTCCAAGAGCATGCCTTCGAGTTAGTCGCCAGCGGGTCCGTAACTTTGCGGCTCGTTCACGACGGCACTGCGGAGCTGGTGTCAGCGGCGGAGGGCACGCCGACCGATCCGGCAAGAATCTTGGTCGACGGCAGCATGGTGGAGACCTTTCATCACGGAACCAGCCACACCACGCGCGCCTATCCCACGTCCGACAGCGAATGGGTTGTCGATGGTGCGGCCGTCACCGCCTATCGGTTGGGAGAGCCTGGACCCTGAACACCGTGCGCCTTGAGCCTGTCGAAGGGCGACGGCCTGCGCTTCGACAAGCTCAGCGCGCATAACGGGCTCAGCGCATCACGGCTGAGGCGCGGATGCAGCCCGGCGAGCGGCGTCGAATGGCGCTCGGTCAAAGATGAACAGACTGTAGGTGATCTTGCCGTCCTTGACGGTGACGCATTCAGCGCCTGGTGCGCTCTGTACCGGCATCGTTTCGGTGTCGTACATGACGAGCGCTGTCTCCTGATCACCGAATGCGGCGATCATTTTCGAGCCGGTGAGGATTTGCACAAACGGCCCCATGAACTCCCGGTACGCGGCTGCGCCCTCAAGACGACCGGCCGGTGCGTCGCAGATGATCTCTTCGGCGATATAGGTCATTGCCTTGTCCAGGTCGTGACTGGTCCAGGCCTGATGGTAGGCCAGCGCGACATCGAGCGCAGGGCTAGTGGATTCGGTCATCATGATTTCCTTCCGTGGCTGCTGAGTCGGAGGCGAATCTGTCCTCCTACTCATGTAGACACCATCGCGGCCCGGAACGGAACGCCAACCGGGCGATGCGTGAGCAGATCTTGTCAACCTGCCATGCTGACAGGGTGCAGCAGGCCACGCTGGAGCGAGCCCGCGCCGGCGACGAGCAGGCTTTCCGAGACCTCACAGATCCGTACCGGCATGAGCTCTTAGCACATTGCTACCGCATGCTCGGCTCGCTGACAGAAGCCGAGGACATGCTGCAGGAGACCTTGTTGGCCGCCTGGCGTGGACTCACCAGATTCGAGGGCCGTGCATCGCTGCGCTCGTGGCTGTACCGCATCGCCACCAACATCTGCTTGAACGCGGTCCGGGCCGGCGCGCGACGGATCCCCTTGGAGCCGACGCCACCGTTCCAGCCGCCCGAACCGACGCAACGTGACGAGATCCGATGGCTGCAGCCTTATCCCGACACCTTGCTCGAGGGCATCGCCGACACGGCGCCGGGCCCGGAAGCCCGCTATAGCCAGAGCGAGGCGATTCAGCTCGCATTCGTCGCCGGCTTGCAACGGATGCCTCCGCGACAAGCTGCAACGGTTCTGCTGCGCGACGTGCTGGGCTTCGGCACCGAAGAGGTCGCGGCGATGCTCAAGACCAGCCCGACGGCGATCAAGGGAACGCTGCAGCGTGGTCGCGCGGCGCTGGAGAGTTCGCGCAACATGACCGAGCGCGAGGTGCCGCTCTCTGGGTCGGCTGAGGAGCACGAGCTCGCACGGCGCTTCGCCGACGCGTACATCACCGCCGACATCGACGGCGTGGTCACCTTGCTCACCGACGACGCCTGGCTGTCGATGCCTCCTGCGCCACACCAGTACCACGGCTTGGACGCGATCCGGTCCTTTCTGGAGGCGAGCTTTGCTTTCCGTGGCACACGGACGATTTACTTGATCCCCGGCCGAGCGAATAACCAACCCTGCTTTGCCACCTATCTGAGCGATCAGCAAGAACCAATCGGGAGACCCGCCGGCATATTCGTTCTTACGCTGGCCGACGACTACATCCGAGCTCTCACCCGCTTCCACTACGACGATCTGTATCCGCTTCTGGGATTTCCGGCCACGCTGTCCACAGGGCCGTAGCCTGCCGGCACCGTGGCTTTCCAGACAGAGAGTCTTTCATTGGCCTGGAGCGCTACCTCACAGCAACTTGTTGATCATGATTGCTTGTTCGCGGGAAGGGCCGACGCCAATACCAGAGATCCGAGCGCCGCAGAGCTCTTCGATCCGGTTCACATAGACCTGTGTGTTCTTTGGCAGCTCATCGAATTCCCGGCAGCCACTGATGTCCTCGGTCCATCCGTCCAGTTCTTCATAGATCGGGACGGCATGGTGGAACTCCGACTGGGTGAGCGGCATGGTGTCATGGCGAACGCCGCCCACCTGGTAGCCGACGCAGACCGGGATCTTCTCCCAGCCGGTCAGCACATCGAGCTTGGTCAAGAAGATGTCGGTGAACGCATTCGCCCGTGCAGCTGCCTGAACGACCAACGCATCGAACCAGCCACAGCGTCGCTTACGTCCCGTAGTGGTCCCGAACTCGACGCCGGCCTCCCGAAGCTTGTCGCCATCTGAATCGAGCAGCTCGGTCGGCATCGGACCCTCGCCGACTCGCGTGGTGTACGCCTTCGCAATCCCCACGACCCTGTCGATTCGCGTCGGACCGACCCCGGTACCGACGCAGGCGCCGGCGGCAACCGGGTTGGAGGAAGTCACGTACGGATATGTTCCATGATCAACATCAAGATGGTGGGCCTGCGCCCCTTCGAACAGCACAACCTTCCCGGCATCGAGCGCCCCGTTCAGCAGTGCGCTGACGTCAGCGACATGGGGCCTGATCCGCTCGGCATGGGAAAGCAGGTGTTCGGTGACCTCTGCCGAATCGATCTCACGTCGGTTGTAGACCTTCACCAGCAGATGGTTCTTCTGCTCGAGGGCCGCCTCGACCTTCTGACGCAGAATCGACGCGTCGAAAAGATCTTGTATCCGCAGCCCAATGCGGTTGACCTTGTCCGAGTACGCCGGCCCGACGCCGCGCCCCGTGGTACCGATCCGGGCCTTGCCCAGGAAGCGCTCGGTGACCTTGTCGATCACTTGGTGGTAGGAGGTGATGATATGGGCATTCGCAGAGATGACCATGTGTGAAGCGTCCACGCCACGCGCGGCTAGCCCCTCAATCTCGCCGAACAGCACGTCCAGATCGACGACGACCCCGTTGCCGATTACCGGGACGCACTTGGGGTTCAGGATGCCCGACGGCAGCAAATGCAAGGCGTAGCGCTCGCCATTCACCACTACTGTGTGGCCGGCGTTGTTGCCGCCTGAATAACGGACGCAGTAGTCGACGCGATCACCAAGTTGGTCGGTTGCCTTGCCCTTGCCTTCGTCGCCCCACTGGGCTCCCACCACCACTATCGCCGGCATCGATCGCCGTCCCTTCTAGCTCCCTACCGGAGTACAGAAACACCGAAGCCCCTGGGCGCATTCGCCACAGGGACTCTTGCGACGTAACCCTACCCAACCTGCTACGGCTCGCGCGAGCGCGATTAGAGCCAATCCTTGGCGCGGAATACGAAATACAGCACGACACTCGCAGTGAGCATCAGCAGCAGATACACCCAGAACCCCGTACTGCTGCCGGTCAGTGGAAAGCGCACGTTCATCCCAACGAAGCCCGTCACGAGGGTGGGAACAGCGATGATTGCCGCCCACGCACTGAGCTTCTTCACGATCTGGTTCAGCCGAACATCGGCGAGCGCCAGGCTGGTATCGAAAATTGACGCCAGTGCCTCGCGAAGCGCATCAGCGGCATTGGCCACCCGGGTGTGGTGCTCAGCCAGGATTGCCCAGTGACGAACGGTCGCAGGGTCACGCCCAGCCTTGACCTTCCTGCCCTGGGGCGGACTGTCGACGATGTCGGTCATGACGGTTCGCATCGGATCGGTGAGCCGGCGCAGTTGGGACAGCGCAGCTCGGAGCTTGAAGGCGTGCAGCTGCTCATCCTTGCCCAGCGGCCGCTCCTCGAAGAGCACATTCGCCAACCTGTCACTCGAATCCTCGAGCCATTGCACCGCGTCCTCGTAGCTCCGGATCACAGCCGCCATGATCGTTTGGACCGCCGCCTCGATGCCGCCCTTGGCGATCACATTTTGCCCCTCTATGAACAGCTGGGCTGGCTGGAAGGCCGGCGCCGGATCCGCCAAGCAGATGACGGCGCGATCGGTCGCGATCACGGACACGGGATACACCATGATCTGTGCTCGCTCCCTGTCCACCGAGACCGCATTGGTGATCACCAGCCGAGCCTGGCCAATCATCTCGAACTTGGCTCGCCTATCCTCAGCGAGGAGGTCCTTGATCGCCGGCTCATCAAGATCAAGGGCGTGCGCTACGTGGCGCACCTCCACCGCGCCGTACTCGTGATCTCGCGGCAACACCCACCACGCCGAAGCATCGGAATGCAGCTCGAGGACGTCGCTCAGGTCTTCGCCGGTCAGATCTTCGGCGATGATCTTGCCGCCCGACCACACCCGGCTCAGTGGGATGGGCCGTTCAGCAACAACGGTGGACACTCTCCGAAGACTAGCGCCGACCATTGAATGTGCCCTGAGCCCTTCGACAGGCTCAGGACCGCGCCTGTCGAAGGGCTCAGCGCGCATTTCGTGCAGCCATACTCGGAGCAGGGCGGCCTCAGGCCAGGTGCTGGTTGTACCAGTCCAACATGTCCTGCCACGCCTGTTGGGCGGCCTCCGGGTTGTAGCGCTGGCCGGTGTCATTGAAGAACGCGTGGCCGGCACCGGCGAAGGTACGAATCTCGTAGGTGAGCCCGGCCGCCTTGAGCGCCGCCTCGGCGCGGTCTCGACTCGCGTTCACCCGCTCATCCTGCTCACCATAGATGCCATAGACGGCTGCCTTGGCCTTGCTGAAGTCAGGGTTTTCAGGTGCGGGCCCGTAGAACGGGACGGCAGCCGCCAGACGTTGCTCCCCAGCCTGGAGCAGGTTCCAGGTCATGCCACCACCGAAGCAAAAGCCGACCACCCCGACCTTCGCATCTGGCACCCGCTTCTCCAGCTCGTCGATGCCGGCCTGGAGATCTGCAACAAGCTGCTCCGGCGGTGTATTCGCGAGCGCCGTCGGAGCGGCCGCTGGATCCCCGAGCGACGCAGTGCCACCTTGAGCTGAGAGCAGATCGACGCACAACGCGGAATAGGACGCACCCGCGAAACGTCCTACCAGGTCAACGAAATGCGGGGTCAGCCCGCGATTCTCGTGAATGACGAGCAAGGCGCCCTGAGGATCGGACGCCTCAGCCCAGGATCCTTGCAGCTCGCCGGCCGGGCCAGCGAAACGCACTGCCTCCCCCGGCTTGGTCGTCGCTGTTCTTCCTGGGGTTGTGGTGAGGGCCGCAGGTGTGGGTGCTGCAGCTGTCGCGGGCTGCTCGCCGCCCGCACCGCCGCCATTTCCGCAGGCGGCCAGCAGCGCGGTCGCGCTGCTCACGCTGAGGCCCAAGAGAGTCAGCCGCCGCAGCGCCTCCCTTCGGGTCAGCAGCCCATCGACGAAGTCCTCTGCCACCTCGCCCACGAGGTAATTTCGCAACGCCATTGTCGAAAACCTCCTGTTGTGCCTGAAGAATCAGGGTCAGCTAAATGTGCCCACTCCCTAATGACGCGCAGGTTGAAACGAACGTTCACGCAGCGGCCCGACGCGCGACAGACGTTGCAAAACTGTGAGCACCTTGTGAGCCCCCAAATTCAGGAGGTAGAACACCCAAACAGCCGAGCGCGCCTCAATCGAGGCCTCGCGCCGATCGCGCCGGACGGGCCGACCTGCACAAGGTCTGCCACAGATGCAGCCGTGCGCGGCGCCGCAACCGGAGGTGAAGCGGACCGAAAGGCGAAGGACGGCCGGCTGGGCCGGCGCCAAAGGCTAAGAATCTTGAAACGGCACCACCACAAAATCGCAGATCAAAGACCTACTCGACCACAACCCTTTGGCGCCGGCCCAACCGGTCGGCTTTCGCGGGAGTCGGTCAACCCGCCCGTCGAGCGTGAACGGTCGCGAGCCCGCGTTTCGACGAGCTCAACGCGCAAATATCGGGAAACCAGTACTACTTGTTCAGGGACGTACCGGCCGAGCGCAGATCCTCGCAGGCCTCGATCACGCGCTTGGCCATGCCGGCCTCGCCCAACTTCCCCCACGCACGCGGGTCGTACGCCTTCTTGCTGCCCACGTCACCGTCGACCTTCAGCACGCCGTCGTAGTTGGTGAACATATGTCCCGCAGCAGCGCGGGTGTAGGCGTACTGGGTGTCGGTGTCGATGTTCATCTTGATCACGCCGTAGTCGACTGCGGCCCGGATCTCCTCCAGCGACGAGCCAGATCCCCCGTGGAATACCAGATCGAATGGCCGCTCCTTGCCAATCTTGGCGCCAACCTCGTCCTGAATGTCCTTGAGCACCTCGGGACGCAGCTTCACCGCCCCCGGCTTGTACACGCCATGCACATTGCCGAAGGTCAGCGCCGTGATGTAGCGGCCCTTGTCGCCGGTGCCCAGCACTTCGACGGTCCGCAGACCATCTCCGACTGTGGTGTAGAGCTTCTCGTTGATCTCTGCGCTGACGCCATCCTCCTCGCCGCCGACGACGCCGACCTCGATCTCCAAGATCACATTCGCGGCCGAGGTCTGCGCCAGCAGCTCTTCGGCGATGGACAGGTTCTCCTCGAGCGGCACTGCGGAGCCATCCCACATGTGCGACTGGAAGAGCGGGAGGCCACCGGCGTTGACCCGATCGGTCGATATGGCGAGTAGCGGCCGTACGTAGCCATCCAGCTTGTCCTTCGGACAGTGGTCGGTGTGCAATGCGATGTTGACCGGATAGTTCTTTGCGATCTCATGCGCATACTCGGCCAATGCCACGGCACCAGTCACCATGTTCTTGATCGTCGGTCCAGATGCATATTCGGCGCCACCGGTGGAAACCTGGACAATGCCATCCGATCCGGCTTCGCTAAAGCCCTGCAGGGCAGCGTTCAAGGTCTGCGAGGAGCTGATGTTGATCGCTGGGTAGGCAAAAGAGCGCTCTTTGGCCGCGTCCAGCATCGCGGCATAGACCTCGGGGGTGGCAATAGGCATGCTCGATGAGTCCTTTCCTACCTGCTGAATTGTCGGTATTCGCGGTTGTGCATCCGTAAATGCACAGTCTGTCAAAGGAAGGCGCAGCGGTGGTAACCGCGGAGTTCTGTCTCAGCTTTCCAGCGCCGACAAGTCGACGCCATGACGGCCAGCAGAGAATGCACGAACGGTGCTGTCCAGAGTTGCCGGAAACACGCTGATCTGATCGAGTGGTACGTCGGCCTGTCTGCCGCCAGTGGTGGTGAGTCGAAGCCGTGGGTCGCGGCCAATCCCGCCTTTGACGGTCCTGATCGACACAACTTCCGGCCACACTGCACTCAGCCCTGCGACTTGGATGCCAGCTGGACCGATCCAGACAGCAGTGCCTCTCCCGAGACCGCCGAATTCGCGTTTGGCGGTTACCAAGAGGACAGCGGTAATGCCGATCAACACCAGCGAAACAGCCAGCACTACCGCGCACAAGACGACAAAGAATGCGCCGTCGAGGTTCTCCCGCTGCCACAGGTAGATCAAGAGCAGGATTGCGAGGGTGATGCCAAGGCTGACCAGTCGCGAGCGCAACAGCCGGCGCCGCCGGCTCACCTTGTCAGCCAGTGGACCTGGATCGTAGGGAACGACAAGCTCGGAGATCGGACTGGTACTCATGGCCACCGGTTAGTTTTCCCGAGCACCGCGAGGCGTGATGGCCATGTGAATGCGATATCGGTCGGCCCGGTACCAGGAGGTCGACATCTCGATGGCTCGATCACCGGCGTATGTCACGCGTTCTTGCACCAATAGCGGTGCCCGTTTCGCGATGCCCAGGATTTGTGCTTGATGGGCATCGGCAGATTCGGCCCGCACTGTCTGTTCAGCACTGCTCACCACAAGGCCATACTCGCTCGCGAACACGTCGTATAGCGACCCGAGTTCTCGTTGCAGCAGACCCGGAAACAACATCGACGGATAGTGACCAACCTCGTACGCCATCGGCGTCCCGTCCGCAGTGCGCAGCCTTTCCACTCGAATCACCGATTGGCCGGGACGAATACGCAGCGCATAGCAGACCTCATCATCAGCGGGCTGCTCGGCCACCGAGAGCACCACCGTTGCCGGGACGAGGCCACGATCCCGCATCTCTCGTGAGAACGATGTCAGGTGCAGTCGCGAGTCCACTTGCGGGCCGGTGAGGAAAGTTCCCTTGCCGTGCACTCTTTCCAAGACGCCGGCGGCAACGAGATCGGTGATCGCCTGTCGCACCGTCACCCGGCTGACAGCGAGCCGTCCGACCAGTGCGCGCTCCGAAGGGATGGCATCGCCAGGGTGGAGATCTGTCTCGATCAGGTGCTCCAGGATGCCGCGGACCTGGGCGCGTTTGGTCGTTGCGGAATGGGATTGGCGCTCGAGTCGAAGCGTCGCGAAATCACCCCGAACGTAGTCGTGTTGCACTGCGCCCCTCACCGCCCCCCGAGTCTGATCTCAAGTTTCCGAGCTGCTCGCGCACAAGTCAGTATGCGGAGCCTTCCGGCAGGGCGACAACCCGGAAGTGCCCTCTGTGCTGAAGTCGTTAGGCGCGGCCTGAGTCAGCCCAGCGGAGTGCCCAGTGGTACATCGCTATGGCCGCCGCGGCACCGGCGTTGATGGACCTCGTGGAGCCGTACTGGGTAATGGCGACCAGCTGCTCGCAGACGGCCACGAGTTCGTCGGTCAGTCCTGGCCCTTCCGAGCCGAACACCAGGCAGGTCCGTTTCGGAAGCTCGTAGGACTCCATCGGCACGGCGCCCTCGAGGTTGTCAACGCCTATCGCGAGGTAGCCAGCTGCTGCCAGCCGGTCGGCGAATTCGGCGACCGATGGATGGTGCTCGACATGGAGATAGCGGTCGGTGACCATGGCTCCGCGCCGATTCCAGCGCCGTCGGCCGATGATGTGCACAGCCGAGACGTTGAAGGCGTTGGCGGTCCGCACGATGGAGCCGATATTGAAGTCGTGCTCCCAGTTCTGGATTGCGATCTGCAACGGATGCCGGCTGGCGTCGAGATCGGCGACGATCGCCGGCACCGACCAGTAACGGTAGCGGTCGATCACATTGCGGCGATCACCGTGTTCGAGCAGGTCAGGGTCCAACCTGCTATCAGCTGGCCATGGCTTGGGATACGGCCCAACTCCGGTTGTTCCCGACGCAGCCGCGATCTCGTCCTCGGTCAGGAACCGTCGATGCTCGCTCACCGGTTCGGTCGCGTCCCGCGGGGGTCCAAGGGGGTCGTCCCCCTCATCATATTTATGCAACTCACAGTCTGCGACGGTACCGTTTCCCGACGTGACACCTCTCGAGGCTGCTGCCGCGCTGACGCCGATGCTGCTGCCGTCCTGGATGGATCCGGAGGAGTTGATCAGGGCCTTCGGACCGTATGCACTCTGGGGCGTGGCTTTCGTCATCTTCGCCGAGTGCGGTCTCTTCGCGATTCTCCCGGGTGACTCGCTGCTGTTCACTGTCGGGCTGCTGGTCGCGGCGGGGGTGATTCCGTACAACCTGGTGTTCGTTTGCTGCGTGCTGACCGTCGCCGCTGTGCTGGGCAACATGAGCGGGTACGCGATCGGTCGCAAGATCGGTCCGCCGCTGTTCAAACCGCGTGCAGGACTGGCCGGCAAAATCTTCAAACAGTCCTACGTGATCAGGACCCACATCTTCTTCGAGCGCTACGGCAACCGTGCTCTCATTCTGGCTCGCTTCGTCCCGATCGTCCGCACCTTCGTCACCCTGGTCGCCGGCGTCGGCAAGATGGATTTCCGGCATTTCATTACCTACACCGCCATCGGTGGGGTGCTCTGGGCCTGCGGCGTGACCATCGCAGGCTACTTCCTCGGCAACGTGCCCTTCATCAAGAACAACATCGACTTGGTGCTGATCCTGATCGTGCTCGTCTCGCTTGTGCCGATGGGGATCGAGTACTTGCTGCACCGGCGCCGCCGCAAGCAGGAGTCTGCGGCTGTCTGATTCTTGGCATGCGCGCTGAGCGACCCGCAGCGTCACACGCGAATCTGGGTCGGCGTGTGTGCTAGGCGGCCGCCGGCCTGGGGTGCGCCGGCTTCCCAGACGGCAGCGCTAAAGGGCGTACGGCCCCCAAGGGCGAGGGTGCCTTGGTTGGTGACCAGGTAGACATATCCGGTGGGTGAGCGGTGCACGAAGTAGCCAGGCTCTGGCTGATGCTTGGCCCAGCCGCCGTGGGTGACGGCGCGATGGCCGGGGCGGGCAAACGGGCCTAGGTTGCCGAGCCGGGTCTGACCCGGCGGCCCGCCGTAGTCCATCGGCACATACCGTTCGGTGTGGTCCAAGATCCATCCTTTGGCTCAGACAGGTCCCGAACGGGAGGACATCAGCGATCTGTCGGACTCTGACCGCGGCCCGGAGCTGGGCCGGTATCTCATAGCCGTCGACCGGTGCTATCTCGGTGGGATCCAACACCGGCTGGATCCGCACCTGGCATCCGCTGTGACCTAGGAACTTCACCAGTTGGTCGAGGGTGAGCGGGCCGCCGTCTTCGGGCCGCACCAGCGCATGTCCGGAACGCAGCGCAGCCTGGAGCTGCGCGATCAGGGCCTGACTTGGACTGAGGTAGCCAAGCAGGTTGACATGACGGTCTCGTGAGGTCTGGAGCCGTTACCGGAGGGCCCAGCTACCAAAGCCCCAACCGCTGGGCCGCTGGCAGCAGGTTCTGACCGACGCTTTAACGAACACCTTGCCATTGGCGTCCGGGCAGCCGTTGCTGATCATCTCGGTCGAACCCCCACCCGTGCTGAACTCACTGCTGCCCGGCGAGCCGCGCACGGTCTGGCCGCGCTGGGTCGTGCCCGCGTGCTCATGTGTCAGGCGCCGACGCGAACGCCGATGCGGGCGATCGTACCTATCTGGTGCTGGCCAAGCCGAATGTGATCATGAACGATATCCGACTCCGCGGGCTGGCGGTGGCAGGAGGTGACGCTGCCGGTCGAAAGAGGTCCCCACAACCACGCGCAGACCGCTCGCAATCTCAAACGCTCGCTCGGGAAGGCGGGCGCTGGTGCCTGCCTAATCCAGGCGGACGGGTTAGATAGCAAATCAGCTGCCGACCTCGCGGCGTCCCTTGCCGATGCACTCGAAGAGCTTCACCGACTCAAGCGCAGGCTCGATCGACGTATCAGACGCGACGTAGGATCCCGGAAAGGCCTCTCCCGTTAGCGGCGTTGATTTAGATAGAGTGACGCACTGGACGTCGAATTCCCGGCGAGACCTCGAATTCCCGGCGCTGTTTATGTCACTGCGGTGTGTTGTCCCGGGACCAGACCCGACGCCAGACCTCGGGTGCCCATCTCCAGGTGAAAGCCGAGCTGGAATCTGCCACCTTCAGGAGCGAATTCGGAGGATCAAATGAGGCATTCAAGGAGACGGAATCTATCCCCGACATGATCGCGGCCTCGGTCATTCCCTTGCAGAAGATGCTACTGATGATGATCTCGCCGCAGGACTGAAGGTGGCCAGAGAAATCCTCAACTGGACTGGTCGCAGCGACCGGACGTAAGAGCCCACGCCTCCGAGAACCAGACACTTCACTTCGAACGATGTCCGCCTCTCCGAGCCGGAAGAGGCTCGAACAGGTCAACCTCACCTGCTGTGAGGTTGCATCCATAGCTGGTAAAGGAACTGAGCGCCGCGGGCCTGCGCCTGCTGCAACTGGTGGTCGTCGAGTCGTTCGGGCATACCGTCGAGGAGGGGCCGCAGCAAGGGAGAGACGAGGTAGCGTTGCTCCCCGGTGTTGGGGTGCAGTCCAGATTGGACAAGCCCAACCCCGGTCGCGGCCTGGACGTCGTTGGAGATTGGGTGGTCCGGGGCAAGCGCCAAGATCGCCTCGATCGGTACGGCGATCTCGTACACGGCGGCGAGCGCGATCGCTCGGCGCACGCCGCTGGACTGTGCTTCCAGCAGTTGCTGCAGAAGCAGCTCCTCCCGGTATGCGACCTGGGTCGCCTCGATCGCCGCGAACCGGGCATCCAGTTCGCCCAGGTCCATGCCGAGGAGGCTGTCCATCCGCTCCAGCAGGCGTGGAATGCCCGCCCCCGCCGCGATCGCCCGTTCGCGCACTGCTGGGTCGACCTGGCCGGTCGGGGCGAGGTTCTCGGTGAGCCGGAGCTTCTTCTCCAGGTCGGCGCCTCCGAGCTCTCCGACCATCTGACGCAGCACGTGCAGCCCAGCTGGCAGCGGGAAGTCGTAGCGGCTGGTGATCACAACCCGGCTGGGGCTGCAGGTTCGAGAGATCGCGGTCCCGAATGCCTGAAGGACCTCCAGCGATTCCGGCGTGCACCGGTGTCCGCCGAGCCCATCGAGTTCGAGGTTGCCGTCCTCGAAATCGTCGAATACGAACACGCAAGGGGTGTCGGCCAGCGGCCGGTCCATCACGTACCGAAGTCGGTCGGTCAGCGGCATGTTGTCCATGCCGAGTAGGTCGTTGATCTTCTGGTCAATAGTTGGGTCGGTCAGCGTGAGCCGCTCCGTCAGGGTTGAGACAGCCACCGGGTCGACCTTGCCGACCCACACCGCGGAATGGCCGTGGGTGGTGCTTATCCGGTCTAGCAGCCGGGCGGCCAGGCTGCTCTTGCCCAGCCCTCCCAGGCCGTGCAGCAGCGCGATCTGCGGGCCCTCGGACGGGTCGTCCGGCCGCAGCACCCGCAACAAGGCCTGGAGGTCACGCCGCCGGCCCACGAAGCTACTCCTGTCGGCCACCTTCACCTGGCCCTTCGCGTCAAGAAACAGGGTGCTGGCTGCACGGGTCCGCAACCTGACCCGAGCCGGCGCTCCCCGAGGGGTCACCACCGGCCCCAAACCGGACCGGTCCGCGTACAACCGCAACAGATGCCAGTACACACTTTGGCCGTCGAACAGCGCCCGCCGGGCTGCCGTGACCGACTCCGCGATGCCCGCGCCGTCGCCCAGCCGCCGGTACAGCGTTGCCGCGAGACTGCTCGCCGACACATCACCGACAGGCAACGCCCAACCCAACACCGCTGGTGCGCCCGCTTCCACCAACGCCTCGGCCATCGACGCGATTAGCCCAGCCTCCGGCGCGCCGCCCGTGTAACACCCCGACACGAATACAAGACCAGGCCACACCCCGCCGGCCGCGGCTGCAATGTCCTCAGCAGCGGCGTCCCCCCGACGGCCGTCCTCATCCTCCATGACAAACCGTGGACCAGCCGACCCTATGAACCCATGGCCACTCAAATGGAGCACATCGAAATAGCCCGGGCCAAACCACGAAAGCCTCTCCGCCAGCCCAGTCAGCGAGCCGCTTTCCTCCACTACCACGTCAACCCGGCCCGCTGCGGCGTGAAGGATCACCGCCTCCTCCCCCTCAAAATCCAGAACCGGTTCCACACCCATCGGGGAAGACGCCATAAACAGCACCCGCAGCGGCCGATTCGCAGCCACCCGTAAACTGGCGTTCCGTGGCGACGCCGCCCGCACCGGCATCACCGGCCGCGTTGGGTGCACAGCCAAATACCCCTCCTCGAACAGCAACTCCCACGGCAGCCCTCGCAGCCGCTCCTGCCCATCGACATATACAAGCATCGGCTGATGCCTACCCCGGGCCGCCTGCAGCCACCGCTCCGTCGGCCCATCCAGCCACCGATAAAGCTCCGCCCCTAGCTCCGCCAAATCCGAGGTGGATGTCTCATACCGCGTCGCCACCCGTACGATCAGATCCTCCACCGCGCGTCGATCCAGCTGTCGCTCCACCATCCCATCCGCGGTGAACCATCGCAGTCGCGGATTACTGCCGCCCGCATCGAAAAGTTCAAACCGATACACCTCCACCGCCATCACCCGCCTCTCCGGCATCCGGGCCGCCCATCGAACCACGCGAGGCGAGTTTGCGAACCTGCTCCAGCATCGACCGGCCCTCCTCCAGGTCAGGGTGCTCGACTGCCGCATCCAACGCCTGCGCCAACTCCAATTCGGCGATTGCCTCATCCAGGCGACCGGCACCCAAATGCACCGAGGCGATGTGGTACCGCACGGTCGCCTCACCGGCCCGATCTCCGACCTCCCGAAGGATGGGCAACGACCTCTCGAAGTAGTCGAGCGCAGCCTGCTCGTCGCCTCCATTGGCATGCACGCTGCCGATGTTGTAAATCGTGGTCGCCGCGCCAACCCGGTCACCAACCTCTAGGAGCACCGGCAGCGCCTGCTCGTAGTTGTCGAGCGCGGCCTGAGCGTCACCCCGTTCGGCGTGCACGCGTCCAATGTTGTTGAGTGTGATCGCTTCACCGGCCCGGTCCCCGACCTCCCGGCTGATCGGCAATGCGTGCTGGAAATAACGGAGCGCGGCCTGCCCATCGCCTCGGCGGTCATGCACCATGCCGATGTTGTTCAGCGTGTTAGCCTCACCGGCCCGGTCCCCGACCTCCCGGCGGATTGCCAATGCCCGCCGATAATAATCGAGTGCGGCGAGGCCGTCGCCCAAGTGGGCTCGCGCGGCACCGATGTTGGATAACGTGTTAGCCTCGCCCGCCCTGTCCCCGACCTCCCGGAGGATCGGCAGCGCCTGCTCAAAGTAGTTCAGCGAACCCTGCTCGTCCCCCCGGCGGCCGTACACCATGCCGATGTTGTTCAGCGTGATCGCTTCGCTGGCCCGGTCCCCGACTTCCCGTTGGATGACCAGCGCCTGCTCGTAATTGACCTGCACAGCCTCCCAGGCGCCGTGACGCGCATGCACCAAGCCGATGTTGTTCACCGTGGACGCCACACCGGCCCGGTCCCCGACCTCCCGATAGATCGACAGTGCCTGCTCAAAGTAGTCCAGGGCACTCTGCCCGGCCCCCCGGCGGAGGTGCACCGAGCCGATGTTGTTCAACGTACCTGCCTCACCGGCCCGGTCCCCGACCTCCCGAAGGGCCGGCAGCGCCTGCTCGTAGTAGTCGAGCGCAGCGGGAAGATTCCCGGTCGCCTCCTGTGCCCGACCAGCCCCCACCAGCGTGACCGGACTGGACTGGACCCGTAGAGACCGGGACGTGAGTGCATCCACGTCCCGAAACCGGGACACCCGTAGCCACTGATTGGCAAGCCGGTTACCGACCTCGCGAACAATGTCCGCATCACGGGCGGCCTCGCCGAGCCGGAAAACCTCCAATAGCTCGACATCACTCGCCATCTCATCCCCTTAGGCGGGCGACGCTCCGGGCTCAGCCCCGTCTACACCCGTCGAAAGCAGTCGTACCGGTCAGCTCCCCACCATCGATCTGACAAGCAGGGTTTCCGGGTACCGAATGTTAGCGGATCATATGACGGAGCGAGATCGGGATCATGGGCACGCAGCAAGGCGCGAAGGATCTACGATGATCATCGAATCTGGCGATCTTGCTCGGCGAAATCCGAGCGTGACCCTGGGGGCGTACCCTGCCGGGACCCTGGCTGGTCTCGGGTGGCATACGTGACCGTCGTCATCGTTCCTGATCTTGGTCCGCGCCCGTGGGGGTATGCCCCTCCCACCCCTCCGCCGAGCCCGGGGGGCATAGGCGCCCGGGCTTTGTAGAAGTCTGCGACTTTCACAAGTTCACGAAGTCGGGCTGGCCAGATCGGAGCCGCGTACCGCGTCGAGGCGCGCTGATCGCCGAAGAGATCGCAGCGAGGAGCACTGGACGTTTACACCCGGCGTGCACCACTCCCGAGCAACTCGCGAGATCTAAGGCAGACACCCCGGAGCTCCTCGATGTCTTCGAAGCCTTGCATGAAGCCATTGAAACCCTGACGGAGGGCGCCTACGACAACGCCGCGAGAAATCTCGCACCGCTATACCAGGAAAGGCTGAACGACGCGCTCAATACATACAGAGTCGCCTACAAGATGATCGATGGCCGGATGATGGCCTTCAGCGGCGATGCACAGTGCGACGATCGAACCGACCGTGAATCTTCTCGTCGATCGCCGCTACGAGCGTGCGCAGGCTGCGGTCGGCGAGGCGCTAAAGGAACTCCAAAACCGAAAGCCCGACGACGCCATCACCGACGCCGGTACTGCGCTCCAGGAAACCCTGACCGAACTCGGCTGTCAGGGCAATGCTCTAGGCCCACTCATTGCCGATGCTCGTAAACGAGGACTCCTCGCTGGCCATGACGAGAAGTTGACTGAAGGCATCTTGAAATTCTTGGATTGGGCGTCTGCAGACAGAAGCAATAAGGGCGACGCTCACACATACTCAGACGCCACGAACGATGATGCTTGGTTGACGGTGCATGTGGTGGGCGCGCTGATCCGCAGACTCGCATCTGACGTCCCACGCGAGCCCAACGCCACCATGCGTCCGCGAGGTCGACAGAACGGCTCTTGAGGCTGGCGACGCTCGCTTGAATTTGCGCTCCCGGCGCTATCGGCCGATCTGTTCCGGATCGAGCAGTTCCTCAGCCTTCACGAGCGGCACGCCGACGAGCTGAGCCAGCGTCACCGCGATCACCCGGGCCAGCGTCTCGGCATCAGGATCGATCATGTAGATCTCCATAGGTTCGCCCTATCTTGATCGCGGCCAACCGAACCGCGGGGCTGGCAAATGTACGTGCGGCGACCTCCGCCGCTGATGGAAACCGGTGCGGATGAAGCACTGTCGGCTCGTCTGGCCAGCGCGCAATCACGACCCCTGGCGTTTCGTTCGCTTCGACTAGCTCGATGGTGGTCGAAGCTGCGTTGGTGAGTTGCGCGGACGCAAGCTCGATAATCTTCGACATGGGAGATCTGGATTCCTTTTCGCGAGTGATGTGGATCTCCTAAGCCCGTCGGGGAGTTCGCCCTCCTCGGCGGGCACTGACGAATGGTCCTGCGGCTAGGTTGGCTCGGCGCTCACCTCGCTCTCGTCGGCGATAGCACTACTCCACAGCTCGCCGATCTCGATGTCCGCATCGTGCCTCGTGTAATCCGCTGGCGGCCCGTCGAGCTTCTCGCGGTCGCGGATGCGGCCAAGTTGAAACCCCTTCCGCCCCGGCACACCAGGGCCGATCGTTAGGAAGCCATCCGGCCGAAGCGCGGAGCGGACCAGCTCGCGACGTTCTCGGATGCTCGCTTCGGCCCAGACATCTCGCCACAGGCGGCCGGTGGCTTTGACCGTGAGAATCCCGCTTGACTTCCGGACCTCCAGCTCGGCGATTCGCGCGTCCAGCGTCGTCATCTCGTCAGCCGCAGCGTGTAGCTCGACCGGAGAGAGCTTCCGGAGACTCGACGAGATCTCGCGGTGGCGCGCCTTGAGTTCGGCAATCTCCACAAATCCGGCGGTCGCTCCGGGCACCTGAGGGCTGTGAGCGCGTTAGACAGCTGGCTCGGTGATCTCCAACAGCGCTTCAAGATCGTCGCCGCTTGGTACCCACATTCCCGCTGAGACGTTCTGTGCGACCTGCTCGGCAGAGGTGGCTCCGGCAATCACCGAACCCACAGTCGGCATGGCCGCCAGGCCCCCGATCGCTATCTGAAGCATGGAGAGGTTCCGTTCGGCCGCGTACGCCTCGATCGCCTCGATCAGGTCGAAGTTCGCCTTGTCGAGTCGGACTCGGTTCCGGGCTAGCCGAGTCCCTGGTGGCGCGGACTGGCCGCGATGGTACTTGCCCGTCAGCAGCCCAGATGCGAGTGGAAAGTACGGCAGCAGGCTCTGGCCGGTGTGCTCCAGGGCCGGCACGAGCTCAGTCTCTACGGAGCGGTTCAGCCACGAATACTCGTTCTGCGCCGAGATGAACGCCTCATAGGAGCCGGCCCGCGAAGTCCAATCGGCGTCGATCACTTCCCAGCCGGCCAGGTTCGACGAGCCGATGTATCGGATCTTGCCCTCGGCCACAATCTCGGTCAGCGCGGCCAGCGTCTCCTCGATCGGCGTGTGCGGATCGGCCTCATGCAGCTGGTAGAGATCGATCCAGTCCGTTCCTAGGCGACGCAGACTGCTCTCCACGGCAATCCTTATGTAGCGCCGGGAACCGCGGGCTCCCCAGTCGGGGCCGTTCGCACCCCGCATATCGGAGCCGAATTTGGTTGCAATGATCACTCCGCCGCGACGCGGGCCGAGCGCCTTGCCCAATAGCGTCTCCGATCCGCCCGCATTGCCATAGACGTCAGCGGTGTCGAAAAGGGTGATCCCTGCATCGATGGCAGCGTTCACCACCGCCGGCACGTCCTCGTCGGCCATTCTGGCGCCGAAGTTATTGCACCCGAGTCCGACCGTGGAGACGGTGAGGCCAGAAAGTCCGAGCTGTTGGTAGGTCATCTCCGCGGGCATGTCCCCCGACCCCCGGTTCACTACTGCTGGTTCGGCTTTTGTTGCCCAGTTTCCGGTGGCACGTACCCACCCGGTTGCGGCGCCTGATAGCGATCAGGCTGAGGCGGCTGATAGTTCTGCGGCGGCTGTTGGTACTCCTGCGGATTGGGCAGCTCGTCGCTCCGCCTGTCGAACTGCACAGGCGGCGCCGACTGCTGGGGCGGGAGCTGCCGCTGATCTGAATCGCCACGGTAAGCGATCTCGCCGAAATTCACGTCGGGCGCCTGGCGTACGGCCGGTTCGTTCACCTCGAAGTACGTGGCTTTCTCGAACTTGAACATGTTGGCGATGATGTTGGTCGGCACCGACTCGACCTTGGTGTTGTAGACCCGTACGTTGGCGTTGTAGAAGCGGCGGCCGGCGGCTATCCGATCTTCGGTCTCGGCCAGCTGCCGTTGCAGCTCCAAGAAGTTCTGGTTGCTCTTCAGATCGGGATATGCCTCGACGCTGACGATCAGATTTCGTACAGCGCCGGAGAGAGCAGCCTCGACATCGGCGCGCTCTTGGCTTGGCAACGAGCCCTCTGATTGCGAGAGCTGCTGAGCCTGGCTGCGGAGTCTGGTGACGTCCTCCAAGGTGTTGCGCTCGTGAGCGGCGTAGGCGCGCACCGTTTCCACCAGGTTCGGAATCAGCTCATAGCGGCGGTTGAGCTCGACGTCGATCTGTCGCCAGGACTCCTGAATCAAGTTGCGGGACTTGATGAAGCCGTTGTACGAGGCCATGCCGATGAGCGCGAGAATGACGACGATCACCAAAATGATGATGATCACGGTGATGGCGGTACCCATCAAGATCTCCTTAGCTTGCGACGCATGCCCACTGAGCCGTCGATCGCGCGTCGGCGTTCGACCGTACTCAGTCCATTCACCCTAACGGGTAGGTGCGAAAAGACGCTGCCAGCCCTTTACTCCAGACCCAGGTCATGCGCCGAGATCGCCGCGCGGTAGGCAAGTCCGGATGCTTCGACCGCCTCTTTGGCCCCAGTGTTCCGGTCGACGATGACGGCCACTCCTACCACTTCTGCTCCGGCCTCCCGCAGCGCCTCGACGGCGGTGAGCACGGAGGCACCTGTAGTGCTGGTGTCCTCCACCGCAAGGACGCGTCGACCTGCCACCCGCGATCCTTCGATGCGCTGCTGCAAGCCGTGCGCCTTGCCCTCCTTGCGCACCACGAAGGCGTCAAGGCGCTCACCGGCAGCCGCGGCGGCATGCATCATGGCCGTGGCAACCGGGTCGGCGCCGAGCGTGAGACCGCCGGCGGCCTCGAATTCCCAGTCGGCAACGAGTTCCCGCATCACTCGACCGATAATCGGCGCCACTGCTCCGTCGAGCGTGACCCGTCGCATGTCGACGTAGTAGTCGGCGGTACGCCCGGACGCCAAAGTGACCGTCCCATGGACAATCGCCAGCGCCTTGATCTGCGCGATGAGCTCGGCGGTGTCCTCGGCAACAGTGGGGGTGCTCACGAACGGAACCTTAGCCAGCCCGTTGCACGAAAGTGGTCAAGAACCACACCGAAATGCGCGGATGACTGTTGTTCTCGACCACTTATCGATCAACTGAATCAGCCGGCGAATGGGCTAGGCGTCATCGTGTACTTGGTGGACAGATACTCGTGAATCCCCTCAAAGCCGCCTTCACGCCCGATTCCGGACTGTTTCACCCCGCCGAAGGGAGCTGCGGCATTGGAAACCACGCCGACATTGAGGCCGAGCATCCCGGTTTGCAACGACTCGATGAGGCGCTGGCCACGTGCCAGATCCTTGGTGTACGCGTAACCGACCAAGCCAAACTCCGTGTCGTTCGCGATCCGTACCGCTTCGTCCTCATCATTGAATGTCACGATGCTCAGCACCGGCCCGAAAATCTCCTCTCGCAGGATGTCACTCCCGGGCCGGACGCCGGCCACAACGGTCGGCTCGTAGAAGGTGCCCGGTCCCTCGATCGGGTGACCACCAGTCAGCACCTTGGCACCGCGCTCGGTCGCGTCCCGCACCAGGGAATCGGCCTTATCCACCGCATCAGAGTTGATCAGCGGGCCGATCTGCACGTCCTCCTCGGTACCCCGGCCGACCTTGAAAGCCTGCACCCGTTCGGTAACCCGGGCGGCAAACTCGTCGGCAACGGCCTCGTGCACAATGAACCGGTTCGCAGCCGTGCATGCCTGACCGATGTTACGGAACTTGGCCAGCATCGCCCCGTCCACGGACGCGCCAAGATCAGCGTCATCGAAGATCAAGAAGGGGGCGTTGCCGCCCAACTCCATGGAGGTCCGCAGAATTCCTTCTGCGGCTTGCTCCAGCAGCTTGCGGCCCACTTCGGTCGATCCGGTGAAGCTCAGTTTGCGCAGCCGAGGATCGGCGATGATCGGTGCCGACACCTTGCTCGACGTGTGGGTCGTGATCACGTTGACGACGCCTGGCGGCAGGCCGGCCTCACTAAGGATCTGTACGAAGTACAGAGTCGTCAATGGCGTCAGTTCCGGAGGCTTGATTACGACGGTGCAGCCGGCCGCTAGCGCCGGGCCGATCTTGCGTGTCGCCATAGCCAACGGGAAGTTCCAGGGAGTGATCAAAAAGCAAGGACCGACCGGATGTTGGGTGACGATTGTGCGCCCGGTGCCCTCAGGGTTGATGCCGTAACGGCCGACGATCCGTACCGCTTCCTCGGAGAACCAGCGCAAGAACTCACTGCCGTACTTGACTTCGGCTTTGGATTCCGCCAGCGGTTTGCCCATCTCGAGCGTCATCAGTAGCGCGACTTGATCTTGGCGTTCTTGTATCAGGTCGAACGCGCGGCGCAAGATCTCGGCACGCTCGCGAGGTGGAGTCTTGGCCCAGGCCGCTGCAGCATCGACAGCCGCATCCATGGCTGCAGCACCATCCTCGATGCTGCCGTTGGCAATGATCTTGATCAACTCACCAGTTGCGGGATCGTACACGTTCAAGGTGGCACCGGCTGCGGCCGAGCGCCATTCACCGGCAATGAACAGCCCGTCCGGTACCGACTCGAGCAACGTCGTTTCGGTCGCGTTTGACATCGATAGCCCTCCTGGCTCAACAGACACCGTCGTCCGTTCGAGCCTAACCCTTGGCCCTGGCCAGCCGACGTGGAGGAACTATGGTCTCGGTATGCCCTCCGCCTGGAAAGCTGACCGCATCCGCTCGGCGACGACCACGATTTTCGCCGAGATGTCCGCGCTGGCCCTAGCAACCCAATCGGTCAATCTGGGGCAAGGCTTCCCAGACACCGACGGCCCGGCCTTCATGCTCGAGGAGGCTCGCGCAGCCATTGCCGGCGGTATCAATCAGTACCCGCCCGGTCGCGGCATCCTGCCGTTGCGGCAGGCCATCGCCGCGCACAGTGACCGGACTTACGGCCTGAGCTACGACCCTGAGACTGAGATCCTCGTCACCACGGGCGCCACCGAGGCACTGGCAGCCTCGATTCTGGCGTTCGTCAATCCCGGCGAGGAGGTCATTGCCCTGGAGCCTTTCTACGATTCGTACGCCGCGTCTATCGAGCTCGCCGGCGGGCAGCGGGTCGGAGTGGGACTGTTCGGGCCGGACTTCCAGCTGAACCACGCCGAGCTGGCTGCCGCATTCACGCCGCAGACCAAAGCGCTCTTGATCAACTCACCGCACAACCCCACCGGGGCGGTGCTGGATCGAGACGATCTTGCCGTGATTGCCAAGCTGGCAGTAGCGCACGACGTGCTAGTCATCTGCGACGAGGTATATGAGCATCTGACATTTGACAACGCCGAGCACGTCCCGCTTGCGACCTTCCCGGGAATGCGTGAGCGGACTGTGCGGATTTCCTCCGCGGGCAAGACGTTCTCAGCCACTGGATGGAAGATCGGCTGGGCCCTCGGCACGGCTGAGTTGATCAATGAGATCACTGCGGTGAAGCAGTTCCTCAGCTACGTCTCCGGGGCACCCTTCCAGCCGGCCGTTGCGTGCGCCCTCAACGAGGGCGACGAGTGGGTCGAGAAGGCCCGGCTTGATCTTCAGGACAGGCGGGACCAGCTGGCCGCCGGCCTGCGGTCAATCGGGCTGGAACCGATCGTGCCTCGTGGCACGTACTTCATGACCACTGATATGCGGTCGTTGGGCTACCCCGATGGCGTGCAGTTCTGTCGAGAGCTCCCGACTCGTTGCGGAGTGGTCGCGATCCCGCATCAGGTGTTCTACGACCGGATAGAGGCCGGCAGGCCGTACGTGCGATGGGCTTTCTGTAAGCAGGAGCAGGTGCTGGATGAAGCGATCCGCAGGCTGGGAGCTCTGCGAAAGCACGCGCCCTGAGCCGTCGACCTATGTGCCCTGAGCCTGTGAATCATGTGCCCTGAGCCTGTCGAAGGGTACGGCACGCGCTTCGACAGGCTCAGCGCGCATATGACTCCGACACCCAATGTGCCCTGAGCCTGTGAATCATGTGCCCTGAGCCTGTCGAAGGGCATCACCCTGCGCGGTTTACCTGAAGTGCTTCAGGCCTTCTCCCGGCTCCGGAGACTCTTCGGCATTGTCGTCGCTGAACGGCGCCGACCCAGCCAGCAAGTGGTTCAACCGGGCACCATGCAGTACGCGATAGGGAAATGGTGGCCCTCCTGCTCGGTCCGCGATGGCCGCGTACGGCAGCGGTGCCGCACCGCCAGCAATGATCACGTTTCCGAAGCGCCGGCCCTTGAGCGTCGACGGTTCGGTGCACAACAGCACGTGCGGGAAAGCCGAAATGACGCCGGCTAGCACCCGCCGCGCGTAGCCAAGCGGACCGCGATCAGTGAGATTGATGATGATCACTCCATGGTCGGAAAGAACGCGCCGAACATCGGCGAGGAAGTCTACGGTCGTCACATCGGCCGGCACTCTGGCGCCGACGAAGGCATCGACGATCACCAGGTCCGCGTATCCGTCACGCAGTTCCGCGATGCCGCGGCGGCCGTCGGTGCCGCGCACCTTGATGCCGCTACGCGGCGGGAGCGGCAGGTGGCGGCGGACAAAGGCGGTGAGCTCGATGTCCGGTTCGAACACGATCTGCCCAGAGCTCGGCCGTGTCGCTGCCACGTACCGCGGCAGCGTCATGGCGGCGCCTCCGACGTGGATCACGCGGAGCCGCCGACCCGGCTCCGCCACGCTGTCAACGACATCGACCAGCCGTTGCACATAGTCGAATTCCAGCCGCAGTGGATCGTCAAGATCGACATAGGACTGGTCCGTCCGGCCGACTCGGAGCGTGAAAGCCCGCCGGTAGGCCAGATCAGGCACCAGCACCGCACCATCGGCACCAGGCCGCAGTATCAGGCTCGCCGAACTCAACGTTGCTTCCTAGAACTAGGTGGGCGTCGAGGCCGCCGCAGTCGGTTGTGCTGTGGTGTAGAAACGACCTGGAAGGGAGGCTCGCCATGCAGCTGCGCTGGATCGAGTCCGAGAGCGTGAGCAATCACGACCTCGCCGAGCTGCCTGATCTGCGGAAGCGCACTGACGGGTTCGTCTGGCTCGACATTCCCGAGTGGAGCGACGCGGCGGAGACCATCCTGGCAAGGGACTTCGGCTTCCATCCGATGGCAATCACCGAGAGCCGAAACCGCAATCACATTCCGCGGGTTCATGTCTATCCGCACCACGTGTTCATCGTGGTGCACGCACCCGAGATCGGCGCCGGCGGGCATGTGCACTATCTCGAACTGGACCAATTCGTCGGCGAGGACTTCCTGGTCACCGTGCACGGACCACTCAACCCCAAAGTCCCCCTCCAAGCAGCACTCCGCGAAACCGGCGCCGTAGCCACCCGGATGGACGCCGGCCGACTCCACCCCACCTCCCCCTTCGGCCTCACCTACGCCATCGTGTCCTCCATCGCCCGCCGCGAAGCCGAAATGGTCGCCGACATCGCCCGCGAAGTCGGCCTCATGGAGCAGCGGGTGATGGCCGACGTCGACGAGGACCCACAAAAGTTCCTCAGCGAGCTCTTCGCCGCCCGCCACGAACTCCTCACCATCAAAACCATGGCCGCCCAAGGCAGCGAGATCTATCGACGGGCCATCAAACTCACCAACTTCGCCCCACCCGAGGGCCTGGCATTGATGAAGGACCTGCTCGACCAATACGAAACCGTCGCCCACATCAGCGATTCCCAACTGGTGTTCCTGATGGGCGTCACCGAGTTCTACCGAGCCCGCACCGACACCAAAATGACCATCGCCGCCGAACGCCTCGCCGTCATCGCCGCCATCACCTTGCCCATCACCTCACTGTCGTCTGTGGTCGGCATGAACGTCATCGTCAACGAGTCCACGCACTGGCTCACCCTCACCATCCTGCTGGTGATCATGCTCGCCATTTCACTGATCTTGCTGCGGTGGGCCCGCAAACAGGGCTGGTGGTGAGCCTGATCGCAGGACGATCGAGCGTCGCTCCATGGGTCAGGCGCGAATCGTAAGCTCGCCGGAGGTGACAACGGCCGATGGGCCGATCCCATCCACAGTGAAGATGACCTTCCAGGTGCCAGGGAAGGGGAAGCGGTAGCTCGCGACCCAGACGCCGTCGCTCTTGCTCATCGGTACGCGTATCGGGGCGATGTCGCGGCCAGGGTTAGCGACCTTCAGAGTGACCTTGGTTGCCGACAGCGGCTGGCCGTTTGTGTCGGTGAGCTCGAGGTGCAAATGACTACCGGTGGTCGTAGCCGGCGAGACGGTGAGTGCGGCATCACCTTGATCACCTAGGGACATCTGAACGGCCTCATTGACCGCTCCGGCATCGTGCCCGGCGTGGGTGGTTGGAGCTAGTGCCTGAGGTGGAGGTGCGGTCATGCTCAGCAGTGCGGTCACGACGAGGATGGCCACGGTCAGGGCGGCTTCGGTCCGTACCGACCGTAGCGGCACCCGGTGCTGTCGCAGCCGCAGTCGTGACACACCGGCGGCACCGAGGGCGGCGGCAACCAGGATGAGCTTGATCATCAGAGTGAGCCCGTAGCGGGTCTGCCACAGCTCCTCGAGGCCAGTCAGGTGCCGCAGCGAATTCAGGGTGCCGGTGACGATCAAGGTGAGTACCGAGACCATGGCGAGAGTTGAGAACTGCTGCAATGCCCGCGGTTCGACGGATCGGCCAAGTGCAGCCAGGGCGATCAGGCCGCCGACCCATAGTCCGGCAGTAAGCGCGTGCAGTGCATCGATACCGAGGCCGATCGGGCCTGAGGCGGCTCCGTGTCCGGCGGCAGCAATGGACACGGCCGTGGCGGCCACCCCGGCCGGCACAAGCCAACTCGCCGGTCCGGTGAGAATCCTGGGTAGTCGCCAAGCGAGTACGCCGAGGATTCCGTAGAACGCGAGGCGCCACGCCATCGCGCTGCCGAACGGAGTTCCCAAAGTCTCTTGGAGGAGCCGCGAATCGACTACACGGGTCATCGAGGTCCCCGCGATGTACGGGCCTTGGACCAGGATGGCGGCGATGGCGGAAGCCGCGCCGCCGACGAGGCCGGTACGGACGAGAAGCTGCAATTTGCGATCTTTGCTGGTGTCCGGTGCACACAGCAATACGAACGCAACGACGCCGGCGAACAGCGCGAAGGCGACATATCCGACCATCCGGATGGCGACCACCGGCCAGGGCGCGGTCGGCGTAGTCGCCACAGCGCCGCTGGCGGTATCTGGCGTTCCCGTAGACAAACCGGGTACGGCGGCCGCAGCCGTGCCGACTCCGAAGGAGAACGCTCCGCTGATCGGGTGTCCGTCCGAGGACACCACTCTCCACGTCACGACGTACGGCCCCTCCGCCAAGTCAGCCGGCATTGACCAGGTGACGGTTTGCGCGTCCACGGTCGGATTGGGAGTGGGCACGGTGGCGCCGACATGATCGACTAGCCGGATGCCGTCATCGACCAGGTTGACCGACTCGGTGAATGTCATCTGGATTTCGGCCGGCGGGCTTGTCAGCTGGTCCCCGTTCGCCGGGGTTGTGCTCACCAATTCCGCATGCGCCGCTGCTGGAGACACGAACAGCAGCGAGAACAAGACTGCAAGCGCCGCGAGCAGGGTGATGCGGCGTGCAGTCGTGCTCAGCGGTGCCATGAGGGATGCTCCTGGACTCGGAGGAGGTGGATGCCGGAAACGGACCGGTGTTCGTTCCCGGCACTCCAGAGCCGGTCAGACGTTGACGTCCTCACGGGCACGCGTGGACGCTCCCTCAACGGGGGCGGGTCGTCGGCCCCGACGCGCGAGAACCACGGCAACCAGGGATAGGGCCACTGCGGCACCCGAAAAGAGAAGCGGCAGGGTCGAGTCTGACCCGTTTTCGCTTTGTACCGTGGGCGTGATCTGTTCGTCCTGACCTGCCGGGCTGCCCTGGCCGGTCGACCCGGAGCCATTCTCAGTCGCCGCCGAAGTAATGGTCAGCGTGGGGGCTGGGTGCTCAGGCTCGACCGACGGGTCGGCCGACACCTCATTCCAGTTGACTTTCTCGCCGTTGGAGTAGGTCTGGAGGGCGTTGAACACCATCTCGCCCGACTCAGGCAGCTGGCCGAGGCTCAGGTCGAAGTCCTGGAACTGGCCCGGACGGATGCCTCCGGCAGTGGCGGTCCAAGTGACCTCGGAGACCACGGTGTCCAGCTGCTCGCCGAACATCTCGATGGGCTTGTCGAGCTTTCGGGTTGCGGTAGTGATCTTCCATCCTGGCACCTGTGTCGTCTGGACTGATCCGATCGGCTGGTCCTCGGGTAGGGTGACCCGCACTTGGGTCGTGCTGGCGTTGTCGCGCTCGTTCGGAACCCGGAACGCGACGACCGAGAAGCCGCCGCCCTCGGCGGTTCCAGGCTGAACCGTGACGTGTGCCTGTGCAAGGCCCGGCAGGGCGAGAATTGCCGCAACCGCGGCACCGATGCCGATTCCAACACGGGCGAGGATGCGACGCCGAAAAGAGGTGCTGTGGAGCATGATGATGATGACTCGATTCTTGTAAGAGGTGGCACCAGAGACGGCCGTCGCCGCAGAAGTGCTGCCGACATGTCTGGTGATGATTCGACGACGGTCCGTAAGTGGCTTGGTCGCAGAACCAGTTGTCCGCCGTCAGACCGTCGAGACAGCGGCCCAGCTGTGGGGTCCAGGCGACGCGGCTGTGGGCGGACCGCGACGGGGAACGACGCCCGCGGCCCACACAGAGTCAGGGACTGCGGAAAGTCCGCGCCAGCCATGCTGAAGCCGCTGACAGTCGGCGACCACAGCCTCGATGCCGTCACGGAACATCTCCGTGACTGTCCGCCAAGCTTCGACGACCGGTCGTGCAGTGAGTGTCAGCAACGTCCAGAGTGCCCGCTCCCCGGCAACCAGCCACGCACCGACCACGACCGCTGCGGCCAGGTGCCCAAGGAGCATGACCTGGTGCCCGCTGCTCATCCCCGGCAACGCGGGATCAGGTGCTCCCGCCGCGCAATGGTGCATCATCATGTGGGAGCTGGGCGGCGACGACATAGCCGCCACATGACTCGCTGTGCCACACATCGTTGTTGCTGGTGGGACAGCCGGCCTCCCCAACAGCTGCAGCGCGGTGTGCAATAACCCCTGCCCACCAGCCAGCAACGCTACGGCGCGTGCCGGGGTGGTTGGTGCGCTGGTGAATGGGGCCGCCAGAATCACGGTAAGCACGAACAATGGAATCAGGACTGAGATGCCGGGCGTGGTGCCACCGGCGGCGGCGTGGCCCGCGAGCCCACTGGCAAACAGCACAGACGGCAGCGTCAGCACGCGCAGCTGGCGCAGCACCGCGTCATTCGTCATGTCCCCGTCAACCCCTGAATGCCAGCCAATCTAGCTGCCAGAAGTAAGG
>Ga0081455_10001160_pt1 | contig 33005 bp, 27 predicted proteins | sample TabmetS3T2R1_FD_70207 | JGI IMG/M metagenome (GOLD analysis project Ga0081455, IMG submission 70207) | Tabebuia heterophylla rhizosphere microbial communities from the University of Puerto Rico - S3T2R1 | ecosystem: Host-associated > Plants > Roots > Rhizosphere ...
CCGACTGCTGCAGGAGCCGCTCTATCGCTACATCTTCAGCCTCGTCGGCGCGCGCGCGCCGGCCGAAGACGTTCTGCAAGAGGTCTTTATTCTCATCTATCGCAAAATCCGCTGGCTGCGCGAGCCTGAGTTGCTCCGCCCGTGGGTCTATAGGATCGCGACGCGCGAAGCGTTCAAACACCTCAAACGCGAACGGCGGTGGGCGGAAAAGGCCGAAGACGAATCAGCCTTGTTCGATCTGCCCGCGCCGTCGCGCGACGAGATGGCGCCGGAGATTGGCGCCCAACTGGTCGCCCAACTTGTCGAGAGGCTCTCGCCAGCTTCCCGCGCCGTCATCGTGCTTCATTATCTGCACGAGATGCCGCTGGCCGAAATCGCGGAGGTGATGGGCGTGCCCGTCGGCACGGTCAAATCGCGGCTCGCCTACGGGCTCGACCTGATGCGCAGGCAGTTGACGCTCAAACAATAACCGAGAATGTCCGACGAACTTCGGTTTGTCGGACAAGGAGGGATCGCAATGAAGAAATTCTACCTTGTCGCCATGATCGTCGGGGCGGCGGCGCCGCTCTACCTATTAAGCCAACACTTCGCCGCGCACGGCTTCGGACTTTCGAATTTCCTGGCCGCGGCGTTTCCCAACCCGGCTGCGTCAGGATTGGTCGCCGATCTGATATTGAGCGCCACGCTCGGCCTGATAGTCTTCGGACGCGAGGCGCGTGCGCTTGGCGTGCGCGGATTCTGGGCGGTTGTACTCGGCACGCTGCTGATCGGCTTTTCGTTCGGATTGCCGTTGTATCTTTATCTCAGAGAGTCGCGCTTTGAAGCCGACAAGAGCCGTCTTCTCAATCGCGGAGCGACCACGTGAGTGGAACAATGCATGGGCGCGTATTCCCCGCCCAATCGCCTCGATTACTTACCTGGGTGGGGAAAACCGGCGCCTATGTTGGAAAGACCATGAGTCCGCCCCACATTATTACGAATCGGAGGAAGATATGGCAGAGACTACTCATCTCAACGGCGTGCGCAGTGAAGCGCTGAACCGCATGGAGCGGAGCGAACGCAACTACAAGATCGCCTTCCTTAGCGTCTTTGTGATCGAGGCGCTGTTTTTGGCGGGCTTCCTGCTGATCGCTGACCTCAAAGATCGGCTGAGCCTCTTGCTTCTGATCTCGACCATAGCAAGTTATACGATCATCATCTTCGGGCTGATAGCGTTAGGCGCACACGTCAGCCGCAACACTCAGACCGTTCTCAGGGCTATAGAACTGCTCGAGAGGAAGAGCGGCGCGGACAATGAACAGCAGCCCACGAAGTAGGCGCGTCCCCCGGCAGCGCCATAGTGTTCATCGCGTAATACCTGAGCGTTCCCGCGCCGCCATCACACTGTTTTTTCTCTCCTCCAGCCACAACCTTCCATAATTCTGTTGACACCTTTCCTCTTCAACCGTAGCCTTCACCCTGCAGGCGACAGCGCTCGGTTTATTTCTCAGTTGCACAATTGCTCGTCCCGCGCTTGTCTAGCTCAAATCAGCAGTAAACGGTTTAGATCTTCAGCAAAAAGGAATGTCTGCGTTTATTCGACGCGCTCGCGGTCGTGGATTCGGCGGGCGTACTGAAAGAAGTTCGCGCGGCGGCGGCCGGGTATTGAAAGCCAGATGGATGAGATCGGGCCATCCGCAATTTTCAAAGAATTATGCGATCGCGTGTCGGTGGGCGCCAGGCGTCATGCCTGCGCCAGGCTTAAATAAACCCGCCGCAGGCTTTGCGGCCTGTGACGCATTATGGAGGTGAACCTATGATCGCTTTGTTCAAACGGCGGCCAATGCTTTTCTGGAAGCCTAGGATTGACGAACAGATCGTTCCGCTTAACGCGCGGAAAGGGTATTCCTATCTCGAAGCCGACTTCAAAATTCTGGAGGAGCGGCTGATGGACAGTTTTCGGCGATTAGACAATGAGGCGTTGCGCGCTCAAAACCATTTCCGGTGGCAGCAGATTATTCTGATAGTCGGTGGTGTGATGACTGGCACGCTCGGCGCGATTCAAGCCGCGATGTCAGACGCTACGCGCGTGCCGGGCGTCGTTGAAGGCATAATCGCCACTTTGCTGACGGCGGTTGCTGTCATCGCGCGGCAGACGGAATCGCAGAAGAAGTATTTCTCCAAACGCCTGAAGGCCGAGATGCTGCGCGGGGAATATTTCCTGTTCCTTGGACGGCTGGGGGCATACAAAGATGACGCCAGCCGTGTGCGGAACCTGATTCGCCGCGTGGCCGAGATTGAGTCCGGAATGAAAGGAGCGAGTGATTCATGAGCGATCAACAAAAACAATTTCTGGCTCTATACAGCGCCTGCCGTCACAAAGATCAGGCCGGTTTTTACAGGATGCGGAGTGAAGAGTTTGAGAAAGCCCACAACCAGGCGATCTATGTCGCCGCCGCCTTGATGGCCCTGACGGCCATAACCTCAATCCTGACCGCCGCCAAATTGGTCGACCCGAAGTGGGCGGCCGTGCTAGGCGTGTTCTTACCCGCCATGTCCGCCGCGCTCACCGCTTACAACTTGCTCTACTCATTCGAGTCGCAGTCCAAGCTCTACCGAGATGCCCTGAGCGCGTTGGGCGAAGCCGAAGCGATTGGCTACGATGCGGAGCAGGCGACCGAAGCCGAAGCCGAGGTCAAGATCGCGGCCTACGTCAATCAGGTCGAAGAGATTTTCCGCAAAGAGCAAGGTCAATGGGGGCAATTGATCAGCGAGATCAAACCCGTCGAGGCGCCGAAACTGGAGCCAGAGAAGGACTGAGCGCGGCGCCGCCGTCTACGCTACTGTCCGCCGGCCCGATTCTCGAGGATTTTTCGGCGCGCCGTCGATAGATCCTGCGCCCATCGGCCTGTGACCTGCGGCGCCGCGCGCAAGAACAGATGGCAAAACAGTATCAGCGAGGTCGGCGGAAAGAAGCCGCCGAAAGCGCCGCCGCTCGGCGCGCGCAAGGCCACGCGCGCCAAACCCGCCAGGCTGTAAACCGCGACGTCTTTCAATCCTCAACCCGAAATCCGAAATCGCAAGTGTCGCCGCTTGTGTTAAAATCGCTCTTAACGCGAAAAAAGTGATAGCATGTCGGCTCAATAACCGATCATTCATATCCCGACGCCGGAGACTCCTGAGGGGAAGTGTCCAATATGAAAAAAGTCTTGATCGCCAGCGATCACGCCGGCTTCGACGGCAAAGAGGCCATCAAAAGGACTCTGGATGAAATGGGTGTGGTATACGAAGACCTGGGAACCAATTCTCCGGATTCCGTAGACTATCCCGATTACGCCGAGCGCGTGGCCAAGGGCGTGGCCGGCGGCGTGGCCGAACGCGGCATTCTGGTCTGCGGCAGCGGCATCGGCATGGAGATCGCGGCCAACAAAATCCCCGGCGTCCGCGCGGCGCTGGCCTGGAACGAGGAAACGGCGGAATTGGCCCGCCGGCACAACGACGCCAACGTCGTCGCCGTCGGCGACCGCACGACGCCTCGAGAGACGATTGATCGAATCATACGCGCCTTTCTAACCACCGATTTCGAAGGCGGACGCCATCAGCGCCGAATCGAAAAGATCAAAAAACTCGAAGAGGAAAATATCAGTACCGCGAGCTGTAGCGAGCGGGATTGATTGAACACTAACCAAATGACTATGCAGAAGAACCATTACCGCCCACTGACCGAGGCCGACCCTGAAATCTACGAGGCGATCCAGAACGAGACCCGCCGCCAGAACGAGGGGCTAGAGCTGATCGCTTCGGAGAACTTCGTCTCTGAGGCTGTGCTAGAAGCCGCCGGCTCGGTCTTCACGAACAAATACGCCGAAGGCTATCCGGGCAAACGCTACTACGGAGGGTGCGAATTCACGGACGTCGTCGAATCTCTGGCCATCGAGCGCGCCAAGAAGCTGTTCGGCGCCGAGCATGTCAACGTCCAACCGCATTCAGGCAGCCAGGCTAATATGGCCGTTTACCTGACGGCCTGCCAATATGGCGACACGATCCTCGGGATGGATTTGTCGCACGGCGGGCATCTGACGCACGGCCACCCGCTCAATTTTTCAGGCAAGAGTTACAAGGTCGTCGCTTACGGCGTGCGGCGCGATGACGAGACGATTGATTACGAGCAAATGGAGCGGTTGGCGCGCGAATACAGGCCGAAGCTGATCGTCTGCGGCGCTTCGGCCTACTCGCGCGTGATCGATTTCGAGCGCATCGCGGCTATCGCGCGCGGCGCGGGCGCGCTGGTCATGGCCGACATCGCGCACATCGCGGGATTCGTCGCGACGGGGCTGCACCCCTCGCCGGTTCCGCATTGCGACTTCGTGACGACCACCACTCACAAGACGCTGCGCGGCCCGCGCGCCGGGATAATCATGTGCAAGGAGCAGTTCGCGAAAGACCTGGACCGTAACCTCTTCCCCGGCATTCAAGGTGGGCCGCTGGTTCACATCATCGCGGCCAAGGCCGTCAGCTTCAGAGAAGCGCTCCAACCCGAATTTAAAGCCTATCAACAACAGATACTGAAGAACGCCAAGGCGCTGGCCCAGGCCATCGGCGAGGCCGGGTTCCGCATCGTTTCGGGCGGCACCGACAATCACGTCTTCCTGGTCGACGTCTTCTCGAAAGGCGTCACCGGCAGAGAAGCCGAAAAAGCCCTCGAGGCCGCGCTCATCACGGTCAACAAGAACACCATCCCGTTCGACACGAACCCTCCATTGAAGGCGAGCGGCATTCGCGTCGGCTCGCCGGCCCTCACCACGCGGGGGATGGGCGAAGAGGAGATGCGCCAGATTGCGCGAATGCTCGCCGACGTGCTGCAATCGCCGGAAGACGAATCGGTCAGATTGCGAGTGAAAAAGCAAGTGAAGGAATTGACCGCGCGCTTCCCGCTTTATGCAACCCGGCTGCATTGATAGTGGGACAGACTTCAGTCTGTCCGCGGTATGAATTGTTGGCGGACAGACTGAAGTCCGCCCCACTCCGGGTTGAATTGGCAGTAAGCTCCATTTCTTGAAAAAACCGCCGGGCCATTGTTAAGATGATCCCCTGCGCGGCGTGGTGGAACTTGGAGGCCGGTCTTTAACGTAAGAGGATTTCAGATGAGGTAAGCTATGCGCAGGCTAAAGTCGCATCCTTAATTTTTGACCGATACAGAGGAGTTGAGAGGTATGGAAACTGGAATAGATCACATCATCAATATAGGTAGCAGTCAACAACGGCGAAATTGGACTCTCTTAAGCCTGGTTGGAGTCGCCGTGTTGATCGTCGGGGCGATCTTCGGCTCCGCGGCCACGGCCAGAGGCTGGTTTAATGGCGGAGGCGGGAAAGTCCCGATTTACGTGTCTTCTGACCCGAAAGTTAATGAGCAGGTCACGTTCAACGGCGGATTCTCCGCGATCGCCAAGGCCGTCACGCCCGCCGTCGTGACCATCAACATATCTTCGCGCAGATCGCGCCAACAGGAAATCCCCTTCATGTTCGACCCGTTCCGCGATTTCTTCGATCGCCAGGGTCCGGATGATGAAGGGACTCCCCGTCGTCGCGCGCCGCGCCAATCACCAGGCCAAGGACGCCTTGTGCCCAGCGGCGTCGGGTCGGGCGTGATCGTCAGCGCTGACGGATACATCCTGACTAACAACCACGTCGTCGATGAGGCCGATAAGGTCGAAGTGGAACTCAACGACAATCGGAAATTCACTGCCAAGGTCATAGGCACGGACGCGCCCAGCGACGTTGCCGTCATCAAGATTAACGCGACGAGTCTGCCGACCGTAGTTATCGGCGATTCCGACAGAGTCGAAATCGGCGATCTGGTTCTCGCCGTCGGCAACCCGCTCGGCATCGGCCAGACCGTGACGATGGGCATCATTAGCGCGAAAGGCCGTCAATCGCCCGGACGCGACGAGGGGAGCTTCGAGGACTTTCTGCAAACCGACGCCGCCATCAACCAGGGCAATTCGGGCGGGGCGCTCGTCAATCTGCGCGGCGAATTGATCGGAATCCCGTCGCAAATCCTGTCCCGGACCGGCGGCAACATCGGAATCGGGTTCGCCATTCCGACCAAGATGGTCCGCAGCGTGATGGATCAGCTGGTTCGCGGCGGCAAGGTCCGTCGAGGCAAACTCGGCATCCGCATCAGAGAAATCGATCCAGACATAGCGAAACAGTTCGGCTACGCTGGCTCCAATGGCGCGTTTGTCGATGATGTAGATAAGGGCGATCCTGCGGATCAAGCCGGCGTCAAACCCGGCGACATCATCACCGAATTTCAGGGCCAGCGGATCACTGACACTTCGCAATTGCGCAACTTGGCTTCGCAGACCGCTCCCGGAACAACGGTCAGATTCAAAGTCTGGCGCGCCGGCGCCGAACGTGAGTTGTCCGCTAAACTCGCCGAGAGGGACGACCTGGGGAACGACTCCGGCAAGCGGCCGAAGAGCGAGCCTGCGGTTTCATCGCCCGGAGCGCTTTCCGGCGTCAGCGTCGAAAACATCACGCCGGAATGGTCGCAGAAACTCAAACTTGAGCCTTCGACGCGTGGAGTCGTCGTTGTCGATGTTGACCCTGACAGCAACGCCGCGGCCAAGGGCTTAAGGCCCGGCCACGTGATTGAATCGGTGGCGAAACAACCCGTCACCAACGTCAATGAATTCAACGCGGCGATGCAGAAGGCCGACAAGAAGGAAGTTATGCTGCGCGTTCGTCGTCTCGATGGACACAGTTCCTTTGTGGTCGTGAAGTCGGAGGAGTGAGCGGCGCGCGACAACCCCTAACTCAAATAAGAGAGCCTGCCGAAAACGGCAGGCTCTCTTATTTCAGATCATAGGCGCGCGTTTACTTTCAATCATCACGACGTTTGATGTTACGAGTCCTGGGGTCTTTTTTAGGAGGACAAGGGCCCGGAGCATCTTTCCTCTTGATAAAAATGAATGACTCTCCGCCTCCGCGGCTGATCCGAAGAATACCCTCTGCCTTCTTATCTCCGAGGTTAGGAGATAGCATTCGGATGCAATAATCCAAAGCCCGGAGAGTCGCTTGCGCGCCCTCTATATCCGCATTCATGCCCTTGAGCATTTCGATCAACAATCCGCGTTCGTCGCGCGCCAGGGCGAGGATCAGATCAAACGCTTCGATCGCCGGACGCTGGTCTTTGCGAGCGATCTCCCAGGCCTGTTTGACTAAGGCGATAGTTGCCGGCGCCAGGCGCAACTTCCCGCTTGCTTGATGTGGGAAAATTTCCAGACGCTTCGCTATCACAGTCTGGACCTGATCCAGATCAATTTTAAGAAGGCCCGCTAGCATTCGGAAGAGGCGCTCCTCCTCGGCGCACAACGCCTCGATGAAGTGTTCAACGACGACATAGTTCTGCCCCCGACCCCGGGCGCCATTCAATGTGCGCACGAAAACGCGCCGTCCACTATCAGTAAATCTCTGATTATAGATTTCCAGACTATTCACGTTCGGACCTCTGTGGAAAACAACCCTCTGGCGTCCATCGCTGAATGGACTGCTCTTTGATCGTCCATAAAGATTATTTGCCAAAAAGAAAACTATATCATGGCTCTTTGACGGGGCCACACTGATTTGTAAACCGCTCTATTTGCGCATTTCGGCGCAAAACGCGTCTCGCGACGAGCTGTCCGAGCCGGGCGGATACGCCGTCTGCTGGACGATTCCCGCCGCCACCGCAGCCGCAAATCCTTCGATTTCTGCCGTCACGGCCGCGCGCGCCTCGGCCGTGGGCGCGTTACGCAGCCTCAGGTAGTTGGTGAACGCCAACTCGCGCCAGGCGAATAGGAGCTGCAGCAACGCGGCCGGATCGCTGTTGTCGTCGAAGGTCGGGTCGAAGCGCCCGGCGATCTCGGCGTCCGCCATCACCTGCGCGAGGAAGTTGTTGACCAGGGTGTGATCCGCATGACTTACAGGGAACCCTCGCTGGTCGAGGTCGAATAGCGTAAATGGCAAATCGCGCTGAACGTGGGCGTTAATCCCGAGAAGCGCGTTGCCCGCGGCGGTCACTCTGCGCTGACCGGCGGCCGCGAACGCGATCTGCCAGGCCGGCGGAACAAAGCCTTCGCCTTTGTGGTAGGCGTCGTATGCGCTGAAGTAGTAGTCGGCAAACAGCGCGTCCTGACGGACGATCGATGCGGGGTCGTCGTAACCAATCGAGCTTAGCGTATCTCGAAACTTCTCCGTCGTCCGCAAATATAGTAGCGAGAAGATCGCGTTGTGATCGCAGTCTTTCGCGAGATGGCGAAAACGGCGTTCCATCTCCTGAATGACGAAATGAGTACAGTGCGGCCGACCTTCTTGACAAGCGCGCTTATCCGCGAGGTCTCCCGACGTGACAGTCGAATTAATGGCCCACAGCAGCGACAACGTCGCGAGACCTTTGGCGAAGCGTTTCATCATTATGGTGGCTTTGATCTGCAGGCGAGTGACTTCAATCGCGCTCGTCTGAGCGCCCGTTTTTTTTGTATTCATTGTGAACCTCATGCGGAAAATCAGTTCGTAGTCGCGCCTTTAGGCGGAAGCGTTTAGTATCGCGGAATGAGTCAGTTCGTAGTCCCGCCTTTAGGCGGAAGCTCTTGGTATCACGGAATGGGTCAATTCGTAGTCCCGCCTTTAGGCGGAAGCTCTTGGTATCACGGAATGGGTTTATAACCGAAGCTTCCGCCTAAAGGCGGGACTACGAACTGCCGGGGTTAATGCGCGGCGATTCTCTTCGACGGCGGGCCGATGTGAATATGCGCGCCGGTGGCCGACCCGTGAATCGCCCCGCGAATGGCAATGAACGAGACGCCTTGTGAGGTGAGATAACCGATCAACGCCTGCCCTTCGGCGCTGTCAGGGTGTACGGCGACGTCGACGGCTTCGCGGTGATCGAAGCCCAATTGGTTGTGCGTTTCGGTCTGACCGACCGCGCTCACGGGAAGCGGCCTTGAGAATTTCAAGCGGAAGAAAGCGTCAACCTTAGCTAAATCGCCGAGCGCCCAACGGGACGCGCCCGCGTAGCGGACGACCAGCCCTGTTGCCCCTACAGGATACAGCCCAGTCCCTTCCGCAGAAGTTTTGGCAAGCTCTTCCGCAGCGTTGACCTCGGCCACCAATTGATCGACTTCGGCGACCCGCTTCATCGTCTCGGCGATTTTGCCCTGAGCTTCGGCCAACGCGCGCTCGCCTTCTTCAAGCTCGCGTTTGGCTATCACACCGAGGGCGAGCAGTTCTTTGCGCTTTCCGACAACCTCGGTCGCGCGTGATTCGTCCTGCCGCTGCAACTCGAGCAGCTTTTCCAGACTCTCGCGGTAGGCGGTCGACGCGCTCAGCAGATTGGCCCGCGACTGGCTCGCGGCTTCGGCCAATTTCTTCGCGTCCTCTTTGGAAGCCTGCGGAGTCGCTTTTGCGGATCCGGTCTTGGGTTTGCGCCCGGCGGTTTTCTGCGCCCAGGCATGTGGCGTGACTATTATCAGGACGAGCAGCGCGGCGCCGCAGTGAATTATCGCTTCGTCGCGGAGGCGCCGCAGAACCCGAGGCCATGCAGAGAGAAAGAAAGCGACAGGTCTCGTCTGTGAAACCCCGGCGATCTTCGCGTCTCTTCGGCGCCCTGACTGGTTATCTACTTTCAGCTTCTTATAGAACATGGTCCTTTTATTTCCACATCGCCTAATACGCGACTCTGGGCGAAATGGTTTCGGATTCGAGCCGTTACCATCGCAAGTCGCGCGACCATTTGTCAAATCGAATTCGGCAAAGCATCATACACAATCGAATTTCCGGGAAGGCCCGGAAATGCTGAGAAGGCTTAACCGCCGTAGAGATCATTATGAACAAACAATTGCCGCGCTTGCGCAGAGGACTAGACATTTTTCCGTCGCCGGTTCCCGACCGGCCTGGCCTACTCTTCCGTGACCCTTTCCGCTACGCCGATGAGATTCTGATCATCCCGCCGCTGCTCGTCGCCGCGCTGAATTTCTTCGACGGCGAGAGCACGATGCTCGACGCTCAGGCCTACGTCTCAAAACTCGCCGGCCAATTGATTCCGGGCGAGATCATTGAGGCGATGGTCGGCGCGCTGCGCGATAACGGCTTTCTTGAGACCGAGGAGTTCGAGCGATTGCGTGACGCGCGGCATGCCGAATTCGCCGCTACGCCACGGCGGATGCCCGCGCATTCAGGCTCCGGCTATCCCGACAAGGCGGAGGAGTTGCGCAAACAACTCGATGAATATCTGCGCGACCACCGCAACCCCGCGCCCGACCCGATCATCGGGCTTGCGGCGCCGCACGTCAGCCCGTGGGGCGGTTGGGAATGCTACGCGGCGGCCTACGGCCGTCTGAGCGGGGCGGCCGGCGAGCAATTGAAGGACAAGACCGTCGTGCTGCTGGGAACCTCGCATTACGGCGCGCCCGAAAAATTCGGGTTGACGCGCAAACCCTTTGTCACGCCTCTGGGGGCATTACAACCCGACACCGAGCTGATCGATCAGTTGGCTTCGCGCGCCGACGGCGCAGTGGCGATGGAGGATTATTGCCACGCGATCGAACACTCTATCGAGTTTCAATGCGTCTTCCTGCAGCAGATGCTCGGCGGCGATTTCAAGATCGTGCCCATCCTGTGCGGCCCGTTCGCCAAGGCGCTGCGCACCGGCGAACCGCCGGAGCGAGAAGATAACGTGCTGCGCTTTTTCGACGCGCTCGGCGAAATGGCCGAAGCGCACAGTTCGCGCCTCTTCTGGGTGATGGGCGTCGACCTGGCTCACGTCGGCGTCCGGTACGGCGACAATCTGGTCGCCCGCGCCGATCAAGACGAGATGTTGGAAGTGAAAGAGGAAGATCAAGAGCGGTTGAAGCGCGTCTGCGAGGGCGACGGCGACGAGTTCTTCGAGATGGTCAAACCGGAACAGGATCGTTTGAAATGGTGCGGATTCTCGCCGCTCTACACTTTCCTGAGTTCGATGCGGAACGTTCAAAAAATTCAGGGTGACGTGCTGCGCTATGACCAGTGGAACATCGACGAGCGATCGGTGGTCAGCTTCGCCGCCGTCGAGTTCGTTTCGAGAGCGGAGTGATAAATATTAGTTGTGATCCGCTTTCATCTTTTGCAATTGCGATTGATATTCATCACTGGATAAGTAGCCATCAATTAACACAGGGGTTCCTCCCCCCCAATAGTCCCAACCACTTGGAAAGAACTCTAATGCGTCGTATACATCCTGATGGAGCTTTCCGATATTTGCCAGGCGATCTTGTAATAAATCGATAAGAAGTCTATACGAAGGTGTTTGAGCCTGATCAGGCTTTGTGGACCAAAATTGTAAAATCATTCTTGGACGATGCATATCACTGACCTTAAGCCACAATCGTCCGCCATCATCTATAACCTCAATTTCGAATTCACCACCGTCTACAGATCGGATGGTAGTTAGATAGATTAAGCTGGGCATCTTTCATCGACCTCCTCAATGATGTCATGGTTCTCTCAGTTGTAGGAGGCGCTCCTTCCGCTGAGTCAGGGCACAATCTGAACATAAGAAGCTCCTTCAGCAATTCTTCTTTTCCCTGACCCAAATGAACTTCATTTGCGCCTACAGCGGCTCCAGCAAATCTTCTTCATTCGCTAAATCCTCGTAGACATTCCAATCAACAGCGCGCGTTAGCCGGCCGGTCTCGCAAAACTTGAGCGCGATCTTCACTACCTGATCGACATCTGTGCAAATGTGTGACGCGCCCCATAGATCTCCTGCCAGGTCGATCATTACTCCTTTAGGCGCCGATTTATTCCAGTAATCAGCTATCACCTCGTCTTCATCGTTCGACAAGGTGATAAGGTATTTTCCGGGATCGGCGCGAATGCCCATCTCATATCCTCCTTTCTTCATGTTCATTTGCCCACCCAGTCCTAATTCAACGTCACAGATCTGTTTTTCAATATCAACAATATCCACATTCACGTTGACTTGATACCCCCCTCGCATTGGGGAGAAGGATTCAAGATATACAGTTTTCTTTTTGCTATCCATGAATCGATATCGCGGCCATTTTGTGAAGTATAGACATACCAATTCATTACTTTGAAACTTCCGAACGGCTTGGAAAAAGCGGGCTCCCATTGTGGGAGGAGCCTGATCTTGGCAGGAATATCTTCGGGATATAAAATGAGCTTACCGCTAGATCTGAACTTAAGAAGCTCCTTCAATAATTCTTCTTTGGTAATCTGCATAATACATTCCCACCCATCTCCTTTCCGACGCTCGTGTTTCCGCAGATGACGCCGCAGTTTTGATATACGGGTTCTCCTCAATGCTCTCGATCGGCGCGGACCTCGGACTTCTTCACCACTCATCGAGTCCCCCCACAGGGGTTAATGGCGAAGCTGACCGAACTCGTCTTGCGCCGCGGTCGAGTTCGTTTCGAGAAAGGCGGGATGAATATTAGTTGTGATCCGCATCCTCAAAGAAGATGCCGATCCAGGCGTCTAACACCGGCCAGAAATCGACAAAGTCAGGCTGGGTAGGCTCCTCGTGCCACCAAATCAGGGCGCTTGATTCTCCTTCTGGATTTATATCACCCGGGTTCAGGCAAAGATAATCACCCGCCCCGTTATGGAACACAGTGATCACTTTATTGGGATCGAAAGGCGCTTCGGCGGCCTTGTCATCGGTAAAGTCGAATTCATCATCCGAGATAAAAGCGCAATCACCCAATGGCAAAGGGCCCATGGCGTTATCCGGAAGAAACGTCCACCCGTCATGCAATTTCAGATAAAAATCGCCTAGTTCACGAGGAAAGCGCTTAAACGCCAACTTAATTCTCTCCGGTATTTCGCTGGCAGGGGGACGCCCCGCATAAAAATGGATATTGCTTTCGTGTGACGTATAGACGTAAAGCAGATACGGGAGGCCTTTCCGCTCATCAATAAAAACCGTATTGAACAGCAGATTCGACTTCAGGAACCGGCCTATATTCGGAGCTTTCTTTACTATCGGATCCCATTCCGGCCAGTCCACTACTTTGAAACTGCCGAACGGGCTGGAAATAACGGATAACCATTGCGAAGGAAGCTTGATACCCGCAGGAACATCGTCTGGGTGTAAAATCAGCTTACCGCTAGGTCTGAACTTATGAAGCTTCTTCAGCAACTCTTCTTTAGTAATTTGCATAAGAATCTGAGCCAAGCAAAAAGAAAAATCTAGCGTGTAGGTTTTGCTCTTTTAGCAAGTCATTGATCCGGCGCCGAGTTAGTGGCCTACCAGCTCGTCATCCGTGTGTAGGTTTTTGCGCCTTCAGCAAGTCTTGGATCTGCTGCCGCAGTATCGGCTCCACTGCCTTTTCTTTGGCCATCATCTCCCGCTGGAAATTTTCGTCAACTTTGATTTTTCCTTTCTTGTATTCCGTCCATTCGGAATAAGGCTTGGAGCCCCTCGATGTATTTGCAGTTTCACTTAATCCAGCAAAGTTTTCAGGATTGTTCAATACCTTGAGTTGATTTTCGTAGGTCAGATCGGAGAATCCCTCTATTTCGACGAGCCTTTCCATCGAGTAAATATGATCCGCGTGTAGTGGTTTTGTAATCTGCCGACCCGGGAGCGCCGGATCGGGCATAGGAAGTTCAACACCCTCGTTGACGGATTCTCTAATTTCGGGGCTGGGAGTCCTGCGTCTCAACTTATTATACAGTTCTCGAGAAATCCCAGGTGTTCGTTCCCCTGAAGCAGGTCGCAATCTGATATTGCCACCGTTCGCGCCGAGCGCATTGGGATCCACTTCTATCCGCTTGGCAAAGTCCCATGCCCTCGGCCCGCCCTTCGCTCCCAGCCAACCGCCGAGCGCCTGTCCACCGAATGTTCCTGTCTTCTCCCAATCCGACGGCAGCCCGCCGATATTTTCACTGAGCCAATCGCCGTATCGCCTGCCCACCCAGCCCAACGCTTCGCCACCCACATATCCCAGCGCAAACGCGCCCACCAACCCGGGAATCGCTGCCCATCCGCCCAACAAGAGCGCGCCGACAATTCCGGCGCCCATCACGAGGTTGTGAGCCCAGTTTGGCACTTCGCTCTCTACAGGCAGATACTCCATAGTTCCGCCGCCGATGCGAACGTTCCGGCTGCCTTCTTTAATGAACCCCCCACAGGTCAGCTTGTCATCGACACGCGCCGCGGGAAAGCCGTTAATGAAAACATTACTGGAGCCGGTGGCGACCAATGGTATGCACGGGCTAGGTTTGTTACATTCCCCTAGATCGAATGTAACGCGGGCCTGCGGTTTGCAATTGACGAAGACGTTGTACGAGCCGGTGGTAATTTTGCCCTTAATACTGCTGAAGACTGAGAGAGACCCCAGATATTCACCCACCCAGGCGCCGACAGCGGCTCCAGTGAGCACTGCGCCGATCAATAGCGGCGCAGCCACTCCGCCTGTGGCCACGGTCGCCACAAGCGCCGCGCCCACTATTGCTCCGACAATCGCCCCGCCGATCAAGCCCGCCAGCGCGCTGGTGTGGGCTATCGGATCGTCGAATCGCGCGGCATACATTTTCAGCCATTTCCTTTCTGGCGCTCATGTTTCCGCAGATAGCGCCGCAGTTCGGCCGGAGTCTTGATATACGGGTTCTCGTCAATGCCTTCGACGGTGTCAACTCGGCTCTGTAGTGGAGCCAACTCGGCCCAGCTACCTCCGCCAATCAGCTCATAGCGACCAGGTTCCCGGCTGTAATCTGTCTTGCGGTTATGTTCGAGCCATTGGACCTTTAGTGGCGCTCCGTCACCAGCATAAAACCGCCACAGTTCGTTTTCGACTTCAAATGGGCTGATTTGAGAACACATCTCTTCCACGCTGGCAAAAACACGCAGTCTCTGATCGCTGCGAGACAGCGCAAAATAGTAGTCCGGCAAGTTTGTTTTGCCTTCCGGCTCGCGCCAGCGCAAGCTCAAGTACAATTGTTCGAAGGTTTCAGTATGCGGAGGCGCGAAGAGGGTGGGGCAGGTGCCTGTAATAATCAGTCCATTCAGCGGTTCTGACCCGTCGGGATTGGGGGCGAGGACCACGATTTGTCGCTGATTGACTAACACGTTATTGGCGCTCCAGCGGCAATCGAAGTATTCCGCCTCTTCTCCATCGACGGTCATAGTCTTGCGCTCGGCGACCTTGAATCGGGGCAGCTTGCTTTGCCACTCTTTGAGTAGACGCTCACACAGATGCTCCAATGTCTCTTTTGATTCGAGATCGACGCGAGAAATAACTACGTTGAATGATTGTTTCCCATCCGCCAGGACCAAGGTCTGCAGACTCCTGTCGACCAACTCCGCAGGCAGCTTTACACTTGCTTCGTTGAAACGATATTCCATTCGCAGGCTTCCCCGGGGCAGCCATATGGCTACATAATTCAAAAACTTTTGTAGGACAATTCCGTTCGACGCTCTGTCAGAATACCATAAGAGTCAAGTGGTCACACAGGTCTGATGTGGAGTCTATGACGCCATCTCTCGAGGTTGCGGCGCCAATCCACGGGCTCCACGACCTTCTCTTTTTCCGCCCCGGGCCCGTACATGAACGCCCGGCGAAGCGCCAGCGGCAACAGCATCAGTATCCCCGTCGCGGGCAGCGCGACTGACCAGAGTGGGACTCTCAAATATTGAAAGTAATTGAACAGTCCCACGAACCCGAACGAAGCCGCGATTACCGCAATGGTGTTAAGAGCCGTCACAACAAGAGCGCCGAGAATGCATAGAATGCCCAGCGGCTGCGCAATCTTCCATAGGTTTTTCATACGCCCCTCCTTTCAAGCGGAGGACAGGAAAGATCGCTTCGACTGCATTTCATTATTGAATCGATATTGCAATCTATATTCCACAGGAAGATCTAAACGCTCCGGTAAAACTCATTCATCGAGGAGTGTGGGTCGCTGCTTGAAACTGACGTCTTGATAGACCTCACTCAACGAAAATTCGCAATCCACCGAGATTAGTTTCACGACATCGTTCAGATCGTTGTACTCGCGATGAATCCACTCGCCATCGTCTCGTTTAACGAACTGAGTAATGTGCGGGCGGTGCTGCTCCACCAGCAGATATTCGCGGAAGCTGAGAATCGATTTATAGTGAGTGAATTTAACAACCCGATCATAATGTTTAGTTGACGGCGAAAGGACTTCGATAATCAACGCCGGGTTGGTCAGCACGTCAACGCCTTCGATCTTTTCAAACGCCGGTTTGCCGCATAAGGCTGACAGATCCCCGTAACGATATGGCGGCAGACTCGGTACCTTTATACGCATGTTGGCCAGAAAGGCTCGGCAATTTTTTCTATCCAACTGCAAGCGAAGCAGTAAATACAAATTCCCCTCGATCTGGTCGTGTTCCTCGCTCACTCCGCTCATCGAGAATATCTCGCCATCCCAATATTCGAGCCTCTCGTCAGAGTTCTTATCCAACTCCAGGTATTCTTCCAACGTGTAGCGTCTCTTAGGTTGAGCTGACATTATCCACCGCCTTTCGTGACCGCGCCTCCGGCGCTTCTTTCTATTGATAACTGATCTTACCGCCTGCCCGAATTTGAATTCAATCGAATTGCTGCTAAATTGTAGGCTATGTGCGGACGATACACACTTCATCACACTCCAGAAGAAATAGCAGAACGGTTCGGCGTGGAGCCGGTCGAGGATATCCTCGCGCCGCGCTACAACGTTGCGCCGTCGCAAATCGTTCCGGTGATTCGGCGACCTCAATCCGGCGACGGCTTGCGCGAGTTGGCCGGCTGCAAATGGGGGCTGATTCCCTATTGGGCCAAAGACCCGAAGATCGGAAACAACCTGATCAACGCCAAGGCCGAGACGATCTCCGAAAAACCGTCCTTCAAACAGGCCTTCGCCAAGCGGCGCTGTCTGATTCCGGCCGACGGTTTCTTTGAATGGCAGAAGCGAGGCAAGGCGCCGAGCCAGCCGATTTATGTTCGCAGGCGCGACGGCGGGCTGTTCGCGTTTGCGGGGTTGTGGGAGGGGTGGAGAACGCCCGAAGGCGAGACGCTGGAAAGTTGTACGATCATCACCGTCGAGCCGAATGAACTGATCTCGAAGATTCATCACCGGATGGCCGCCATCCTAAGACCCGATGACGAAGCGGCGTGGATCGATCCGCAGAGCAAAATCGACGACCTCCTGCTATTGCTGCGGCCTTACGAATCGGATGAATTGGAGGCGATGCCAGTGTCGCGCGCGGTCAACAGCCCCGCGCACGACACCCCGGCCTGCATTGCCCCGGTCGAGTAGGGAATGCTCAAACCGCCACGCGCTCGCTCTTGCCAGTCCAGAGCCTGTTGATCACCCTGAGCAGAATAAATCCGCTGATCACAAAGACGGCGCCGAGCGCCAGCGCATAGTTGTATCTGCCGTAAAGAAAATTGCCGACGGTGAAGAGCGCCGACCAGATCACGGCGCAGCCGGCCGCCCACCCGACCAGGGCCAACGGAATGCTTTCGCCGGTCTGCGCGGCCTCGTCTTTTGAAATCCCGGCCTCTAGCCGGATCTCTTCCCAGCCGGGGCCTGCCGGACGAACCTTGCGATAAAACTCAATCAGCGTTTTACGGTCGGTCTGCGGCGCGAGATAGGCCGCCAACAGCCAACAGGCCGTGGTCACGGCAATAGTGATGATCAACCTCATCGCCGAAGTGGTGGAATAAACACCCTGTTTTTCGAGAATCAGGAAGACAGCCGAGACCAGGAACGAGCTGATCATCGCGACGACTTCGCACCATGCGTTGACGCGCCACCAGAACCAGCGGACCAGATAGAGCAGCCCCGTCCCTGCGCCAACCTGCAGAATAACGCCGAAAGCGTCCAGGGCTGTATCCAAGACGAAGACCATGCCGGATGACAGGAAGAATAGCGCAATGGTCGCCACGCGCCCGGCAAAGACGTAATGCCGCTCTTCGGCCCCACTGTTGATAAACCGGCGATAAAAGTCGTGAACGAGATACGAAGCTCCCCAGTTGAGATGAGTCAAAATGGTGGAGGAGTTCGCGGCCACCAATCCGCCCACCATCAACCCGACAAATCCGATCGGCAGGAACTTGAGCATCGCCGGGTATGCGATGTCGTGGCCGAGCAGATTCGGATCGAGGTTCGGGAACGCCGCCTTAATGTCCGACAACTGCGGATAGACGATGATCGAGCAAAGCGCGACCAATATCCACGGCCACGGCCGCAGGACGTAGTGAGCGATGTTGAAGAACAGCACGGCGCCCAGAGAATCCTTCTCGGATTTTGAGGCGAGCATGCGCTGGGCGATGTAGCTGCCGCCTCCAGGCTCAGCCCCCGGATACCAGACCGCCCACCATTGGACCGCTATCGGCATGATGAAGACCGCCAGCGCGATGTCCCAGTTGTTCGTGAAGTCGGGAAGGACGTTCAGATAATTGATCCCCTCGGGGCCTTTCATCGCGGAGAGTTTGTCTATCAACCCCTCGAGACCACCGACCTGCGGAAGCCTGAGCGCGAAATAGGCCGCCGCGATGACGGCGGTCATCTTGATGAAGAACTGGACCATGTCGATCACCAGCACTCCCCACAGCCCCGAATGCGCGGCGAAGACCACGTTGAGCAGGCCGACGAACAGCAGCGTCTGCCACCGCTCCAACCCGAATAAAATCCCGGCGATCTTGCAGGCCGCCAGATTGACCGTCGCCATGATCAGGCAGTTGAAGAGCAGCCCCAGATAGACCGCGCGGAAGCCGCGAACGGCGCTGGCGGCCGTTCCCGAATAACGAATCTCGTAAAATTCCAGATCGGTCAGCACGCCCGAACGCCGCCATAAACGGGCGTAGAAAAAGACCGTCGCCACGCCTGTCAGCGTGAACGCCCACCATACCCAGTTCCCCGCCACGCCGTTGCGGCGGACGATGTCCGTCACCAGGTTCGGCGTGTCGCTGCTGAACGTCGTCGCCACCATCGAAAGCCCGGCCAGCCACCACGGAACCGAACGGCCCGAGGCGAAAAATTCAGAAGTGTTCTTCGACGACCTCTTTCCGAAAAAGAGCGCTGGCGCGAAACATACGGCGACGGCAACGAGTGCAATTATCCAATCGAGCGCGGTGAGTCGCATCGAATTAGTCCTTTCAATTCAGATTTGGAGAAGAAACAGGCGTGAACGCAGGCGAATACTAACCGGAGAGCGCGAATCTGTCGAGAGCGCACATCACAGTTCGAATCGAACAGAGGGGAAACAAAACCGGCGCCGAAGAAGAAAAGGGGGATCGAAGTTGATCCCCCAGTTCCCTGCTCGTGAATTCTCTTAGAAGTGATACTTCAAACCGAATTCGACGATGCGCGGCGGGCTGATGACGCTGGTAACCTGCCCGAAAGTTTGTGAGGTCTGATTAAACCCGGAGGCCGGCGGATTGAAGCTGGGATGGTTGGTAAAGTTGAAGAACTCGGCGCGGAAGTTAAAGAAATGACTTTCCGAAACCTTGAACTTCTTACCTACGCCAAAGTCCCAGTTGAAGAAGCCCGGAGCGCGCACTACCCCGACGCCGGCGGTGCCGAATTTCCCCAACGGCTGATCTCTGAAAGCGTCCGTGCCGGTAAGGCCGGCGCAGGACGGGTTTCGAGGATTATAGATATAACAGTCGGGAAAATCGCTGTTAATTGTCGGCTTGCCGACCAGATCCGGACGAACTGAGCCGCGCGGGTCTTGTAGTGTGCGACCTGCTATCCCCGTAATGGTGACCGGGAAACCGGTGTGGGCGCTGACAATGCTGCTCACGTCCCAGCCGCCCAGGATCGCGTTCGCAACCGGATGCCAACCATTGCCGAATGCGCGGCCTTTGCCAATCGGCAGTTCATACGTGCCCGCCCAGACAAAATTATGCTTCGCGTCGAAGAACGCCGGGCCGTAGTTGTAACCGTGGCGGTCGTAGTTATTAGCCGAATAAGCGCCCTGGGCCGCTACGCCTGTAGAGCCGTAATAGCCGAGGTTATCGGTCATCGTCTTGCTCCAGGTGTACGAGAGCAGATACTCGAAGCCTTTGGTCAGGCGCTGGCGGCCGTTGATTTGCAGCGCGTTGTAGCGGCTGACCCCCCATGATTCCGTGCCGCTGATCTGCGTCACCGCAGGCAACACGCCGGACAGCGGACGTCGCAAATTGAAATTGACCCATGTCGAAGGATCGCCGACGCCGGGGAACGGCTGATTCCAATCGGTCGGCGCAACCAGGTGGGTCGCGTTGTGACCGACGTAAGCCGCCGACACCGACGTGTTCTTGAAGAGCTGATATTCCAATGTCAGGTTGTATTGCTGCGTGAATTGTGGGCGCAGGTTCGGATCCCACACGCGAATCAAGCCGGCGGGTTTATCGCGCACGATCACGTCGGTGAAGCCTTTGGAGATCGTGCCGGGACCAGTGCTCGGGTCATATTGCGCATCGGCTTCGGCGAAGAACGGCGGATTGAGCGGCAGGCGCAGGTTCGAGCCGGTGCCTTCCATATATTGCGTGATGCCGTATCCGGCGCGCACGACGAACTTGCCGTCGGAACCATACGGCGTCCAGGCGAAGCCGATGCGCGGCTCGAAGCCTTTGTAGAACGGATTGTAAAGCGCGCGGCTGTTGCCGTCTTTTCCGGCGAAGAGCTGGCGCCCGCTGAACAACTCGAAATTCGACTGGCGATCCGCGACTTCGATCACAGGCGAGGTATATTCCCAACGCACACCCAGGTTGAGCGTCAGGTTGTTACGAACCTTGTAGTCATCCTGGAAGAACACGCCGATGCGGTTTTGGCGATGTCCCCATTTGCCCTTATTCGAGCCGCTTACGCCGCCGATGCCTTTGCTGGTGAGCTGATCGAGCAGAAAGTCGGCGAAGGCCACGCCGGTGAATTGTGTGCCGTAGGTGTAGACGCCCAGCGCGCCGTTGTTGCCCGCGTAGTAGCGGTTCTGCTGATACCGTTGCAATTGGCCGCCCATTTTGAACGAATGGCGCCCGCGCAGCCACGTCAGGTTGTCGCCGTAGTGGAAGGTGTTGGGCACGTTGTTCTCATTGGTTCCGACCGCGCCGAGGTTAGCCAGATTACTGCCGAGCACAATTGAACTGAGGCCGGGAACAACCTGTCCGCCGGGGATGCCCAGTTTCTGGTTGGCGTCGCCGACCCCCGCCCAATCGAACGCGTTGTTAGTGATGAAGACTGCGCGGTTGAACCCGACGCGGGCTTCATTGATCAGCGTCGGGCTGATCGTGCGCGTCCAGTTGATGGCGATGTTCTGCGGACGGCTGAACTGAGCGGAGGTCGGGATCAGAGGAATCGAGCCCTTGTTGCTGACCTGATCGTAATTGGTGAACGAGTAACGGCCGGAGACGTTGTCCTTCTCGCTCAAGCGCGCGTCGAGCTTTATGTCGAACTGATGGCTGTTAACCTGGCCCGCCGTCACGACTGGGAGAACGCCGGTCTTATTAGTCGGGTTGATGCTGTCCGGCAGCGGGTACAGTGAGGGATTGGCGAAGAGCGCCTTCGCAATGGGATTAAGAACGGGAACTTTGGCGCCCGGGAAATTCGTGCACGTTTTTACATCGCGCGGATTTGTGCAAGTCCGCGGATCGCGGATATCTACGCCGAGGCTCGAAAGGTCTCCCTTCCGCCATGCGTCAGGCGCCACGGCGATAGAACCTCCGCCGCCAGTGCGTTGAACGATGCCCTGATAGTCAACGAAGAAGAAGAGCTTGTTCTTCATTATGGGGCCGCCCAATGTGCCGCCGAAGACGTTCTGGCGCAATTTCGCCTTGGCTATCTTGGTCGTCGGGTTCAGCGCCTTAGTGCGATTGTTGCCCCACGGCTGCGCGTCGAGCGCATCGTTGCGGAAAAATTCGAAGATGTTACCGCGAAAATCGTTCGTGCCCGACTTGAGCGTGGCGTTGACAGTCGCGCCGGTCACGTTGCCGAACTCCGCGGATGAGTTGGAGGTCTCGACGCGGAACTCGGCGATGGCGTCTACGTTCGGCTTATAACCGATGCGGTTGTCAATTGTCTCGTCCACCGAAATACCATCGAGCAGGAAGGCGTTTCCCTGTTCGCGGTTCCCGTTGACATAGGGACGTCCCTGCGCGCCCTGCCCTACAGTGTTGAAGCCGCCAGGGTTCGGGTTGATCGTGCCCGGCACGAGCAGAGTGAGCTGTTGAAAGTTGCGGCCGTTGAGCGGCAGCGCCGTGGTCGTGTTGCCAGTGATCACCTGACCGACCATGACGTTCTCGGTCTGCAGCACCGGCGCGACGCCCTGAACGTTCACGATTTCATTGACGCCGCCGACCTGCAGTTGCAAATCAACGCGCGCCGTCTGGTTGACTTCGAGCGTGATCTCGTTCGAGACCAGCTTCTTGAACCCCGTCGATTCGACAGTTAGAACGTAAACGCCGACCGGCAAAAACGGGATCGTGTAAACGCCCGAATCGCTGGTCTGCGCCATGTATTCGAGTTTTGTGCCTTGATTGGTCGCGACCACCCTGACCTTGGGAACCGACGCGCCCTGCGGGTCGGACACCGTTCCGGTCACGGTCGCCGTGTAGGTTTGTGAGGACGCTGAAGTCGTCGGCATGAAGCTCAGGCCGAGAACCATCAGGCAGATCCATAGCGTTTTTGCTGCGGATTTCATTTCGGTTTCTCCTTTGAATTTGAACACTCGGAGGATCAACGAATAGTTGCGATCTCCGACGTTGGAAAGATTCACCGCAGCAAAGCAAGTCGAGGGATTGGTTGTCCTTTATCCCTTATTTTAAGGTCAGGTTGAGGTCTATAGATTAACAAGTCTTCCGAATGACCGCAAGATTTTTTTCTCACTCATCCACTTCAGAGGGCAGGCCCTACATCCTGACCGCCGACAACGGAAGCGATAACGTGACGGCGTTGTTAAGCCCCCTTACCCTAAAGCCAGTTCAATGACACTCTGCTGTGTGGCTTCACTTCGCTCCATCACTCCGACGACCGTTCCGCCGCGCATCACGGCTATGCGGTCGCTCATCCCCAGTATCTCGGGCAGTTCGGACGAGATCATAATGATCGCCATCCCCGCTTCGGCCAGTTTGAGCATCAGCCGGTGAATCTCCGACTTCGCCCCGACGTCAATTCCCTGCGTCGGTTCGTCCAGGATCAGGACTTGCGGGTCGGTCACCAGCCATCGCGCCAGAGCGACTTTCTGTTGATTTCCGCCCGACAGCGCTCCCGCCGGAGCGAAGGTCGCGGGCGTTTTAACCGACAGCCGCGAGGTGAAATCAACGGCGATCTTCTTCTCCGATTTGAAATCGAGGAATTTGAGTTTCGAGATTCGATCCAGTATGGCCAGCGTCATATTCGCTGCGATCGGCATTTCCAGAATCGCGCCATGCCGGCGCCGGTCTTCGGGCACATAAGCGACGCCAAGCTCGATCGCCTTGGCCGGCGAATCGATTGCTACCTCATTCAATTCATCATAGGACTTGTAGGGCCGATGAGAACTTTCATTCAATCCCCTATTCAAAGGTCGCAATAGCACAGACCCGTTATCAGACGGAAGCAACCCAAAGAGCACTCGCGCAAGTTCGGTGCGACCCGCGCCGACCAAGCCAGTAAGGCCCAGAATTTCTCCGGCGCGGACGCTGAGGTTAATGTTATGGACGCCTGCGGCGCGCGAACTGATGTTTCTTATCTCCAAGACGGTCTCGCCTATTTTCACTTCACGTTTGGGGAAGACGGCGGACAATTCGCGCCCTACCATAAGGCGGATCAGTTCGGCCCTGTCGACTTCGTCCATCGCGCGCGTTGTCACGGTTTCGCCGTCACGCAGCACGGTCACGCGGTCGGCGACCTCGAACAGTTCTTCGAGGCGGTGTGAAATGTAAATGACGCCGACGCCCTGCGCGCGCAACTCGGCGATGACTCTGAACAGGCGCTCGGTTTCGCGGTCGGTTAGCGAAGCGGTCGGCTCGTCCATGATCAGGATCTTCGCCCCAAATTCCAGAGAAGCCTCCGGAGAAGCCCCGAGCGCGCGGGCGATCTCGACCAACTGCTGTTCGGGCATCGTCAGCGCGCCGGCCGGCGTTTGCGGGTCAATGCGCGCGCCGATGCGGCCGAGCAATTCCCTCGCCCGCGCGTTCCGCTCCCGCCAATTAACCCTACGCCACAAACCGCCGCGCTCCAGACCGAGCGCCAGGTTTTCGGCCACTGAGAGATCGGGAAAGAGCGCAGGCTGTTGATAGATCGCCGCGACGCCCAGTCGTTTGGCCAGCGAGGGAGAGTTTTCGATGATCTGTCGGCCGTTGATGGAGAGTGAGCCGGAATCGTGCCAGTCAGGTTGCAGCGCGCCGGTGATGATCTTGATCAGAGTCGATTTGCCGGCGCCGTTTTCTCCGACCAGCGCGTGGACCTCGCCCGCGCGCAGATCGAACGAGACGCCTTTGAGCGCCCGCACGGCGCCGAATGATTTCGAGATTGAATCAACTTTGAGAAGCATGTTTTTTGATTCTAAATCGGAAGACCGAAGATTGATACGCCGGTACAGTACCGCGCGCGTAAGCAAGCGGCTGTTTGATGGGACGGCCGCTTGCTTACGCGCGCGGTAGCGGTACCGGCCCATCTCTGACTGCTCAATTCACTTTCCCGATCGGCCAGAGCTCGGATTCCGTTCGGGCGGTCTTCAGGTAATCTTCAATCTTCTTCACGACCTCAGGGTGTTTGACCGCGACATCGTTATGTTCGCCGAGGTCGTTTTTGAGGTCATAAAGCTCAAGCGGCGAATCAGGGCTTTTGCGCACAGCCTTCCAATCGCCCATCCGAGCGGCTTGTGAGAAGCCGCGTTCGTGAAATTCCCAATACAGAAATTCGTGGTTGCGCTGCCGCCTGCCGAGGAGCGCGTTCAACATCGAAATGCCGTCAATGTTGGCCGGCGGCTTGACGCCCGCGATCTCGGCTACCGTCGGCAGCAAATCCCAGTGCGCCCATACCTGATCGCTCTTCGCGCCGGCTTTAATTCGCTTCGGCCAGCGGGCGATCATCGGTACGCGAACGCCGCCTTCGTACAGATCGCGCTTGATCCCGCGCAAAGGTCCGTTGCTGTCGAAGAAATCCGGGTCGGCGCCGCCTTCGCGGTGCGGGCCGTTGTCGCTGGTGAAGAAGACGAGCGTGTTATCGTCAATACCGAGTTTTTTGAGCGACGCCATCAGACGGCCCACGTCGCGATCCATTCGCGTGATCATCGCGGCCTTGGCCTTTTCCTGATCGGGCCAGTCTTCGCTCGCAAACTCGCCCAGGTCCGGGACTTCCATTCCTTTATTTTTGGCTTCGTTGTTCGCGTGCGGAATCGTGAAGGCCAGATAGAGAAAGAACGGGCCGCCGCTGTTCCGTTCTAAGAACTTCAGCGCCTCTTCGGCCATCAGGTCGTGGGAGTAATCAACGCGGTTGGTCGAATTGCCCGAGCCTTCTTCGTCTTCATCGGGCACGACATTACGCAGCTTGATCCGCTCTTCGTCGCGCCAGAGGAAGGTCGGGTAATAGTTGTGCGCGTGGCGCTGGTTGAGGTAGCCGAAGAAGTAATCGAAGCCCTGCCGGTTCGGGACGCCCGTCGTCCCCGCCTCGCCCAATCCCCATTTGCCGATCAGAGCGGTTTTGTATCCGGCGCCCGGAGTCGCCTTCAGGACTTCGGCCACGGTCACGTCTTCGGGCAGCAGCGGATGGCGCGCGTTGCCTCGGATGCGAGTGTGGCCAGTGTGCTGGCCGGTCATCAACGCGCTGCGCGACGGGGCGCAGACCGTGCCGCCGGCGTAATACTGCGTGAAGCGCAGCCCCTCGGCCGCCAGACGGTCAATGTTCGGCGTTTTGAATTTCCGCTGCCCGTAACAGCTCAAATCGCCATAACCCAGGTCGTCGGCCTGGATAAAGATGATGTTGGGTTTGGTCTGCGCCGACAAGGTCGCTGCAAATGCGATGAGAACAAAGCAGGCGCCGATGAATGTTCCAGTTCTCATAGGGGTTCCATGTCGCAAAATGGGAATAGAACGCGGATGACACAGATAGCGGCGGATTGGCCCGGATAAAACAAAAAGAATATCCGCGAAAATCAGCCGCATCAGCGTCATCCACGTTCTATTAATCCGGACCTTCTTTCACACTGTCAATTTCCACTGCTTGCGGTATTCGCGCGACAGATACTTCGACGCGGCGCCGTCGCCTTCGATCTTTTCCGTATTGGCGTTCCACACAATTCGGCGCCCCGAACGCAGCGCCACGTTTCCGAGCAAACACGTGGTGGTCGAACGATGCCCTATCTCGATGTCTGAGGTCGGACTTTGCCGCGACTTGACGCAATCGAGGAAGTTGCGGACGTGCGCCTCACCCTGCCTGTTTTCGTTTTTGAGGCGCCGGGCCTCGACATTTCTCCCACCCTCCGGCGTAATCTCGAAATACTCGCGGTTGATGTAGAGCGTCGCGTCCGCGCCATGAAAGAGGATGCCGTAGCCCTGCCCGTTCCATCCCTGCCCGTTGCATTCGCGGTTTTCATATGTGCAGATGAAGCCCCCGGTTTTTTCTGCCCCGGTTTTTTCTGCCCCGGTTTTTTGTGAAGGATATTCGTATGTCACCATCAACGTATCGGGCGTCTCGCGGTTGTCGTTCAAGGCCAGTTTGCCGCCCATCGCCGTGATCGCCGCCGGCGCTTCAACTCCCATCGCCATTTGAACTATGTCGAGATGATGCACGCCCCAATCGGTCATCATCCCGCCAGCGTAATCCCAGAACCAGCGGAAGCTCGACCAGCGATCGGGGTGTACGCCGAAGCGGTTCTGATTGAACTGGCGCATCGGCGCAGGGCCGAGCCACATGTCCCAATCCAGGCCGTCGGGAGGCTTCGTGTCCGGCGGATTGCCGATTCCGCCGGGCGTCTGGTTGCCGAAATTCCACGTGCGGACGAAAGTGATTTTGCCTAATTGCCCGCCGCGAATGATCTCAGCGGCTTTCTGGTAATGGTCGCCGGAGCGCTGCTGCGTGCCGACCTGGACCACGCGTTTGTATTGGCGCGCCGCCTGAACCATCTTGCTCCCTTCGTCTACGGAGCTAGAGACTGGCTTCTCGACGTAAACGTCCTTGCTAGCCTGACAGGCCATCACGGTTTGCAGCGCATGCCAGTGGTCGGGCGAGGCGACGATCACCGCGTCAATGTCCTTGCGGTCGAGCATTCTACGAAAATCCCTGTATGTATCGACGCCTTCGAGTTTGGCGTCATTGATCGCAAAGTCCATCTGTGGCTGGAAGACGTCGCAGAGCGCGACAATCTGCGCGTCCGCATTTCTCATAAACGTCTTCATCACGCCGCGCCCCTGTCGTCCCGGACCGATCACCCCGACGCGAACGCGATCATTCGCGCCCAGGATGTTCGCGCCTGCCGCGGCCGCGGCGCCTACGGTAGCGATGCCTCGCTTAATGAAATCTCTGCGTTCGATTCTGTTATTCATATTTTCCTCTTTTTCGGTCTCGATTCGGGTCAGTACCGCGAGCGGTAGCGAGCGTGTCTTTATTGATCCGCTCAATGATCGAGCCTCGCTCGCTACCGCTCGCGGTACTGACCGCTATGGCTTCAACACGCCGATCTTCAAATGCGTCGGGAATTTCGCCGAACGATAGATCCGCTGCGCGGCCTTCTGGAAGTCCTCGTCCTTCGCCTGATAGATGTTCATGAACTTCTGCGGATTGCGATCAACCAGAGGGAACCATGCGCTCTGGACGTGGATCATTATTCGATGGCCCTTCTTGAATGTGTGATTGACGTCGGGCATCGCGAAGGGAATGTGCGTAGCTTCGTTCGGCTTCATCGGCTCCGGTTTCGACCAACTCTTGCGATACTTCGCGCGCATCGGCTCGCCCCGCACCAGCATTTGATAGCCGTCCATCGGATCGGTCTTTTTTTCGGGGAAGACGTCGATCAACTTGACGATGAAGTCGGAGTCCGTGCCCGAAGTCGAAGCGTAGAGGTCGGCGAATAACTCTCCCGCAATCGTGACGTCCTCGCCCAACACGTCAGTCTGATAGACCAGCACGTCGGGGCGCGAGGCAGAGAAGCGCTGATCGTCGGTCATATACTCGTAAGACATGCCGGAGCTGATCCGGTTCTGGAACGGCGCGGGCTTGTTCGGATCGCTGACGTATTCGTCGTAGTCCGAGCCCGCACCCTTGGGCGGATCGAATGAGAGCTTGCCGTTGGAATGTAGATAAAGGCTCTTCGATTCGACGCCCTTCGGCGGCCAACTCTCATATGTCTTCCAGACGTTCGAGCCGGACTCGAAGACGTAGGCCTCTGGCAGATGCATCTCGCCTTTGTCTTTGAGGAAATGCATGAAGAATGGGAATTCGATCTTCTCCTGATAAAAGGCCGAGGTGGCCGAGCCGAAGCTGACTCCGCCGAGCGACGTTCCGTCTCTACGCGCCCAGCACCCATGACACCAGGGGCCTTCGACCAGGACGTTCCACGCCTTCGGGTTGTTCTTTTCGATCGCGCGATAGATCGAGAGGGGCCCCTGAACGTCTTCGGCGTCGAACCAGCCGCCGACAGTCATCACAGCCGGGGTGACCTTCTTCAAATGCTGCGACACCCGCTGTGGCTGCCAATACTCGTCGTAATCGCCGTGCTCCATCCATTCGTTCCAGAGTTTGATCTCGCCTTTGAAATATTTCGGGTTCGCGTTGGCGAGCGACCCCAAGTCTAGGAAGAATTTGTAGCCGTCGTCGGTCCCGTGATCGAACCTCGGGCCTCTCTGAAGCTCAGGCCCTTTGCGCGGTCGTCCGAAGCTTGCGAGGAAGTTGAACGCGTGAGGCAGGAAGAACGCGCCGTTATGGTGCATGTCGTCGCCTAGCCAGTTGTCGTCCATCGGCGCCTGCGGCGAGACGGCCTTCAGCGCCGGATGCGGATCGATCAGCGATTGCGCGGAGTAATGGCCCGGATAGGAGATGCCCCACATCCCCACTCGCCCGTTGTTGTTCGGTATATTTTTGACCAGCCACTCGATGGTGTCCCAGGTGTCGGTCGTCTCATCGGCCTCGGTCGGACTCGATTTCTTCAGCTTATGAGGCCGCATCCAGGCGAATTCGCCTTCGGACATGTTCCGCCCGCGCACGTCCTGATAGACGAAGATGAAGCCCTCTTCCATGAACCTCGGCGACGGGCCGAGCGAGTCGCGGTAATCGTCGGGGCCGTAAGGGGCGACGCTGTAAGGCGTGCGCTGCATCATTATCGGATATTTTTGCGACGCGTCTTTCGGGACGTACACCGACGTGAAGAGCTTCACGCCGTCGCGCATCGCGATCTGATATTCGTGTTTCGTGTAGCGCGCCTTTACCGGCGACGTCTCCTGGGCGCGCGAGCCCGGGCCGGCCGCCAGCGCGAGCAACGCGAGCAGGACCAGGATTAAGGGCGAAAACAATCTGTTAGATCGCATTGTATGACTCTGCTACCTTTCTCGTGGAAAAACGTGGAAAGTTCCTGCTTCACAGTCCGCAACTTACGTTGATGCTAGAGACGCAAGGTCTTTGCCTCTCTTCAACGCAGTGGCCGCAAACTCCACAGGCGTTTCGCCGATGTAGCCACTTCCGGCGAGAAGGCTCACGCCTTCCATTTCTATATTGATCGCTCCGTTTTCGTCTCGATCATGTTCCGCCCCACAGTTTGGACACTTCCACTCTCGTTCTCTCAACTCTAGATCTTCTTTGATGTATCCGCACTCGTGACACCTCTTCGAGGACGCAAAGTATCGTCCCACTTTCTGCAATTTTCCCCCAACCTCCTCGGTCTTGTATTCCAGTTGATTGATCGCACGACCTATCCCCGCATCGTGTGTCGATTTTCCCGCAATCTCTATCCATCCCTTCAGGCACAGGTCTTCCACACACACAATTGAGAATCTCTTCGTCACCTCGCTTGTGAATTTATGCAGAAAGTCACTCCTCAGATTCGAGACTCTTTCGTGCGCTCGCCCAATCTTATGCTTCCATTTCTTCCGATTGTTCGAGCCTTTCTTCTTTCGAGCCAGCCCGCGCTGGAGACGCTTCAATTTCCCCTCAGCCTGCCGGTAATGAGCTTGGGTTTCGCTCTTCTCGCCATTGCTGAGTGTCGCAAACGTGGACAAACCGAAATCTATCCCGACGCTCCTTAGCAGACTCGCTACTGCTTGAGGAAGAGACTCAAAATCTTGCGTCTCTTCCTTAACCGTGATTATCAGATACCATCTCCCGGCTTGTTCTTTGATCCGGCCGTTCCTAATGTGGCCGTTGAGCCGGAGAGTTTCGGCCATATTCACGTCCCCGAGTTTCGGGACATAAACTCTATGACCGGAGACCGAAAACTTATCATTGTTCAACCCAAAGCCGCCGATCTTTTTGCTGCGTTTGCGCCGCCCAGGAAATTTCACTTTAGACTTCGGATTCGCGCCTTTTGTCTTGTAATAGGTATTGATCGTCTGACGAAGATCTGCGATCGCCACTTCAGCGGCGCATTTCGTTACTTCTCGAACAAAAGGAAATTCAGTCTTGACCCTCGCCCGGAACTCTTTTTTGAACTCGTTCCAATCGATCTCCTGCCCGGCGGCTTTACGTCGCTTGTACTCATCCAAAGCCCAGTTCCAGGCGAAGCGGGCGACGCCGGAAGCGCGATAGAAATATGATTTCTGTTCCGATGTCGGATTGAGCCTGATTTTATGAGCCTTGATCATCTTTGAGAGCTGGTTGAATATGTGGTTATGAGTTCCACTTTTTACCGCATTTTTCTATGTAATCAAGAGCTAGCATCAATCTCCCATTTTGCGATTTTGATCGTAACTGTTCAGCCTCTATGAGAACCTTTGCGTCTTTGCGTCTTTGCGCCTTTGCGAGAGATCTGATTCACATAGCCTGGTTTCTCGCAAAGGCGCAAAGACGCAAAGGTTCTTGCGGGAAAGCGGAGCCCGGCCTGAACAATTACTTTTGATCTTAGAAAAAATGTCTGGCGCGCAGGGTAAACGCGCATTAGGCCGACTTGCAAGCCTTGCCGGAAACGATTGCCAAGCCTCCAGGCGGTTTTCTATAATCCGGCATCCCCGTTAATCACTGGAACCCGACACCGCTCCCGGCGTTTGAAATCAGGGGCAGGTCACGATGAAAGACACTTTACAACACGGTTCAATACAGCGGGTGGAAGAACTGGTCGAGCGTTATCGCCGGTCGTCGCGGCGGGCGACGTTGATCGCCGTCGCGGCGCTAGTCCTGGCTTTGAGCGCCGTCACTGGCGTCTGGCTCTCGCGTAGCCCCAGCCCCGCGAAAGCCGGCGACGGCGAGGTCAATTCCGAACTCTCGTCCGCCTTCATCGAAATCGCGCGCGCGGTCGAACCATCCGTGGTAAACGTCTCGACCGTCACGCAACCGGCGCAGCCGTTGCGCCCGCAAAATGAACTGAACATACCGCGCAACTCGATTGAGCAGTTCGAACTCGGGTCGGGCGAACAGGCGCGGCGCGGCAACGGGTCGGGCGTGATCGTCGACGCGCAAGGTTACATCCTGACCAACTATCACGTCATCGACGGGGCGGATCGCATCAAGGTCAGGTTTTACGACGGCTCCGAGGCGCCCGGCAAGGTGATCGGCAGCGACCGTGAGACCGATCTGGCGGTGGTCAAGGTCGAACCCGTCGCATCGATGAGCGCCGCGCGCTTCGGCGATTCCGAAAAGATGCGCGTGGGCGACTGGGTGCTGGCTATCGGCTCGCCCTTTGGCTTCGACCAGACAGTGACGGCGGGCATCATTAGCGCCAAGGACCGCGATTCGAAAGAAGTGCATAATAAGGTCGGGTTTCAATACTTTCTGCAAACCGACGCGGCGGTCAACCATGGGAATTCAGGCGGCCCGCTGATCAATCTTGCGGGCGAGGTCATCGGCATCAACTCGCTGATCGCCACGTCGACCGGCGATTACAACGGCATCAGCTTCGCCATTCCCTCTTCCGAGGCGATCTCCGTCTACAAACAACTGGTCAAACAGGGGCGGGTCATTCGCGGCTTCCTCGGCGCGGTGCCTGACCGGGTGACCCCGCAGATCGCCAAAATTTACGGCCTGCCGGCCCCCCGCGGGGCGATCATCAGCAACGTCGATGCGACTGTAAAAGTCGACGGCGTCACGGTCGAAAGCCCGGCGGCGAAGGCCGGGTTGAAACAGAACGACGTGATTGTGGAATTCCGAGGCGAGCGCGTCAAAGACAACGAGGACCTGGTGCGCCGCGTGGCCTCGACGCCCGTCGGGACTACGGCGCCGGTCAAGATTTTCCGCGACGGGCGACAGATGACGCTAAACGTCGTGATCGGACGACGCCCCGGCCGTGAGCCCATCGCCAAAACGGCGGCGGCGTCCGCTTCCGCCAACGATCTTCGCAAGGAAAGCCTGGGCGTCACCGTCGCGAACCTCAGTTCGCAACTGGCGCTCGACGCCGACACGGATGGCGCGAAAGGCGTTCTGGTCCAGCGCGTCGATCCGGGCAGCGTCGCCGACGACGCCGGATTGAGAGTTAATGACGTGATCGAGACGATCAATCGTGAGACTATCGACGACAAGGAAGATTTCAAACGAGCCTTGAACCGGCTCAAATCAGGCGATCCGATCGTTCTACTGGTCCGCAAGAAGAGTTTGGCCCCTTACCCCCGCATCTTTATTTCGCTCAATAAACCATAGGTTGCAATCCCGCCTTTAGGCCGCAAGCGTTTGGTATCACGGAATGGATTTCTGGCCGGCGCTTGCGGCCCAAGGGCGGGACTACAAACTGTTTTCCAGAGTAAAAACTATGTCGTTGCAATCCCCCAAACACCTCACGCTGTTGACTGCTGTTCTCCTTATTATCTTCGTCGCCTGGCCTTTCTCCGCCCGCGTTGAGGCGAAAGAGAGAAAAGGCAAATCAGTCTCGCGCTCAAAATCATCCAACAGACATTCCGCTAAACGCGGCAAGCGCCGATCGAACAGAGGAGCTAGAT
>Ga0081455_10001161_pt1 | contig 32956 bp, 34 predicted proteins | sample TabmetS3T2R1_FD_70207 | JGI IMG/M metagenome (GOLD analysis project Ga0081455, IMG submission 70207) | Tabebuia heterophylla rhizosphere microbial communities from the University of Puerto Rico - S3T2R1 | ecosystem: Host-associated > Plants > Roots > Rhizosphere ...
TCCGAATGGGCGGTGTAGCTGAGCCTGTTTCTCAGCGATGATGGCGGTTAGTGGGAGCGGTGTTGCTCACGTTGCACGAGCCTGGCAGAACGCCAGCACCCGTAGGTTGTGTCGTAAATGACGGGTGGTCGGTTGATCCAGATGTCAATGATGTCAGCGATGATCACTGCCCACATGATCCCAAAGAGGGACCAGAAGGCAACGATCATCACTGGATATGTCATCGATCACCTCGGTGGACATCCTCGTCGACGTAGTCGTCGTACTCGCAGGGATGGGTGTGGAACCGCTCGACGAACCAGTCTCCGGCGACGAGCACGGAGCGGTGATGGTAGAGCTGGCCGACGATGATGTCGCCGCCGCACGCTGAGCACTTGTAGGGCTTGCGCGCCCGGCGGGTGATGGTGCGCTCGAGATCAGGAATCTCGCGCTCGTCCATGAAGCTCATGGCAGCTCGCGCTTGTTGTTGTTGTTGGGGATGTGAGCGCGGTTGGCCTTGGCCTCGTCGATGGCCTCGAACATGACCTTGGCCTCGCGCTTGGTGAGCGGTCGATCAGCGGTCTTCTTGACCGGCTTGAGCAGCTTCGGCTCGAGGTCGCGCAGGATGGCATGTGACAGCGAGCGCAGCTTCGGGTTGGGGTCGGAGGTGTGTGCCTTGGCCCACTTGAGCGCATGCGCCTCGGAGCGGAACGCTGGCGGCCCGTCATTGGCCGCTGTAGGGCGCTCAGCGCCGCGAGGAGCAGGCTTGCGGGCAGAGACGTCAATCTCGCCGAGAGCGGCGATCAGGCGCCGTGCAGCGGCCCGGTCGACGGATGAGGAATCGACGCGATCCGCGAGGTCGTCGATGATCGCGCGGGTGACCGCACGGCGTAGGCGTTGGTCGGTCATGACCGCCCGAAGGATCTCGTCGTGGCCGATACCGGCCTGAACGTAGGTGATGAGCATTGCTTGTTCCTTGTCTTGGGTTGGTTGGTTGTTGGTGCCGGGCTCTCGACGCTCGAAGACCCCTCGGACGGTGGGTGATCGAGCGCAGACGACCCCCTACAGGTAGGAGGCCCGGCGTGGTCGCCTTACGACGGCTCAGTCCCCGGGGGACTGAGATTCAGTCGGGCAGGATGATCGTCCAGCCGTCGATGGTGGTGATGGTCGAATCTTCGGTCGGGGAGTGACCAACGACGAGATGATCGACCGACCACGTCCCGTGGTCGTAGTCGGCATGGCCCGTGAGCAGGCCGAGCAGCAAGATCAGGGCGCTCATGGCTTGAGCACCGTGACCTTGCCGAGCTGCCAGCCGAACGACTGCCAGCGACCCTCGGTCGGCTCCTTGTGGGAGACGAGGCGAATCGCTCGGTCGTTGAGGTCTGTGATCCGGCTGACGTCGTCAGAGCGTGACGGCCAGCACGAGTCGTAGCGGAGCATGTCGAGCGGAAAGCGCGACTTGCCGGTGACGGTGAACACGTAGGTCTTCATCACATCTCGTCTGTGGGGATGCAGAGGTTCTGTGTGGCCGAGTGGCGATCATCGCGATCGGCCGCGTGCGGTCGGTCGTGGGCGTGCGCATCGCCCGCAAAGAGGGCGATCGCCGCGCTGAACAGGTCAACGCGGGCTTCGAGCGCGGTCGGCGTGATGAAGTCGTAGCAACGGCACTCATCGCACGGGAACCGTGAGAACGAGATGCGAATGTGGTCCGCGCGGTCGTGTCCGCACGCGCAGGGGTCAGTCAATGGCATTGGTTTGTCCTTGAAGTTGTGGCCGAGCGCATGGGCGCGGTCGGTCGTTGGTTTGGGTTTGTGATGGGCGTGCGCAAAGCGACATCGCCACGGCTCGAGCTCGCGGCGAGAGGTTCCGATGTGCGGACGCGGCGAAGCTCAGTCCCCGGGGGACTGAGCATCGATGGGTGGCGCACGCCGCGGATCGCGGGCGGCCTGGCATGAGTCGGGACGCGACGATGCCCGGGCCTTACGACCCGGGCATCGAACGTCTGTTTGGGATGCGGCCTACGCCGCGGGGATCACGCGGCCTTGGCGGCCTTGGTCCCCTTGGTCCCCTTCCCCTTGGTGGACTCGCGGGCGGCTTGGCGTGCCAGCTTGGCCGCCTCGGCCTTGGCGGTGGCGGCCTTACGGCGTGCCAGCTCCGCGGCCACCACCTCGCGCAGTTCCGCGAGCGCGTCGTCCGAGAGATCTCGGATCATGCTCGCGGTGATCGGGGTGACGCTGGCACCAAGGGTGAGGTGGGCGCCGCGGCGGCCATCGCCCGCGTTGGCGGTGGCGGCAGTGACCGCGGCGGACGCGTGGCGAATGCGAGCGGCGCGGTCCTTCGTCTTGGCGGACGGGGTCCGCGGGGTGGACGTGCGGCCCGATGCGATCCGACCGTCCGCCGCGTTCCAGCGGCCTTCCGCCACCGCCACCACCCATTTGACGTAGGCGTCAACGCGGGTCTTGACGTAGGCCGAATCGTCGCGGATCGATTCCTCATCCGAGTCCGCCGCCATGTCGCACGCGGCGTGCCAGGCCTGGCCTGACTTGGCGCCAGTGGCAGTGCCATAGTGCCAGCACTTCCACTCACGCTGAAGGACCGTCTCAGACACGTTCCCGAACCGCGGGGACGTGCGAGAGGTGGACGGTCCCGCCCATTCGAACAGGGAGACGTCGCCCACCTTGGCGGCCTTGACCGCGTTCCAGTCGCGGGCATCGATGGCAGGGGCGGCCTGGCCGCCTTCCGCGAGGAACAGGCCGTACACCTCATCGATGAACGATCCCGCGAGACGGTATTCCGCGACCGTCCCCAACGCGCCGCGGACTTCCGCGGTCCCGACTGCGGCCTGAGCCTTGGCGTAATCCACCAGGGCCTGGGCCATCGTCCGAGTCTTGCTTGCCATGTCAGTGAACCTCCATGTGGTTCGGTTCCCCTCAGTCCCCGGGGGACTGAGAGCGGATCGAGACTCTCTCGACCCACCATCATCATACCCCCATTTGCGCCCCCACGCATGGGGGTGCCCTGGCACCCGGGGTGGCGTGCCCCCGTATAGGCCACTACGTAGTAATGGGGAGTCGGACCAAGAACCAGATTGTGAAGGATCGACGACGGAGACGAACACCAGTTCGCTAGAAGTACCGGAATGGGACCAGATCCGACGTATTCATGAGCAAGAACGAACGTTCGAGCTCGAACACGTGTACCGGGGGGGAACGCGGGGAACGGTTCCCCCCCCCTGTTTCGCGGGGACAGTGGATTTCTGTGGATAAGCCTGTGGATAACCACCTTCAAACAGGACTTCGTAGAAATACAGCTCGTTCCCCGCTATAGCAGGGGGGGGGAACGTTCCCCGGTTCCCCCCCCCTAGGTCGATCTGACCGTGTCTCCATCGACCTCGATCCAGCCATTCGACATGGCGAGCGCGAGCGCCGCCTTGAACCGACCGCGAGTCTTGGTCGAGGTGACCGCTCGAGCGAGCTTGCGAGGACTCGTGGGTACCTCGACCGACCGCCTGATCGTCTCTGCCAGCTTCGCGATGAGCTGTCGTTCCTTGACCGTTTCGATCACAGCTTGGTCCTCGCCGCGCTGCTCCGCGAGGATGTGACGTCGGTCCGAAGACCGCTTCCGGTCTAGTTCCTGAAGATTGATGAGCGTGGATCTACTGCTTGACAAGATCGACTTTGCGACTGACCAGTCGGTAGACGACACGTGATACCTGTCCCCCGCGAGGGCGTGGATCGCCGCCAGCTTGCACGTCAGCACCAGGTGCTGTGACGAAGTCGACGGTTCCATCAGCCCCCTGACCTGGGCCTTTCGCCATGCCCTGATCTCCTCGTGGATTTCCGGGTCGTAGGTCAGCACCACCGGCGCGTAGTACGAGGGCCACGCCGGGAGCAGCAAAGCACCAGGCCAGGCCCCATCATCGGTCGCATCCGGGTCCAGCGCCGAGGCGAACAACAACCGCCCGGCGAAGCCAACCGCGGTGAGCTGCTCGTCGAACAGCTTGTAGGCGTTGGACGCCTGGATGTTGAGCACCGCGGCGAATCTGACCGTCCCCGCCTCGATCAGCCGGAAGCGGCTCGCGTCCGCGTTGACCTGGCCCAACGTCTCGCCCGACCACGCCGAGTTCATCGTTTCCACGATCGTCACGCCCGTGCGCCGGGTCATCGACTTGAACGCGTTGGCCTCGTCGCAGGTCATGAACAGCCCCTGGTACCAGACCCGCCGAACGTCGGACATCTTGCCGTCGTCGGACATCTCCGGCACCGTGCGGTAGAAGGCGTCGATCAGGCCCTCGCCCGAGCCCAGCGGCAGGTCGAAACGCACCCGCCGCTCCGCCATCGGCTTGTCCCTGGCCGGGTCCGGTACCAGGTCACGTCCGATCGAGCCGACCAGGGTCTTGCCTCCCCCCGACTCCGAGACCACGCAGCCCATCAAGTCCAAGGTCGCCATCCCCACCGACGACGTTCTGATACCCGGTAGCCGGTAGCACGGTGGGATCAACGCGGAGATCCTGCACAGGGCGTGGACCAACAGCGCCTCCGGCGACACCATCTCCGACCGTGCCGCTGCCAGGACGTGGCTGAGCAGGGGTGATGCCGACCAGTCGAGCTCGTCGAAGTGTTCGGTTCCGTTCGACGACGGCGCAGCGAACACGTTGAGATGGCGCTCGCGGATCGTGCGCCCCAGCGCCACTTCGTCCCCGCCGTGCTCGTAGGCGGCGATGAAGCTGTACAGGCTCACCGTCACCGCCTGGCCCGTCGCATCGCGTGTTCCGACACGCTCGAGCCCAGGGGGGATGTCCGTCGTGAAGATCACCAGCGGACCCTGACCGTCGTTGTGCAGGATCGCTGAGTGCCCCCGCTCCGTCTTGCCCGGGCGTTTCCAGCGCTCGCCACCGACGTGCGTCCAGCCCCACTTGAGCAGGTAGGTCATCCAGTCGTAATGGGCCCGTACGTAGTCCGCAGGGCTCTCGGCGGTCCCGTTGCCCATCGAGGGGTGCCAGCGGGGCTCAGCGGGGCGCTGAGGGGCCTGTGCGGTCAAATCTGTGAGCATCGCCGCTACCTCTGGCGACAGTCGCGGGGCGAGCTCCCACGGTGCCTTGTTCGTCGCCCAGGCGTAGGCAGTGCCGGAGGGATGGATCGTCGGGGCCACGCAGATCTGCCCGCCCTCGGCGCGCACGTCGATGCCGGGGCGCAGCTTTGCTCGGTTGTGCACCCCTGTGTCGGGTGGGATCTCGAATACGAAGTGGTAGCCGCCGCCACCCGTGCGTGCTGTCGTCGTCCCCGCCACCGCTTCGCGCAGCCCGTACTCGATGATCAGGTCTTTCATCGACTCCCGTCCCCCCTTGGCGGTGTCGACGTCGATCGCAACCAGGAACCGGCCGTCGTCCTGGAGACCCATCTTCCAGCCCACGCCCCATTCGGAGTGGATGTCCCACCAGGTCTTGTGTGTCTCCGCGTCAGACGTGGCATGGATCTGCCACGCCTCGATCGGCGGGTATTTCTCGCCTTTGGCGATCGGTACGAGGCGGCAGCCCAGCGCCGCCATCTTGGGCACTTGGGGCGGGATCATGCGTCAGGCAGCCAGGTCAGAGCCAGGCGGAGCTTGGATTCGAGGAACTCTTTGGGGCGGGTATCGCCCTTGATGCGGAAGTGGACGATGTCGCCGCGGATCGCGTCTCGGAGCATTTCGCGGTCGGCTGCCCACGATGGTTCCACCCCGTCTTGTGGGGTATTGGTACAATCGCTCATGTAACCGGTCCTTTCAGCGCGGTCGGTTGCATCACTCCCCGTGGTCAGCGGGGCGATGGGCACGTGGGGGTGGTCGGGGCTCACGAGGCCCCGGCCCTCCCAACCTGCTCAGGTCTCAGCGGCGCACGCAGGGCATTCGATGATCGCCTGCTGCGATTCCTCGATCTTTCGTCCCACCAGGCCACAGGCCGTGACGAGGGTCCCATTCTTGCTCACCGAGCGGACCCGGTGGAACCCTGACGGGCCGGTGGTTCTGCCCACCAGGACCCAGCCTGGCGAGCGGGGGACGACGGTCACGTCTGACATCAGCAACCTCCATGGGGCTTGACACGCCTGGTACGCTCCGAGGAATCCCGAGGCTTCCTCGGAGCGGCTCTGACCTGGGCAATCGTGATCCCTTTGGTGGCGGATCTCACGGTGCTGAGCGGCAGGTCGAGATCTTCTGCGATGCTGCGGGGGCTCAGCCCCGACATGAACATCCGCTGGATCACCAACGCGTCCACCACCTTGGCCTGGCGATCGGCCAACTTGAGCTGTCCTCGAGGCACGTAGCGCCCCTTGGCGATCATGTCGGCGTTGTTCTCGGCCACCGTGCCGATCCGCAGATGGTCGTATCTGAAGCACAGCGGGTTGTCGCACAGGTGCATCACGACCTGGTCGGGTCGCAGCGGGCCGTGGATCTGCTCCATCACCCAGCGGTGCGGGCGGATCTTGTCCCGCTTCTTGTCGATGTAGCGGTGCCAGGTCCCGTAGCCGTGGTTGTCGACCGCCCCCTGCCACAGCCGACAGGGCGTCGGCTGCGGCGTGGGGCTCGGGTAGTCCTTGACAGCCCGTGCTACAGTCGCGGCCTGCAGGCCGCGGTAGGTCTTCGATCCGGTCCGCCGTGGCATGCGGATCTCCACCGCTGGCGACAGCGTCCGGATCTGGACCATGTCTAGAAGGGTTCCTTCTCCGGCTCGCGGCCGAACAGGTCTTCCTCCGTCACCACCGCAACCGGCGGTTCGTACTTGGCCTTGTACAGCTTGGGAGCGTTGTAGCCGCGGTTGGTCTTCTTGCCCTCGCCGGTGAAGACGACGGTGAGCTTGCCGCCCGGATCGAGCGAGCGGGAACCCGCGGCCTTGACGGCGTCCGCGATCGCGTTCTTCATCGCGATCCCCGAGCCCGTCGCCACCTCGTAGTTGCCGCCCTTGGCGTAGAGCCGCCTCGAGCCGTCGTCGTCATCGCCCATGCCGCGCTCGTCGGTGGCGAGCGTGATGATGAGCTGCATGCGCGGACGGCCGTCCTGCCACGTCAGCGGTTCGTTGGTGTCCATCGACGTCTGCTGGGCCATGTGGCGCTCGATGATCGTGCCAGAGACACGGTCACCCATTTCATCGAATCGGGCAGCGTTGCCACCCTCACTGAACAGGAAGTCATTGACTTCGTCGTTTGGCATTGTTCCTTTGTCCTTTGTCCTTAGCTCGTGAGCATGAATGAGTTGGAGCGATTGATCTCGCTCCGATGCTTCCCCGTCTGGTAGACCGAACGGGGATCGATACCAACGAGTGGGAGTGTGAACTCCGCTTCAATGGAATCGAGCAGGTCGAGCAGCCTGACGACGTCAGACGGCTCGGTGATCTGAGATGGCTTGGGCAGGTCAGTCGGCCACATTGCCAACAGCCATTTGCGGGCATGGTCGTTCAGGCCGACTTGGATGAGCCGCTCTTGGCACCAGATGATCAGGTCGGGCATGATGTCCGGTGGCGGCGTGGCTTCCACGGTCTCCGGGCCAACATCAGCACTCGGGCCAGGGACGGTGGGCTCGGGGACCGGGAGCTCGTCATACCCATCGACGCCCGACTTCCAACGTCGCCGCCACTCTTTGACCTCGTGGGCGATGAACGCCCCGTAGTTGCCTACCTCGATCGAGCACCACAGCAGACGGCAGATTGAGCGTCCGGCCGGGGTGTGGACGAGCAGCGTCCAGTTCGGATCGATGGTCGGGGTGATCAGGCGGCGCTCGGCGTGGATGTCATAGAGCACCCCGGTGGCATAGAGGGCCATCTGGACGGCGTAGCCCGGCAACGAGAAATCGAGCTTCTGACCAGTCTTCAGGTCGCCCACCACCAGGGTGCCCGGCTCAAGGTAGCTTCCCGCGGGTGTCAGCAGTGGCACCGTCAGCCGGTAGATCCGGTCGGCGGTGCCCGCTGCACGGAACTCGTCGTTGACCATGTGGCACTCGATCAGCGCCGATTCCAGGCCGTAGGTCCGCATGCAGCGCAGGTATGAGGACACGTCGGCCTCGTACTCGGGCGGCACCTCGAAGTCGTCGGAGGGATCTTCGATGCGGGCCAGGATCGCGTGCAGCCCGGTGCCCTGGTCGGCCTTCTCGTTGGCGGCACCCTTGTCCAGCGCCCGCTCCCGCAGCTCCTTCTTCTGTTCCTTGTCGTCGTCGCGGGTCCCGACGATCTGGGTTGCCAGCGCCTTGGAGCGGGCGACACCTTCCATCGCCTTCCAGATCCGCCAGTTGGTCAGCGCTTCCTCGTCGTCCAACAGCTTGGCGTAGCTCGAGCAGCGGCTGTAGCGCAGGGACTTGTCCGGGTTATTCGGGTCCGAGACCAGCGGTGCTCCGTTGGCCCGGCGGAAGTCGCGTCGTCGTTCGTGCTCGTCGTCGAGCTCGGAGACATCAAGCGTGGTGGTCATCGTTCCTCCAGTTCTCGAGTCGGGTGCGGGCGAGCTCACGGTCGAGCTCGTGCCATGCGTCGACATCTTGAATCGGGGGTGTCACAGTGGTGGCTTCGACGGCAGTGAACAGCGGTTCGTTTCGTTCACTCGGCATCTACCCACCAGTCGTCGGGGTTGCCGTAGGCGTCGCAGTGGTAGCACGGGCCATCGGTGCGGTGCTTCACCCCGCGCAGTTCCAAGCTGGTCCGTGGCGCGAGCCGATGCTCACCGCACGTACACCGCCGAGCGGCGAGCCGCCAGCGGATGATGCGGACGCGGCGTCGGATGCTGATGAACAGCGGTTCGTCAGCCATCGTCGGTCTCTTTGAGGAACGCCCGAAGCTCCTCGGCGAGCGCCCGCTCCTGGCGGATCTGCTGGAGAGCGGCGTCGTAGGCGTGGTGGGCGATGGATCGACAGTCGGGGCACGTGTTCGTGATCACATCCGTCGTCTGGAAGTCGCGCCCGCACCAGTTGCAGTGGCAGTCGTACACGCTGATGGACAGCGGTTCGCTGCTCACAGCAGCGCTCCTTCGTTGGTGTTGGCCTGGCGGATGTACTCGCCCAGCCCCCACCGAGCGATCAGCGCGGCCTCGGCCTTGCCGTCGTCCTTCTTCAGCCGGAAGCTGTGGGCGTGGGCCGGGTACAACTCCATCGCCAGCGCCCGCGAGGCGGATTTGTCCTTGCCGATCAGGTTGAACGACTTCTTCCAGCGGTGCGAGGAGACCCGCATGATCGGGACCCTGGCGGCGTTGAACACGCCCACTACGATGCCGAAGTTGTAGCCCAGCTTGAATGAGCTGATCGATCCGTTCTGGGGCATTGCATGGACATCTTCGATGCACACCCTCGTCGGTGCGTAGCCCTCGATGATCTCAGCGATCGCAGAACCCGAGACCTGTCCATTGGTGGTCGGCATCGGCATGATCGCCACGAGCTGACCGCGATCGATGACGGCGAGGGCGCCGGTCATACCGGGGTCCACACCGATGATCACTTCGGTGGCTTGGGGATGATCTGGCGCTGCAGCGCGTCGAGCACGATTTCCGGTACCGACTTGCGCAGCGCCTGCGCCTCGTCGGCCAGTTGTTCTCGATACCAGAACGGCATCCTGATCGAGACCTGCACAGCGAGCTCCCGAGGATCAGCGTGGTCGATGGTTCTACGTGCCATGCCTTCATGCTAGCAGTTATGCGAGCATCTGTCAAGGGGTGGGGGAAGTTACCCATTGGTAGGTTACCCATGGGTAGCTCAGTCCCCCGGGGACTGAGTCATGATTGTGGGATGCCTGCTCGAGTTCCGATCTCCGACTGGCGCAAGCAAGAACTGCTCGCCTGGCTCTGCACGTTGCCCGAGGATCGCGATCCCCCGACCGCCAAGGCGATGGCCGAGCGTCTTGGGATCACGACCACCACGCTCGGTCACTGGAAGAACGATGCCGAGTTCCTCGAGGCGTGGCAGCACCTCTACCGGCGCACGATCGGATCACCCGAGCGGATGCAGCTCGTGTTGGAGCGGCTGTTCGAGACCGCCACCGATCGCACCGACCCCCGCCAGGTCCCCGCAGCGCGTGAGTACCGCATTGCTGTCGAAGGCGTTGCTCCGACCCGCGTCGAGATGACGGTGTCGGGCTCAGCGAAAGACTTGAGTGACGACGATCTGCAAGCGATGATCAACGCAGCAGCCCAGAGCGAGCTCGAACGACGTGAGTGACACCCCGGTTGGCTTCAACGGGTATCAGCCCGGCACCACCTCGGCTCGTTCACGTCGTGCTGACTTCGACCTACGACGCCTGATCGCGCGCGCTGGCGGTGGCGGTGGCGGAGGTGCCAACTGGAAAGGCACCTACTCGGGCACGTCGACGCCACTGCCTGCGAGCCCACAGGTCAACGACGCCTGGGTGATCAATGCTCCGATCCCGACGCTGGCACCGAAACGATCTGATGGCTCCAACGCTCAGGTCGGAGACGGCATGGTCTGGAACGGCACGGCCTGGGTCAACGTTGGTCCGGTACAGGGACCTGCTGGCCCCGCCGGGCCGCAGGGTCCCGCCGGTCCGACCGGCCCGGCCTCGACGGTGCCCGGGCCGCCCGGACCGACCGGGCCGCAAGGCCCGCCGGGCGAAGTCAACTCGGTGTACACCGGGACCTGGACGTGGACCACCAAGACCGCCGACGCCAACACCAACGGCCAAGTCGGGATCAACACCACCGCCTGGTCGACCGCCACCCAGATCAACCTGAACGAGAAGACCACCGACAACGCCGACGCCACCACCTTCATCTCCAAGATCAAGAGCGGCGACGAGTTGCGGCTGCAACAGAAGACCGATTCGACCCGTTGGGCCAAATACGTCGTCACCGGCACACCGGTCGACCAAGGCGCATGGTGGTCGTTCCCGGTCAGCTACGAACAGGGCGGCGGGAACCCGCCCGGCGGCAACGCCGACACCCTCGTCTCATTCCTCCCGGCCGGAGCAAGCGGAGGTGTGCCCGCCACCCGGATCATCGCCACCACCGCCCCGTTGACCGGAGGCGGCGACCTGTCCGTCGACCGCACTCTCGCAGTCTCGGTATTCACCTCGGCCGCGAACGGTGTCGTTCCCCAGTCCGGGGGCGGAACCGTCAACTACCTCCGCGCCGACGGCACCTGGGTGGCCCCGCCGGGGGCTGGTGGTGCCAACGCCAAGGCGTCGGTGCGGGTGGCCTCGACCGGCAACATCGCCAACATCGCCAACATCCCCCCGTCAACGATCGACGGCGTCACGATGATGTCCGGCGATCGGTTCTTGGCGAAGGATCAGACCACCGCCACCCAGAACGGCATCTGGATCTTCGACCAGACCGGGTGCTGGCGGGCCTCCGACGCCGACACCTGGGCCGAGCTGGTCTCGGCCTACGTGTTCGTGGAGCAGGGCACCGTCAACGCTGACACCGGCTGGCTGTGCACCGTCGACCAGGGCGGCACCATCAACACCACGGCGGTGACGTGGGCCAAGTTCGCGGGCAGCGGCAGCGGCGTCAGCGAAGTCGAGATCACCCCCGACGACCCGATCGGCAGCAACGCTGCCGTTGAGCTGTGGTACGACACCGACGACGACCCGGCCGCGGCGGACGCGGCGAACTACTGGAACTCGGCGTGGGGTCAGATCGCTTACACCCAGGTCACAGCGAACCAGGGGAGCATCACCACCATCACCGACCTCACTGGCGTCACGGTGACGCTTGCGATACCGACGGTCGGACGACGTCTCCTGATCACCGCGACAGTCATCATGCAGTCGACTGTCGCTGGCGATCGACTCGACGTGATCATCACTGACGCTGCCAACACCATCTACAGCGTCCGTTACATGACCGGGTCCGCCGCCAATAACGGGGAGACGATCACTGCCACGACAGTGGTCGACGTGACGTCGTCATCGGCCTTGACCTTCAAGGCCCGCGCCCAGCGCGGTGGTGGAACTGGCACGTTGACGATGATCGGTGGCGCCACGACCCCGAGCTTCATCAAGGTCGAAGACATCGGTCCGGTCACCCGTGCCGCCGTCAACCCGCCAGCCGGGCAACCCACCATCGCCACCGCAGGCAACGCCCTCGGGATCGTGGCGGTGGGATCGTTCAACGCTGCGTCACCCATCTCGCTTGCCGCCAACATCTTCAACGCCGTTACTAACCCGCTCAGCGCCACGCTGGCGACCGGTCGTCGGTACAGGGTCAACTTTGTCGCTCGTGCCATCAGTGCGGCAAGCAACTGCATTGGACGGGTCGAGCTGCGAGTGAACGGCGCAACGGTGCACAGCAACGCACCGTTGCAATGGATACCAGCCGGAGGGTACGACACCGTCGTCTACCACTGGCTTCTCGACGGTGACGGACAGACCAAGACGATCGACATTGGCCTCCAGCCGTCGCTCGTGTCCTCGCTCTATTGGGATGCCCCGATCTCGTCCTTCACGGTCGAGGATGTCGGCCCCAACCAGGCACCGGCACTCCCGATCCCCGACACCCCGCCAGGATGGACACCGCTGCCGTTCAACGGCGGCTGGGCGAACTACGACACCGGCCGACCGGGCCAGTACCGCAAGATCGGCGACATCGTGTACGTCCGGGGGCTGGTGAAGCCAGGGAGTGGAGCGCTTGTCGCCACTCTGCCAGTCGGTTTCCGATCCCCGTACTCCAACGTCGCCTTCATGTGCCAGGGCAACGGAGCGAACACGATCGGGATCACGGTCGACTCAGGCGGGGGCATCACCATCAATGGCAACTACACCCAACCGACCTACGTCTGGCTGGACCCCATCTCCTTCTCGGTGACGGCCTAATGACTCGCTATTCGCTCCGCTCATCCCGCAGTCTCGCTCCGCTCGACCGCGGGACCGGCACGTTGTCGCCCCGAAGGGAGCGTTGAGCGTGGGAACGCTCAAGGCTCGTGTCTCCGGCACCTGGGTGCCGGTGCTCGGTTCCGGGTTCGACGCCGCCAACACGGCCCGGTGGAACTCGGCGTGGGGACAGGTTGCGTCCGTCCCATTTACTCAGGGCTCAGTCGATGTGTCAGCGGGCCAGACCCCGATCCTCTCCAACCAACTCTCGTTTACCTTCATCAGTGGTCGGCGCTACCTACTGGAGGTGCGCCTGTCGAGCCTGGGCCTGCTCTCTGGTACCAGCTCCCAGGTGGCCTACTACGTGCGCCGGGTGGGCACCACCACCACCGTCGGGGATAGCGATCAGTGGGTGATCACCACCGGCAACTACGCCGGGAGCATCTTGCGTTCGGCGGTCAACGGCGACGGTTCCACGCTCAACATCGAAGCGGCTGTGGAGGTGGTGACCGGCGGCAACGTCCGTATCGGCAGCAGGGGCTTGACGATCTACGACGAGGGTCCGGTCACCCCGGCCTCGATCGCCCCGCCCACCGCCGGACCCCGTGTCGTCGCCGAAGGCAACGCCCTCGGGATCATCGCTAAAGGCGCATTGGTGACGGGCGTTCCGCTTTCGATCGCCGCCAACACGCCGACCAGTGTCTCTACACCCGTCAACGTCACCTTGGCGGTCGGACGGCGTTACCGTGTCGTCGGACTGTGGCGGGCTACGCAGGCCCCGGCTGCATGCACGATCAGGTCGATGCTCTACGACGGCGGTGTAGACAAGTCTTCCACTTATGGCGACCGCTACTTCTGGCTGGCGAACAGCTACGAGATGCACATCGCCGAGTGGCTCATCGACGGTGATGGTGCCGCTCACTCGTTTGTGTGGACGGCCACCTCGGGGGCTGCGTTCTCGCCGTACCTCGATTACGGACATTTCTACGTCGAGGATGTCGGGCCGAACACCTACCCGGCGTTGCCGATCCCGGCCACACCCCCGGCGTGGACGGCGCTCACCTACAACAGCGGATGGAGCTTCCCGGTTTCAGGTGGTTACACCAACCGCTCGCAGTCCAGCTATCGCAAGATCGGAGACATCGTGTACCTCCGGGTCACGGGGCAGAACGCCGGAGGTCAGGGCACTCCCATCTGCACGCTCCCGGTCGGGTTCCGCCCTCCTGGGGTCGTGGATTTCATTGGTCGTGACAAGGCTGGAGCCTGTGTCTTCAACGTCAACACGACGGGGGAGGTGTACTGGTACGGCACTAACCCCAACGCCGCATCGCCCGATGCCGTCAACCTCAACTGTTCGTTCTCCACCACCGCCTAGGAGCCCCATGAGTTACGAATCCATCAACGCCGCCGTCCACGACCAAGGGCTCATCGACCGGGTCATCGCCGCCGCCTCCAAAGAGGCCTGGGCCAACGTCGACTACGCCGCCACCGAATACGGCGAACGGCTGCGCACCTACCCCGACGAAGCGCAGACCACGTTCATGTACGCCGTCGCCATCGACTACGAGTTGCAGTACGCCTACGCCTACGAGCAGGGCAAGCCTGATGCCGGGACCGATCGTGGCGTGATCTCGGACGAGAACTTGCAGGCCGCGGTGCAGGCCCACTGGCCTGCATCCACCACCGTGCCGTTGCCGACCGACATGGTCGGACCGACGCCCGGTACGCCGTGAGCATCTCCCTCGAGGAGTTGTGGCAGGAACGGGAGTGGCGACGCTGCTGCCCGAAGACCGATGACCCTGACAAGCTGCTCGAGGCGTTCATCTATTTCTGCGAGACCTACGTCTACATCAAGCACCCGGAGAAGGCTCGCATTCGCTTCGAGCTGTTCGAGTGCCAGATCGAGACCACCAAGATGTGGATGACGAGCCGCTACAGCCTGCTGCTCAAGGCTCGCCAGCTCGGGTTCTCGACCTTGGTCGCCGTCTACTGCTTCTGGCTGACCTTCTTCTACACCGATCGCGTCGTCATCATGTTGTCGAGGACCGAGCGCGATGCAATCAAGCTGCTCGCCAAGGCCAAGTACGCCTACCGTTTCCTGCCCGAGTGGATGAAGTTCCGCGGTCCCCCGATGAATCCCACCCAGACGAAGATGGAGTTCGCCAACGAGAGCTACATCGAGTCCCTGCCATCGGCGTCGGACCCTGCTCGTGGCGAGAGCGTCTACCTGGCGGTGGTCGACGAGCTCGCCTACCTGCCCAACGATGAGGATGCTTGGTCGTCGATCGAGCCGGTGGCAGATGTCGGTGGTCGGGTGATCGCGCTGTCCACGGCGAACGGTGAGGGCAACCTGTTCCATGGGTTGTGGGTCGGGAGCCAGGTCAAGACCAATCGGTTCAAGTCGCTGTTCTGGCCGTGGTGGGCCAACGGTCGCGACGATGCCTGGTACGAGCTCCAGAAGCAGGATCTGCCTGATTGGCAGCTCGCTCAGGAGTACCCGGACAACCCCGATGATGCGTTCCTGAAGTCCGGTCGCCCGGTCTTCGATCTCGCTGTGCTGCGAGCGATCGAGACGGTCAAGCCGATCAAGCGGGGATTCCTCGAGCGCTACCGCCAGTGGGAGTTCCTGCCCCAAGACGACGGCCCGTTGGCGATCTGGTCGTTTCCCGATGCTGTCCACGGTCGCTACGTGATCGGTGCTGACATCTCGGAAGGCCTGCCGCACGGGGACTACACGAGCGCCCATGTCATCAACGCGCGGACAGGGGAGGTATGCGCCACATGGCATGGGCGCATTGATCCCGATCTGATGGGCTCAGAAGTGCTGGCCCCGCTCGGGCACTGGTACGGGGACGCGCTGATCGGTGTGGAGAACAACAACCACGGGCTGACCACGCTCAAGACCCTCAGCCGTCTCCGCTACCACCCCATCTACATGCAGCGCTCACCACGGTACAAGCGTTCGATTCCGACCGACATCTTGGGCTATCGCACGTCGCAGGTGACCAAGCCGATCATGATGGACGAGCTCAACAAGAACCTCCGCGACGGCACGATCAAGCTGTGGTGTGCCGAGACCATCGCTGAGCTGCGGACTTATGTCCGCAACGATGCCAACAAGATGACCGGCTCGCCGTTCGACGATCGAACCATCAGCCTGGCTATCGCCAACCAGATGCTCCATCATGTGTGGTTGAAGGAGTACGAGCCCAAGAGGGAACCGGGACCAGGGACGATGGGGTACTTCGAGAAGCAGGTCTACGGGGACGACCCGCTGGCTCCTGCTCGTCGTATGCGTCCTGGGGAGCCCGAGACGATCGGCAAGCACTTCGTGCGCCATCCCAGCTTCACCATCGGCAAGGGAGGATCATGACCACTCGCCTCGATACCCAGCGCTCGCCAGCGCTGGGTCGGACCCACAAGCGACTCAATGCTCGCTGGCAGGTGCGCGGCTACGAGCAGAACCCCCACGCTGTGTGGGGCGACACCCAGACCGTCTCTGCCCTGCGCTCGAGTGCCAGCCCCGGCAGCGTCTACTACAACGTCGAGACGATCACCGCCCAGGACGCCACCAACGCTGGTCGGTTGGCGGGACTCGGCTTCGTCGCCAGCCCGACCACGAACTGGACCACGGGCCAATCGATCACCGTCAATACGTTCAGCTTCAACTGGACGGGCTCGGCCTGGGCGGCTGGCGTCCACGCGTGATCTGCCAGACGTGTCAGCTCAAGCCTGCCGAAACAGGGCGCGACGAGTGCTTCCGTTGTCGCGTCCTGTCCGTTGGCTTCTCTTGGCACGGTGGTGGCTACAACTACGGTCGCCACAACTTCCATGACCGCACCAACGGAGAGTTCATCAACGAGCATGTCGGTGAGGTGAAGGGCAACCCGAACATCGAGAGGGCGGACCCGCTGTGAAGCTCAGCAGCTACCTCCAGTTCTGCAAGGACGAGGTGAACCGCTCCAAGAAGTGGCGGTCGCAGGAGTCCTACGAGGACGACTGGAAGCGGTACATCGACCTGTATCGGGGCAAGCAGTACAACTCGAACACCGCCGGGGACCAGCTCCTGGTCAACCTGGTGTTCTCGACGATCAACGTGATGGCTCCCTCGGTGGCCGTGAACAACCCCCGCTTCGTCGTCAACGCCCGCAAGCCCGATTCAGCACCACAGGCCGTGGTCACCGAGGAGGTGCTCAACTACCTCTGGCGCACCTACCGCTACCAGGACGAGTTCCGTCTGGCAGTCAACGACTGGCTGATCATCGGGCATGGCTGGATCAAGTGCGGCTACAAGTTCACCAAGCCGCCCGAGGAGAAGAAGACCAACGTTGACGAGGGATCGGACCCGGACAACCCGGCGGATGTCGGCATCGACGATCGTGACGACATCGAGGGCAACGTCGAGTCGGAGATGTACGTCTACGACGATCGGCCCTTCATCGAGCGGATCAGCCCCTTCGATATGTTCGTCGACCCCGACAGCCGCCATCCCAAAGAGATGTGCTGGGTGGCCCAGCGGATCTGGCGTCCCCGCCAGGACGTCAACGTCGACAGCCGCTACAGCCCGACTGCGCGCAAGAAGGTCAGCTCCAAATCCTGGAGCCGGTGGTCGAACAACCAGGGCGAGACGGATGCCCGTGACGACAAGCCGGACAAGGGCTCCAAGGACTTCTGCGAGATCATCGAGTTCTACGACATCCACCGTCGCCAGGTCTGCACCTTCGCCATGGATGCCGAGGATGCGACGGACACCGATCAGCCCGCGGGCCAGGCGGCGTTCCTGATCAAGCCCAAGCCGATGCCCTACGCGATGGGCCAGCCGTTCCTGATGATGCGGAACTATGAGGTAGCTGACCACTTCTACCCGATGGGTGACGTGTGCCAGATCGAGTCGTTGCAGCTCGAGCTCAACCAGACCCGTAGCCAGATGATGAACCACCGGAAGCGGTTCGCCCGCAAGTGGATCTACGACAAGGATGCGTTCGACCGTGACGGCGAAGAAGCGCTGACGTCGGACATCGACAACACGATGATCCCCGTAGTGAACATGAACGGGTCGCTCTCCGACGTGATCATCCCAATGCCCGCAGTGATCACGCCTTCGGAGTTCTACGACCAGTCGCATCTCATCACCAATGACATCGACAGGGTGTCCGGCGTCAGCGACTACCAACGTGGTGCCGCCCAGACCGCGGTCAAGCGCACCGCCACCGAGGCAGCGATGATCCAGGACGCCGCCAACTCCAGGGCACAGGACCGTCTAGCGAAGATCGAGACCGTGCTGTCGCAGCTCGGTGAGCGGGTGATCGGCCTGATGCAGCAGTACCTGACTGGGGAGCAGGTCGCCCGGATCGTGACGATGCCAGGCAAGGCGTGGGTCAACTACGACTCGGACTTCATCCAGGGCGAGTTCGACTACGAGGTTCAGGCTGGCTCGACCGAGCCGCAGAACGAGACGTTCCGGCGTCAGTCCGCGTTGCAGTTGGTTGACAGCTCGATGCCGTTCCTGCAGATGGGCGTCGCCAACCCGGTGACCCTCTACATGCAGGTGCTGCAGAAGGGCTTCGGAGTCAAGGACGCGGCGTCGTTCATCATGCCTGGGGCTGTCCAGAACGTGATGGGTGGTGGTCAGGGTCAGGGCCAGCCGCCGGGTCCTGGTCAAGAGCAGCCGGGGCAGGGGGCACTGCCGCCACAAGGCCAGCCTCCTGCTCCGGCAGCTCCGCCAGAGCTGCCTCCAGGGGTGGGGGGTACTCCACCGATGAACGGTGCGCCACAACCCACAATGGTCCCTGGCGGAGCAAGTGGAGAGGCCAGTTACTAGCCCAAATGGGTGACGGTGTGCTTCAATCCCACTTGAGCACGAAGCACGCCGGGAGGAACTCGTGTCAATGGATGAGGCCCCCAGCTTCGAGGGGGGTGTGGACCAGCCTGATTCCGCTCTGAGCGGGGAGATCACTGAGCCCACACAGCAGGTCGAAGACACCACTCCAGAGCCACCTCGCCAGTACGTCGAAGTCGACGACCCTGATAACCGCTACGTGCGCGTCAAGGTGGATGGCGAGGATCGGGAGGTCCCGTACTCAGAGGCGATCAAGGGCTACAGCCGCGAGGCTGACTACACCCGCAAGAGCCAAGAGGTAGCTCGGCAGCGAGAGCAGGCGGACTACGGCCTGCGGCTGCAGCAGGCGCTGGAATCGAACCCGGCGCTGACCCTGCAAATCCTGTCGCAGCAGTACGGGATCGACTACGGCCAACAGCAGCAGGCTCCTCTACCGGAGCCTGAGCCTGTCTACGAAGATCCGCTCGAGCGCATGTTGCACGAGGAGCGCCAGGCGCGTATGGCCCTGGAGCAACGGATCTCCGAGCGGGAGGCCAATCAGGCACTGGGGGTGGCTGTCGACGACCTGCGGGGTCGATACAACGCGACGGACGACGACATTCGAGAGGTGATCGGCACGGCCTACCGCATGCAGGTCGGTGTCGAGGCACTCCCCATGATCTACGAATCGATGGCTTTCCAGCGGTTGAACGCACGGGTTCAAGCGGTTCGCCAGCAGCAGGTCGAGGAGGAGCAGCGGATGGCTGCCAAGCAGCAGGCATCCCAGATCGTCAGCAACGGTGCTGGGGCACCGTCGAATGGGCTCACCAACGTCATTGACCCGAACAGGCACATGACGATCCGTGAGGCAGCACTGGCTGCGATGGAGCAGTACGGCTTGTAGCTCTCACGGCCCTACCTCGAAAGGTGAGCTGTGGCTCTCGCGTCACATACCCCAGCAACCTGGGATTCCATCCTCTCGACGACGCTGCACAACTACCGCAAGTCGTTGACCGACAACATCTTCAACAGCCGACCGCTGTTGGAGTTCTTCATGTCCAACGGTCGTCTCCGCACGATCGACGGCGGCATCTCGATCGTCGAGCCGCTGCTGCTCGGTCCTGGTGAGGCGAACTCGTATGGACCCTGGCAGCAGATCAGCGTCAACGCTGTGTCCGGCATCTCGGCGGCGCAGTTCGCTTGGCGTCAGCTCTACGCCACGATCATCATCTCCGGCCTGGAGGAAGCGCAGAACAACGGCAAGGAGATGATGATCTCCCTGCTCGAAGCCAAGGTCATGCAAGCCGAGAACACGCTCAAGAACGTGCTCGTCCAGATGCTCTATGGCACCCGTGGCGGCGGTGCGCTGGCGACCGACTTCACTGCCCTGACCACGCTGATCGATGCCACCGCGGCTGCGGGTGGGATCACCCCGGCCGCGTCTCCGGCACCGGAGAACGTGTGGCGCTCCCCGACGTGGGATGCCTCGGCCAACACCGGGACAGACGCGGTCGGTGGTGCGATCACCATCCCCGGCGGGGCGATGACGTCGCCGTATGACGGCAGCGAGCTCGAGCGGGTGCTGCGGCATATGTACATGCTCTCCAGCGACGGTGGTTCCGACCACGTCACCGCGATCTTCGCGGGGATCGGGTGGTTCGAAGCCTACGAGGCGAGCCTCACCCCCCAGGTCCGCTACACCGACACGACCAAGGCGAACCTCGGGTTCCAGAACCTGATGTTCAAGAACGTGCCGATCATGTGGGACCCGGACTGCCCGACTGGCACGGCGCTGGGGCTCAACTCGCAGTACCTCGGGATCACCGTCCACAGCGACCGCAACTTCACGCAGTCGCCGTTCACCAACAACCTGTCGGGCACGGTGTCCTCGACCGCCAACGCCAACCCCGGTGCCACCCCGGCGGCTCCGGCAGCGAACACCATCGACGCGCGGGTGAGCTTCATCACGACCTACGGCAACACCACCACGCGTGAGCGTCGCCGGAACTTCAAGATCACCGGAGCTACTTTCAGCTAGCTGGTCTGAGACCGGGTCCCCGACGCCCGCAATGGGGACCCGGTCTCAGTCCCCCGGGGACTGAGAGGAGGCGTGATGCCGCTCGAGCATCGTGATCATGCAGCAGGGCACGGACCGAAGGTGGCCCTGGCTCACACCGTGTACGGCGGTCCAGTGACTGAGAAGATGGTCCCCAACGCGCCCGGCGTGTCGGACCATATTCAGCCCGCGGGTGTCTTCTCGACGGCCCCGTACCTACCTGACGGTCTGGAGCATCCGCCGCCCAAGGAGCGCAAGACCAAGCAGCTCTGTGCCTTCCCCGACAAGCCGTGTCGGGCCTACGCCACCCAGACCGGGTTCTGCGTCTTCCACAACCAGACGATGAAGGCACGGGGCGAGCTCGAGTGAATACCCAGGAGATGCGGGACTACGTTCGCAACCACCTCGAGATGGATGACGAGGAGATGCCGGACGTCTTGTTGAACCGCTACCTCCAGGATGGCTTCGACGCCACCGTGGCGATGGACAATCGCTGGCCGCGCCAAGAGCAGACCTGGGACGTTTCCAAGGTGGTCGACGCCAGCTCGGTGACGCTGCCTGCGGACTGCGCGCCCAACACCATCATGAGCGTGCTGACCCAGGATGGATACCGGCTCGCCTACATGAACCATGAGAACGCCGAGGACAAGTTCGCACCGACCACGATGATTGCTACCGGGGCACCGTTGTACTGGTCGTTCTGGAAGGACCAGATGTACCTGTGGCCGACCCCCGAGGTCACCGCCACGTACGACATGACGGTGCGTGGCTATCGCCAGACGGTGTGGTCCGACTCTGCATCGACGGTGCCCGATGTGGATGGTCGGCTCCACCTGGCGATCTGCTACTACGCCATCGGCCTGTGCTACGCCCAGCAGGAGGACGAGATCCTCGAAGGCGTCTACATGGCGCGTTGGAACCGCGACGTCGCGGCGCGGATGAAGGCGATCCTCGAACCTGCTCACCATCGTCCGCTCGTGCTGAACGAGGGAGCGCCGGTTGGTGGTGTCTCGCCCTACGTCGTCAACCTGCCTCCATCGGGGCCGTAATGCCGAACCGTCTCGAGCCGATCAACGTTGTGGACTTCACGGGAGGCCTGAACCTGCGGCGCAGCGAGTTCCAGCTTGCTGACAACGAGAGTCCCGATCTGCTCAACGTCGACATCGATCCCCGTGGTGGGTTCGCCACGCGCAAGGGCTGGCAGCGCTGGAACATCGACGATGCTGTCGATGTCACGACGGTGCAGTGGGAGCCACGCAACGCCTATGCCGTGAGCCATGCCAACGGTCGCCAGGACACCTACATCGCCAACAGCGACAAGAAGATCTACTACTCCGAGCCCGACGCTGTCTTTCATCGTCTTGGCACGGTTGCCGCCAATGGTGTTCCCCACGGTGCTGACTTCGCGACCTGGGGCACCGATGTCTACTTGGCGCTGGGGATGTTCACCCAGTCAGCTCGGGCGTCGATCACTCATACCGTTACCACGCTGACTCCTGAGACGTGGTCAGAGGTTGATGCACCAATCGCCAACACGATGCCTCGAGCGGAGTACGTCGAGGCACATGCTGGCTACCTGTTCATCGCGGTGACACAGGAAGCCTCGGTGAACTACTACTCCAGGGTGCGGTTCTCGCACCCCGGCTACCCGGATCGCTGGCGTCAGAGCGACTACATCGACATCGATGCTGGCGGTGGTCGGATCACCAACCTGATGTCGTTCCAGGACCACTTGTTGATCTTCAAGACCAACAGCGTCTGGGCCCTCTATGGCTACGACGAGAGCTCCTGGCAGCTCGTGAAGGTGTCGACGGCTTTGGGCTGTCCCGGGCCGCAGGGCTGCACCCGTTCAGAGACGGCGGTGTACTTCTTCTCCTCCGCGGACCGGGGAGGGATCTATGGATACAACGGACAACAGCCGTTGTACCTCTCTGATCGGCTGCGCCCTGCTTTCGAGGAGATCCTGAACTCGGACAACGTGTTCGTGTCCTGGGCCGGTCGGCGGCTGTGGGTCTCGGTGCCATGGGTCAAGAACGTCGGTTCGACTGTCGATCCCTCGACGACGTTCGTGCTCGATCTCGATGTCGGCCAGAGCGGGGCCTGGACGATGTACCGCTCGAGCCTTGGTTCGCTCGGACCCGTGCTCGACGGTGGTGCCGACATCAATGGCAGCAATCCGGTCGGTGCCCTGTGGTCCGACGAACTCGCGGTCCTCGTCATCTTGGACTACATCGACGGTGCCTACGACTTGCTGTTGCGTGAGACCACGCTGGCGACATCAGCCGGGGACAGTATCGTCACGACGAGCGGGCTTGAGATCAGGGTGACCGGTGAGGGCACGGTCGGTGACGAGTTCGACACCTACTACCGCACCCGCTGGCTCAATGGTGGCTGGCCTGATCGCAAGAAGTCGTGGCGGCGTCCGACATTCATCTGTCGTCAGGTCCCAATCCCGATCGACCTGATCGTGGAGACCTTCCGTGACTACAACGAGACCCAGATCCAGCGTTCGCGCACGCTGCACCTGCGAGCCAAGGGTATTGCGTACTGGACGACGGAGGGGTTCGCGGACGAGATCGATCATGGCTTCGACTGGACGACGGGCGGCAAGGACGATCGCAGCGGTCGGGGTGCGAACTGGGGCATCACCCAGGCTGGTTCGACCCTCGAACGCGCGGGCAGCCAGGGCCTGGCTCGTGCAGTGCAGATGCGGGTGCGGCCTTCGCCCACGACGCCGCTGCGTAAATGGGGCGTCGATGGCATCGTCGCCAAGATCGTGATGCGTCGCTTTCGCTGAAGTACGTGAGGGTGTACGATGTTGAGATGGAGACCAAACGATGCAAGGAGTGCGACGAGGTGAAGCCGGTCGCTGAGTTCTATCGAGCTGGGAAGTACTACCAGCCTCGCTGCAAGCCCTGCCACAACAGGTACAACCTCGATCGCTACTACGCGCTGTCATCCGACGCGAAGGCTGAACGCATCGCCTCGATCAAGGCTCGGTACTACGGCATGACGCTGGCTGAGATGCAGGCGCTGGTCGAAGCTCACGACGATAACTGCGATCTGTGCGGCAAGCCCGACACAACGCATCGCAAGCGGACGTGGACACGTCAGCTCACGATGGACCACGACCACGTCAGCAAGAAGTTCCGGGGCTTCCTCTGCTCGAAGTGCAACATCGCCATCGGCTCAGCAGGTGATGACCCGGACCTGCTCGAACGGATGGCCGAGTACGTGCGGAGGTTTCGGTGACCAAGGTCAACTTGCAGTACGACATCGTCAACCTGACACCGGCTGACGCGATCCCGGTCGAGAACAACTACAACCGGCTCGAGCAGCACATCAACCAGGAGGTCATCGAGCGCGATGGCTCGGTCGGGATGCGTGCTGAGCTGCTGCTGTACGACGACCCGGTCCAGCCCCTCGGTGCAGCGACCAAGCAGTACGTCGACCAGGTTCTGCCGATCGGGATCATGGTACCCTTCGGTGGTACCGGGTCCCCGCCGGGTGGTCGGTGGCTGGCTTGCGACGGAGCCGAGTACGAGACCGCGGCGTTGCCGGATCTCTACGCCGTGATCGGCACGGCCTACGTGACGGGGACGGTGACGACGGGGCGCTTCAACGTGCCCGACATGCGTGACCGCACCACCGTGGGAGCATCAGCGACCAGGACCGTGGGCTCACGAGGGGGATCAGCCAACGCGATCGTCGCCCCCCACACCCACCCGATCGATCATACGCATCCCGGCGGGAACACCGAGGGCGAGAGCGCCGACCACACCCACTACACGCCTGATCATTTGCACGGGGTGAACATCAACAGCGGTGGCAACAGCGCCGACCACTACCACCCGATGAACACGATGGTGTTCATCCGCAACAACCCATACGCCCCCGCCGCGTTCCTTCAGGGGGCAGCCAGTGGATGGGCGGTCGACCTGTTCGATATCGCGGGGATGACCACCAACTGGTCCGGCCAGAGCCACTACCACAACATCAGTGGTAGCACCGGGGGAGCTGATCGGTCGCTGCAGACTGGCGGACGTACTGCTGGTCACCTCCATTACGTCAAGACTCCGGCATTCGCCGGGACATCGGGTGCGGCGTCGGGGGCAGCGGCGTCGGTGACCGATGCGAACCTGCCGCCATACGTAGCGACCAACTGGATCATCCGGGCGGCATAGATGGCAGTCACCGGCTACGCCCCCGACATCGCTGGCTACCAGGCTCAGGAGAACGATCTCCAGTACCGCTACAACACAGACCGGGCTACCAACGCCTACGGCCGCTTCCTGTCCCAGCAACGGGGACAGCGGACGCTGTCTGATCTGAGCCTGGGCTTCAACCGTCAGCTTCCGAGCTATCGGGCGTCGTGGGGCCAGCGTGGGTTGATGGGTCCCAACGTCAACTCGGGGATCATGCAGCGGGCGATGGGCAACTACCTCGGTGACTACGCCCGTGACTACGGCCGGGCGCAGCAGGACGCCACGCAAGAGGCTCAGAACTACGACTTGCAGGCAGCCCAGCTCGATGCCTACTTGAACAACCAGATGGCGACGCTCGAGCAGGGCAAGCAGAACGAGATCGCTAACGCTGCGCTGGCGATCGAGGCGCTGCGTCCATACCTCGGGAACCTCGGGGGGGTCTACTGATGACAACCGCATCCGATGCTGCCGCGCGAGCTCGGCTCGCTGCGATCAACCAGGGTCCCGGCGACATCGCTGAACGCAACGCTGCCAACACGGTGATCGCCGCGTACGGGCGCGACCCACGATTCCCGCAATCGGGCATCTCATCGTCGGACATCACCAGGGCACGTCTTGCCAACATCAACAACCTCTACAACACGCAGGTGGCGCAAGCCCGGCCGACAGCCACGCCGAGGCTGCCCAACTACGGAAGCACTGGTGGTGGTGGCAGTAGGCGTGGCGGGGGTGGTGGCGGCGCTGCCCCCGCCCCGACGATGAACCAGGCGATGCTCGACTGGATCGCCGGTCTGCTCAAGGGGGGCGCACCGACCGCGCAGGGCGCGACCAACCTGGACCTGCCTGACTACGCCGGTCGGCCGCTGGCACCATTCGACCCGTCGATGTTCAACCAGTTCCGGGAGTCCTGGAACCAGGGAGTGCAGAGCGATCTGGCGAATGCTCAGACCGCGACGAGCAACATGCTCAACTTCCTCAACACCAACTACACCAACGCCTTCAACAACCCGAACCTGACCTACGCCACGGCGGGTCAGGCACCGGGGATGACCCAGCAGGCGATGGCTCGGTACCTCCAGGGCCAGGGCGTGAACCCGAGTCTCGGTGCGGGGGTTGCAGCCGAGCAAGCTCAGGGCGATGCCGGGTTCGGAAGCCTGTGGCGAACGTTGGCGGCAAACGAGGATCTGGCACAGCGGAACCGCATTGCCAACGCCCAGCAGTACGGCACGCAGGCCCAGCAAGGAATCACTGCTGCTGGTCGTGGTGGCGAGCTCGGCATCAATCTGGCTCAGGGTCAGGCGCAGGCAGCGTGGCAGAGGGCAGCCGAGGAGCGGGCGTACCAGGACTACCAGATGCAGCAACAGATCGCCCAGCAAGAGGCGCTGCAGAGTTGGCAGCGCGCCAACCAGGTGACCGATGCCAACACCGCGGCGACCAACGCTTATCGCAACTCGGAGCTCTCGGCCCTGCTCGGCCTGATGCCCCAGATCGTCGCAGCGGGCGGTGGCCTGAACCTGCCGTCGCTGCAATCACTCGGATTGGCGGCCTGAGATGGCGAAGAAGCCACCCAACATCGGTGAGCTGCAGCCGGGTTCGGCTGCATGGATGAAGGCGTACGACGCGCTGAGCCCCGAGGATCAGGCATCGATCTTCAACGCCACCTACAACGATCCAACGCAGGACGAGTTCCAGGACTTCGAGTCCTTCGACAACGGAGCCGGGTTCGGTGCGCCCCCGTTGGCGGGGACGGCGTCGTACAGCCCGGTCGTCGCGATGTCGGGTGCCGAGCTCGACCCGTTCACCCAGCAACTGCTGCAGTTCGGTGGCGGCGTCAACATCCCGCAGTACACCTCGGCGGGCAAGCTCGATCCCTACGACCTGGGTCAAGAGGCCGCGCGCACCACGCTCGGTCGTAGCCAGATCACCAGCCTCGCTGACATCATCGGCTCGGCCCTGGCTGGTCCCGGCGCGATCGATCCGTCGCTGTTCCAGCCCGAGATCACGATGCCGACCGAGCGGCTCAAGCTGACCGGACTGTCGGAGAACGAGCGCTATGCCAAGGGCACCGGGTGGCAGAGCTACATCGCCAACGCGGTGCGGCCCAAGGAGCTCGGTGGTCGGGGTTTGACCGATGCCGAAGCCACTGCTGATATGTGGAAGTTCCTCAACGACACCTCGGGCGTTGACAAGCCGGGCGGCAAGGTGACGCAACAGATGCTCGATGTGCGGGACTCGATCCTGTCTGACCTGCCAGCCAACCTCCAGGCCGTGCAGAACGCGGGGACGGCGACGGACCTGGAGATCGCTCGCCAGAAGATGACGCCGATGCAGCAGATGCAGTCGCAGTACGACCAGATCGGCATCCAGAAGTTCGCGGCTGACCAGTTCGGCAAGGTGAACGCCGACGTCGAGGCGCAGGGCGCAGGGTGGCAGGACCCCAACGATCCGAGCAAGTGGTACACGTCGGCTCCCACTCAGGAACCGAGCTACATGACCACGTACTTCCACAATCGTGGTCTGCCGACACCCAACGAGCAGTACACCGATCCCGAGCGGATGAACCAGATGATCTCGGCACAGGCCGGACCCGACTGGCAGCAGCAGATTGCTCAGACGTTCACGGGTGCAGCGCAACGCCAGGCCGACATCGATGAGCTGGCGCGCAAGTCGAACCAGGCGTCGGACTACAACATGCAGCTCCAGGCGCTGCTCAACGAGCCGCGCAACCAGCCGACACCAGGAGGCCTGCGAGCCCGCACGCCGGGTGAGCTCGGCCAGGCGATGAACTCGGTGACGCAGTTCATGGCACCGGGGGCCGCACAGGCAGGAGCGCCGTACACCATCTCGAGCCCGACGCGTCATGCCGAGATCGTTCCCACTGCTCAGGACGCAGCACGCAACATCGGTCGGGCGCAGGTCAGCGCAGCGCTCACCAACCTGGCGTCCCAGCCGAACCAGCCCGCGCGTCCGGCGATCAACCAGATCTACAGCTTCCAGGACGCGCTCGGTCAGCCGCTGGGTGCGACCACCGACCCCAGGACCGCTAGGGCGGCACAGCGTCAGGCTGCCGTGCAGAGCGGAGACCTGTTCGGTGCGTTCTGGGGTGGCGGTAAGGCCCCCAAGAAGATCGGCCCCAACGCAGGCAAGCAGGCACAGCAGGCCAGCGATGCCGCGCGCAGGGCGTACGAGAACGCCTACGCCTCGAACTGGCAGCAGAACAACTGGACCACGTCTCCGGCTCGAGGCGCACAGATCGATGCGCTCTACAACGCGAACTACGCCCAGCAGCAGGGGCGCACCCCCTTCGTTGACGCGATGATCCAGCGCCTGCTCGGTCAGCGCGCCCGCGGTCTGCGGGGCATCTAGTGCCCAGCCTGCTGGCGCAGATCGCTGCAGCTCGTGTGCAGCAGATGCAGGCAGCCGGTGGCGGGATGATCAAGCGTGGCCCGGTCACGGTCTACAACCCGAACGCGGTGCAGTACGGCCGACGTCCGGCGGTGGCGTTCCAGCAACCACAGCGGGTGGTGTCTCGAGCCCAGGAGCGGGACCAGCGAGGCGGGCAGCCGATCAACTGGGACCAGGTCGAGGCAGCGTTCCGCGAGGACCCGCGTGTCCAGCAGAAGATGGCCGAGCGGCAGAACAAACCTGCGCCCATCGATGCACGAACACAGGCGGGGATGGACATCCTCAGTGGTGGTGGCGGCAACCTCGGGCTCCAGATCCTTGGCAACGCGCTGATCCCGATCGGTGCGTTGGGCACGGCACGTCGTGGCATCGAGTACGGGATGGAGCAGTTTGCTGAGCATGTCCCCACAGACGTGCAGAAGAAGATCCGAATGGTCGGCCAGGCCGGTGGTGGTGCTGGCCTGATCACGCCGTTCATCACCAGCACTGAGGCTGGTGGCAACATCGACGTCGCGCGGGCCAAGGCCGATCCCCGCAACTGGTACCAGAAGATCGCTGACCCGCGCAGCTCCTACGGTTACGGCGAGCTGCTACCCGAGAGCCGGAACATCTGGGCCAACAGGCTCACAGGTCTCGGCGTCGACATCATGACTGACCCGCTGACCTACGTTGGCGGCGGCGCATCGCGGTTGGTCGGTGGCGCGCCCGAGGCAGCCGAAGCGATGGGCCGAGCCGGTCAGTTGGCCGAGACAACGAGCAGGCTGGCTCAGGAAGCCAAGGTCGCGTTCAAGTCGCCAGAGGTGATCGCCCAGGCCGAGAGCCATGCGGCGCAGGCTGCATCAGACTACGAGAAGGCGGTCGATGCCTTCCGCAAGACACAAATGCTCAGGCCGATTCACGGTGGCGCGGGATCGCGCGCCCAGGAGCTCGCTGACTTCATCGCCCAGAACCCGGGCGTCGAAGACGTCTTCAAGGACGAGCTGCAGGCAGTCGGCAAGAAAGGTTGGGCTGCGGCGACGCCGGAGCTGCGCCGAGCTATGGGCATCGCTGAACCTGGGCTGCGCCTGCGTGGGTTCGGTACACGCATCCCTGGTACCGGGTGGGTCAGTCAAGGCACCGGAGCGGCGACCGGCGCTGGTCGGGCGCTACTCAGCAAGGTTCCCGCTGAGAGCTTCTTCTCCCGCGCGCCGCAGGGGCTCGAGTGGTCACGCAGCGTTCTGACCAAGGGTGCGCCAGCAACGGCACAGGATCTCCACCTCGCGGCGATGAACCAGGCCATCGCTGACTCGATGCGTATTGGTCAGGGCGGCGTGCTGGGTGGCGGCTACCGGGCGATCCGCAACCTGGTCCGCGGCGACTTCAAGAACATGTCCCGCCCGGCGATCGAGCAGGCAGTGCGTGATGCCGAGCTGCGGCCTGAACCGAACATGATCAACAACTTCTTCGCTGATGCGGGGAAGATTTACGAACGGCACTCGGGTCAGAAGCTCCAGGTGATCGAGGACATCGGGGCAGACCGCTACTTCCCCCACGTCCAGAAGCCAGAGGCCAACCGCTTCCTGCTCAGGCTGGAGAAGGCAGGCGACCCACGAGCGATTGCCTACTTGAACCAGGCCGGGTTCAAGACCGAGAACTTGCTCGAGGGTTCGCAGTACTTGGAGCAGTCCCGCAAGTTGCGGCCATCGAAGATCGGTGTGCCGACCGACATCCCGATCCACGATCGCACGATCACACTGACCAACGGGTCAGTTGGCGAACTCAACGACGAGATGAGGAAGGTCTTCCCCGAGTTCAAGGGGGACTTCTACGAGACCGATCCCGTCCGTGTCGGTGAGGCGTACATCGAATCGATCGCCAAGGATGCCGGGATCAAGCGGGCGATGCTCGAGGCGTCGCGGACTGCGTCCCCGCTGGTCCATCGGCTCGAGGGTCCGCTGGCCGAGGAGTGGCGAGCGCGCAACGAGGCGATGGCTCGCCAGAACCCGATCGCTGACTACATCCAGGAGCAGAGCAGGTACCTGGGTCCCGAGGAGCAGCAAGCCGCGGAGGCACTCGGAGCCGAGGGACCACAGCGTGTGATCCAGCGCGGCGCACCGCTGACTGCGCTGCCCGAACGCCCGCCGATGCCCGAGGACACCGAAATCTTCGGCAAGGTCAGGCATGACGTCGGGACCGCAGAGCAACGACGGATGGTCCGTCAGCAGGGACCGATCGTCAAACAGACCCTGCTCGCTGATGTCCACGGCGCGCGCCAGGACGTGCGAGAGGTGCTCAGCGATCTCCGTACCGAGATGCGGAAATCGATCAAGACCGAGACGACGGCCACCAACAAGGCGCTGCGAACCGTCGAGCGCAATCTCAAGCAACAGCAGGAGGCGTTCAACACGCTCTCCAAGCAGCGCGAGGTGACGGGCGAGGAGCTGACGAAGTTCCTCTCCGGCATCCGTGGCGAGATTGCTGATCTGGAGAACGAGATCAGCCACATGGAGACCTCGTACAAGGGCCGGATGAACCGAGCTCGGCGGGTGGTGGTCAACAAGCTCAAGGCCAACATCGAGGCGCTGCGGAACATGGATGCCGATGCCCGCGCCAACATCGCTGGCGCTCCGGCACGGACCAGGGAGGAGGCATCGCTTCGTGCTGATGCGCTGAACGCTCCGGTCAAGGCAGCCCAGCGGCAGGTTGAGAACGCTCGTGCCGAGGCGCTGCGACGGGTTGGTGGGCCGGACCCCCAACGCGTGGCGTGGGCCGAGGAAGTGCTGACAAAGGTATCACGCGGCGACACCGAGCAGGTCGATGCGTTGCGCGAGGAGCTCGGTCGTGCGCTCCAGGGCGAGGGTTCGGAGGCACTCAACCTGCGACGAACCACCAGGGGTCGGTTGACGGCAGCGTCGCAGCGGACCCTCGACGCGCGGATCAACGAGCTGCGTACAGCGTTGGGCTCGGCCTACCGCCCGACCGAGTACGACCAGGCCGTGGAGTTGCTGGGACAGAAGGAGCGTCAGCTCGCTGCACTCCCGGCTCGCAACACGCAGCAGATCCGCAAGCTCGAAGGTGAGATCAACGACCTGCGAGCGAAGTTCAACGATCCGACCGGGGAGTTCTATTCCATCCGTGCTGCTCGGGCGACCATGGCCGAGCAGGCCGATGCTGAGAACAAGATCGCTGCATGGGTCGCTCCCTACGAAGCGGAGTTCCGCAAGCAGCAATGGCTCCGAGATGTCAAGCCTGCTCCACCGTGGGAAGGTGGACACCAGGGCGTCACCGAGCAGCAGGCGATCAACCGTCTCAACCAGAGGGCTCGCACCCAGATCCTCGAACAAGAACAGCGCATCCGCTACGCCCAGGAGCGCATGCCCGAGATGTACGAACGTCTCGGCAACGTTGAGCAGGAGCCCCAGCTCGCTGAGCTCGCCCGGCAACGAGCCGAGGAGATCGGGCCGGTGCAGCACGTCCTCGAGACAGCACAGGACCTGAAGGACATCACCGTCGAGAACCAGGCCAAGCGGATCAACACCCTCGACGAACAACGGATCGGAGTCCAGCGCGACCTCCACGAGAGCCTGGACAACCGCAAGATCCTGATGGACAAGCGTCGTAAGTTGATGAACGTCGAGCGCAAGGCGTACCGCGCGGGCGAGCCGATGAAGGCCAAGGCCGGTCAGCTCGAGGGCGTGGTCTCTGATCTCCGCAAGGTGGCCCAGGCCAACCCGTTGCTCGATGACACCAGCCTGGCTGCGACCGAGTCGCTGCTCGGTCAGATGGACGACAAGCTCAACGAAGCATCGGCCAAGCAGTTGCGTTCCGGTGCGGTCGAATCAGCGATGTCGAAGGATGCCAAGAACGGCAAGCTCCCGGCCCTGTTCATCACCGCCCTGAACGACAACTTCACGATGATGCACAAGGGCTTGCTCCAAGAAGGCGACTTCATCATCGACAAGCGCCTCGATGCACTGCTGAAGAACACCATCGAGGCATACAAGCAACCGACCGCGTTCGGTCGGGCGTTCAATGCCTTCACCAACACCTTCAAGACCTACGCCACCCTGAGCCCGGGCTTCCATGTCCGTAACGCCTTGTCAGCCATCTTCATGAACCTCTCCGATGGTGTGGGCTTCGGTCACATGATCGAGGGGGTCAAGCTCCGCAAGCAATACGCCATCGGCGGGGACGAGTGGCTGGCCCAGCAGGACGCGCGCATCCAGGGTGCCTTCGCCGCGGTCAACGGCTCGGGCGCGGCCGGTCGTTACCGTGAGCCCGGCTTTCTCGGTAGCGAGGGTGGTCGGCTCGACGAGCGCATTTCCCGCAAGCTGGCGAACAACCCGGTCACTCGTCTGTCCCAGCGAGCTGGTGAATGGGTCGAGACCAACGTGCGCCTGGGCATGGCGCTGGATTCGATGGACAAGGGTGAGACGATCAACCAGGCACTGAGCCGGATCAGCCGGGTCCACTTCGACTACAGCCAGATCAGCCGCTTCGACAAGTACGCCAAGCAGTTCGTTCCGTTCTGGACGTTCATGTCGCGCAACCTGCCGTTGCAGGTCAGCCAGATGTACACCAAGCCCGGTGCCTACGCTGCCTACGACAGCATCGTGCGGAACTTCGGTGCTCCACCCGAGCCCAACACGCCGGAGTACTGGACCCGAGAAGGTGCCTGGAACACCGGAGCCACAGTGCCGAACCTGCCACTCGGTGGCAGCCAGGGTCTGCCGATCTACCTC
>Ga0081455_10001162_pt1 | contig 32950 bp, 35 predicted proteins | sample TabmetS3T2R1_FD_70207 | JGI IMG/M metagenome (GOLD analysis project Ga0081455, IMG submission 70207) | Tabebuia heterophylla rhizosphere microbial communities from the University of Puerto Rico - S3T2R1 | ecosystem: Host-associated > Plants > Roots > Rhizosphere ...
TCACGAGCAGGATCGTCAGCGCCGGCTCGGGGCCTTGCTCCATGCCGACCGCGGCCTCGCTGACGCCGACCGGCAGCGGCAGCGGCTGGTCGACATCGACCGCCTGGCCCGCCGTGCGGACCTTCTGCTCGACGGCGATGAACGACGTGAACCGGGTGAGCAGGTTGTACTTGAGCCCGAGGTCGATGATGTCCTGGCGGTGCGCATCCTCGGCGAAGAAGTCCGAGAGCTCCGAGATCCGCGCGCGCGCCCACAGGTACGACAGCGCCGCGTGCTTGGCGTCGGGGACGACCCTGGCGATGTCGACGGTGTTGACGAACCGGCCGCGGCCCGACACGCCGGTGGGCACCGGCTACCTGATCGGCGCGTGCCTCCTGATCCGCCGGGAAGTGCTCGAGGAGGTCGGGACGCTCGACGAGGGGTATCGCCTGTACTGGGAAGACATGGAGTACGCCCGGCGCGCCCTCCAGCGTGGGTGGAAGCTCCTCTGGGTAGCGGGCGCGGTCGTGCAGCACGCCCGCGCCGGCAGCTCGGCGGGCGTCGCGACGGGCGAGCGGCACTGGCTGTCGCTGGTCGGGGCGCGACGGTACTTCGGGGCCCGCTGGGAGCCGGCGGGCATTCCGGGCCTGTGGGCGCTGTTCAAGGCGCTCTACGTGACGAACGCGGTGCTCGTGTGTTGCGAGGGGGCGGTGAAGGCCTCGCTGCACGGGCTGATCGGAAGCCGGGCACGCGTGGCGCGCCACCGTCAGCGCCGCGCGGATGCGTGGGCGTTCCTGCGCCGACACCTCTGGGATCTGGTGCGACTGTGACGAGCCGGACGGACGCCGCACGGCAGCGATGCGGATGACGCTTCCGATCGCCCCGAAGATCCAGCGCTGGCTGGGCCGCCGGCTGGCCCGCGTGCTGCCACGCCGGATGGCCGAGGCGGTCGTGGCCGGGCTCTGCCTCCGCCGGCCGGACCTGATCCTGTCCGGCGTCCGTCGCGGGGCGCGGCTGGACGACGTCGACCTGGACCACATGCCGTTCGACCTGCCGGCCAACGGCGTCCCGGGATTCGAAGCCCTGGCCGGGCTCTTTGCCAGCAGCCCGCTCGATCACGCCGTGATCTCGATGACGGTGCGCCAGGCGGCGTATCTGTTCGGGCTCGTCCAGGGGATGGACGCGCAGCGGGTGATCGAGATCGGGCGGTACAAGGGGGGATCCACGCTGGTGATCGCCGCGGCCATGCGAGGGCGGGGGTCGTTCTGGTCGATCGACCTGGCCGGTGATACGACCCGCAGCGAGCGGGGCCGGACCGCGCGGCCCGTGGACGATCAGCTGGCGGACCTCTGCCGACGCTTTGGTCTGACCGTGAAGCTGCTGGTCGGCAATTCACGGGTGCTCGAGGTCGAGACGGGGGAGGTGGACGTGGTCCTGATCGACGGCGATCACTCGTACGAGGGCGCCCGGAACGATTTCACCCGATTCGGACGGCGCGTCCGGGTGGGCGGCGCCGTGCTCTTCGACGACGCCTTCGACCACCCGGTGTTCCGGACCACGCACCGGTCGGGCGTGCCCCGCTTGATCCGGGAGATCGAGGCCCAGGGCGATTTCGCGCTCACGCGCGTCGTGGACCGGCTGGCGCATCTGTCGCGGATTCGCTGAGCCGGACTTTCTGCCGTCGTAGACCACCCCTCACCCTGCCCTCTCCCCTGGGGGGAGAGGGGAATGGGGATGGAGGTCCTTAGTAGCCGCGAGAGCGGTCGACCTGGTGGCGAAGGGGGCGGCCGGCGGCGTAGCGGCGGAGGTTGTCGGCGAAGATCGGCGCGATCTCGCGTGGGGTGCTCGGGCCCGAGATGTGGGGCGTGACGGCCACGTTGTCCATGCTCCAGAAGGGGTGGTCCGATGGCAACGGCTCGGTGTCGAAGACGTCGAGGACGGCGCCGCCCAGGCGGCCGCCACGGAGCGCGTCCAGCAGGGCGGCCTCGTCCACGATGGGACCGCGCGCGACGTTGATCAGCCAGGCCGAGGGCTTCATCGCGGCCAGCTCGGCCGTGCCGAGCAACCCGCGCGTCGCCTCGCTCAAGGGCAGGGTGAGCACCACGAAGTCGGCGCGGGCCAGCGCCGACCGCCGCGCGCCGGTCCGATACACGCGCTCGACCTCGCGCGGGCCGCGGCCGCTGCGCGTGACGCCCGTCACACGCATGCCCACGGCGCGGCCGGCGCGGGCGACGTGGCGGCCGATGTCCCCCAGCCCCACCACGCACAGGGTTTGGCCGCGCAGCGGGATCGGATCCACGGGCTCCCAGCGTCGCGCCGCCTGGCTGGCCAGAAAGGCCTTCATCCGCTGGGTGACCCAGAGACACCAGCCGATCGTGTACTCGGCCATCCACGGGCCGAAGATCCCCGCCGCGCGGGTCACGCGCACGGGCTCGGGCAGCTCGGGCACCAGCAGCCGCTCGACGCCGGCGCCCATGCACTGGACCCAGCGCAGCCGCTTCGCGGATGACAGGAGGTGGCGCGGCAGCCCCCAGCAGTAGAAGATCTCGGCTTCGGCGGCGGGGCGCTCCGCTTCTGCGGGGGACGAAGCCACGTGCACCGAGAAGGCCCGCGACGGCACGCGGATCAGATCGGCGTAGGCGCGCGCTTCCCTCGCCTCCGGGTAGTAGACGAGGATACCGCGGGTCACGCGCCGATCTTGGAGAGGAGCTGGTCCTCGAACGAGAAGTCGACCGGCCGCTCGGTCAGGCCCTGGGCGCGATACCAGTCCCACGTCTGGGCCAGCCCGGCGTGAAGGGTGTAACGCGGCCGCAGGCCCAGCGCCGCCCGCAGCTTGGATGTCGTGTGGACCGCGTGGCAGTCGTAGACGAGGTTCTGGCCGAAGACGGGGCCCGGCTTGTCGAAGCTCTTGAGCAGGGCGGGGTCGAAGTGGCGCAGCGTGACCGGCCGGCCGATCACCTCGGCGATCAGCTCGACGAAGCCGACCTGGCTCACCACGTCCTCACCCATGACGTTGTAGGCTTCCCCGTACGTCCGCCGGTCACCGAGCAGCGCGGCCATCACCTCGGCCAGGTCCTCCACGTGGCCGAACTGACGGAGCCAGCCGCCGTGTCCCGGTACCAGGACCGGGCGGCCACGATGGATCCGGTCCATGAAGAAGGCTTCGTTGTTGCGGGTGTTGAGCGGGCCCATGACGTGGGTGGGCCGCACCACCGTCACCGGCAGGCCCGAGCGAAGGTGGCGCTCGAACAGCGCGTCCTCGCCGCCGATCTTGTGGCGGGCATACTCGCCCCAGTAGAGACCCCGCGGCGTCGCCTCCGAGTAGGGAATCGGCAGCTGGTGATCGTAGACGCGCGCCGTCGACACGAAGATCACGTGGGGCGCGCCCTCCAGCGCCTCCAGCAGCGCGGCCACGTCCTCGCCGGTGGTGGGCGCGTAGGCGACGTCGAAGACGCCGTCGAAGTGCTGGCCCCGCAGGCGCTCGCGCAGCCCGGCGTGGTCCTTGCGGTCACCGGCGATGCGCGCCACCCCGGCGGGCAGGCGGTCGGGATTGCGCCCGCGATTGAACACGGTCGGCTCGTGCCCGCGGCGGAGCAGGGCCTGCAGCAGGTGCAGGCTGATGAACTCGGTGCCGCCCATGACGAGGATGCGCATGACCGGGTGATTCTATCAGAGCCAGCCGGAGCGCTTGAAACGGTAGTAGAGGAAGCCGCAGAGGCCGACGGTCACCGCCATCACCAGCGGATAGCCGTAGCGCCATTCCAGCTCGGGCATGAACCTGAAGTTCATGCCGTAGACGCCCGCGATCATGGTGGGTACCGCGAAGATGGCGGCCCAGCCGGTGATGCGCTTGGTGGCCTCGTTCTGGGCGATGGTGGTGAGCGACAGGTTGGCCTCGAGCGCGGTGGACAGGAGCTCGCGCAGCCCGTCCACCTTCTCGTTGATGCGGACCGCGTGGTCGTACACGTCGCGGAAGTACGGGCGCGCGTCGTCCGGAATCAGGTCCAGGTCGGAGCGCATCAGGCGGTTCGAGATGTCCACCAGCGGCGAGACCCCTCGCTTGACCTCCAGCAGGTCGCGCTTGAGGGTATAGATCCGCATGGTGGTGTCGCGGCTGATCCGCTCGTTGAAGATGTCCTCCTCCAGGGCCTCCAGGTCGTCCTCCAGGCCGTCCACGACCGGAAAGTACTGGTCGACCACGAAGTCCATGATCGCGTGCAGGACGAAGGCGGGGCCCTTGGCCAGGAGATGCGGCGTGGCCTCACAGCGCGCGCGCACGTCGGAATACGAGAGCGAGGCGCCGTGGCGCACCGACACCACGTAGCGGGCGCCCACGAAAAGGTGGGTCTCGCCGAAGGCGATCCGGCGCTGCTCGCGGTCGGGCTGGGCGGTGCGGAGGGCGATGAACAGCGAGTCGCCGTAGCGCTCGAGCTTCGGCCGCTGGTGGGCGAGGTGCGCGTCTTCGATGGCGAGGTCGTGGAGGCCGAACTCGGCCTGCACCTGGCGCAGCAGCGCCTCGTCCGGCTCGTAGAGGCCGATCCACACGAAGCGATCGTCCTGCTTGATCACCTCGCTGATGTCGTCGAGGGCCACGTTGGCCACGCGGTGGCCGCCCGCGTACGCCGCGCAAGCGACCACGGGTCCGGGGGTGTGGGAGGGAGTCATCGCGCTTCACCGAGCATCGGGACACTTCTCTCTGGTATCCGCTCGGCTCGCCTTCGGCTGCACCTCGCCATGCGCGGCCCTACCCGACGGTCACCGCCACGCAGGTGGTGGTGCGGGTGACGCCGTCGATCACGCCGATGGAGTCGGTCACCAGGCTGCCGATGGCGTCGAGCGACTGGCCGTCCACCACCGCGATGAAATCGTAGGGCCCGGTCACCGCGTCCATCGCGGCCACCGTCGCCCGCGGGCTCTTGACCTTGGCCAGCGACTTCTTCACGTTCTTGGTCTTGCCGGCCGCGGTCTCGATCAGCACGTAAGCCTTCATCGTCGTCTCCTTTGTCAGCGGAGGATCCACCACGAGGCCAGCGCGACCGCGCCCGCCGCGGCCAGTCCCGCGATCCGGCTGAAGTTGGTGCGGAAGAACGGGATGGCGAAGAAGGGCGACCGCCGCTCCGAGGGGCGCAGGCGCCCGTCGAGCAGACCGTCGACCACCGTCATGGCCTCCGCCATCAGCGCCTCGGTCGTCACCCGGGCGAATTCGGGATCGGCCAGCGCCGGGTGGCCCACGTAGCCCGGTCCGCCGTTGCGCAGAGCATAGTTGGGCACGAGCCGGTTGCGGAGGGAATAGCGCGCGGCGGGAAGCCGCCGGTATCCCTCGTCCACCAGATCGGGCCGCAGCACGAGCATGATCGAAGTTTCCCACCAGCCGCCGTGCGCGTCCTCGGCAAATGCCTCGCGCTCCAGCGGCGAGAGCGGCCGGCCGAGCGCGGCCTCCATGCGGGGCAGGAGGCGCCCGCGCAGGAACTGCCATGCGAGATGGCCGGTGAAGGAGGCCATCATGATCGAGTGGCGACGCGACACGATCGCGGCGGCCTCCTCCAGCGCGACCAGGTGGCCGGGGCCGCCGTGGCCGTTACTGACCAGCACGTGGCGGAAGCCCGCGCGGGCCAGCGCGCGCCCGTAGTCCACCACCGCATCCCGCACGACTCGCTGGCGGACCGGCACCGTGCCCACCGTGTCGAACGTGAAGCAGCCCAGGTGGAGGGTGGGCGCCAGCAGCACCGACCATCCCGGACGCGTCGCGACCACGCGCTCGGCGACGACCTGCGCGAAGTGGCGGGCGGTGAAGGCGTCCACTCCGACCGGCAGGTGCGGCCCGTGCGTCTCGAGCGGGCTGACCGGGAGAATCACCACCGTGCGGTCGCGGTCGAGCACCTCCAGCTGCGGGGTGGACAGCTCCTCGAGCTTCAAGATGCTCAAAAGCTGCTCCCGTGGGTGGCGGCGAGGTAATCCTCCTTGGCGCGGTCGAGCGCCGAGACCAGCGCCTGACGCTCGGCGAGGAGTCGAGCCGCCGAGTGGCGATGGGTCAGCGCGAGCCAGCCGAACCGGAGCTGACCGCGCAGGCGGCCGACGCCACGAAGGTAGCGGTACGCGAGGAGTCCCGAGACGGGCAGCGAGAGCGCGAAGAGCAGCGTCCACCCCGCGCTCGTCAGCCGCCATACGATCCAGATCTCGAGCGCCCAGAAGAGCGGGAACGCGACGATGCTCGCGAGCAGCCGCGTGGTCGCGTAGTCCGTCTCCTTGCGGGCGGTGCGCTGGGCGAGCCAGCGCGGCAGCAGGTAGGGCAGGCCGTTGACGACCAGGCCGTAGCCGAAGACGGGCAGGCCGAGCGAGGCTTCCCAGGAGCGGCGCAGGCGCGCGCGGCCCCGGCTCACCTGGGCGTGGGCCCGCACCGTCTGATCGCGCACCTGGTAGGCCGCGAGCATCGCCCGGTATCGCTGCACGCTGGCCCACAGCTGCTCGATCCGCGCCGGGTCGCGCCGCTCGAAGTGGGCCACCGCGTCCGCGATCGTCCGCGACAGGCGCAGCGGGTCGATCTGGCGCGCCCCCAGGCCGCGCTCCAGCTGCAGTTCGCGGATCAAGTCGCCGGCGTAGATCTGCTCCACGGCTCGGATCAGCTCTTGCCGCTCGGGCCGCGCGACGTGCAGCACCTCCGCTTCCATGCCCTGCTGGATCGCGGTGGTGAGCGCTTCCACCGCTCGGACCGGATCGCTCCGGTACGCGGCCACGTAGGCCGGCAGCGGGATGGGCTCGCCGAACGAGACCCGGACGTGGCCACCGAAGGACTTGCGGGCCTCGAAGTTGAGCCCGACCGGGACCAGGGCCAGCGGTCGTCCGCGGCCCGCCGCCTCGTACTCGAGCGCGATGCGGGCGGCCCCGGTCTTGATCCGCTGCACCCGGCTCTCGGAGTGCGTGGTGCCCTCGGGATAGATGCCGATCAGGCCGCCCTGCTCGAGCGTGCGGAAGCACGCCGCGAAGGCGTCGGTGTTCCGCTCCATGCGGGTGGGGTCGTCCTGCTTGCGGTAGACCGGAATGGCCCCGCACGCGGCCAGGAAGCGGGCCACCAGCGGGTTGCGGAAGAGCGCCGCGGTGGCCAGGTAGTGGACCTTTCGATCGAGCACGGCGCCCACGAGCAGCGAGTCGATCAGATTGTTCGGGTGGTTGATGCAGAGAAGCACCGGCCCCTCGGGCGCCACCCGATCCGCCCGGGTGGCCTCGATGTGCTTGAAGAAGAACCAGAGCCAGAATCGTCCAACTAGCCGGACTGCCGAGTAGAAGCGGTCACTCCGAGCCGGCCGCCCACTGGCGCGGAGCTGGGTGGTCATCGCCGCGGGGCGGTGGTGGCCGCCAGGAGCGCCCGGACTGCCGCCCGGCGGCCGATCACGGTGGGCTAGACCGCGAGGTCCGTGGAGCGGATCCGCTTGACTCCCGCCTTCGTCATCTGGTCCCACGCCTTGGCCAGGGAGCCGCCGGTATCGATCCCGCGACAGGCGTCCTCGATGACCAGCGCGCCCAGGCCGATCTTGCGCGCGTCCAGCGCCGACCAGCAGACGCAGAAGTCGGTGGCGAGGCCCACCAGGTACACCTGCTTGAAGCCGCGGTCCTTCATGTAGCCGCTGAGCCCGGTCGAGGTCTTGCCGTCGGCCTCGAAGAAGGCGGAGTAGGAGTCCATGTGCCTGCGGTAGCCCTTGCGGATCACCAGTTCGGCGTGCGGGATCTTGAGGTCCTTGTGGAAGTCGGCGCCGGGCGTGCCCTGCACGCAGTGCTCCGGCCAGAGCACCTGCGTGCCGTACTCGAGGGAGACCGTCTCGAACGGCTTCTTGGCCGAGTGGCTCGAGGCGAAGGAGACGTGGGCCGGGGTGTGCCAGTCCTGGGTGAGGATGACGTGTTCGAAGCCGCCGGCCAGCCGGTTCACGAGCGGCACGATGGCGTCGCCCTCGGCCACCGGCAGGGCGCCGCCGGGGATGAAGTCGTTCTGGATGTCCACCACCAGCAGCACGTCCTGCGGACCGGGCTTGATCCGGGCCTGAGCCCCGGCCCGCGAGACCAGCGACACCGCCACCGCGCCCACCATCGTACTCGTGAGGAAGTCCCGGCGTCCCATCATCATGATGTCGTCCTCCTGGCCCGACGTCGCCCTGAGCGGCGGCGATCGATCGCTCTCCGGCGTGAGTATAGTCCCGTCACCCGGGCGGGCAAGGGTCTACGCGTCGGGCGCGATCACCACCGCGGTCGCGTCGGCCAGCACCTCGGTCACCCCGGCGCCCACCGCGTTGGCGTCGTCGCGCATCTCCTCTCCCTCGGTCAGTCGACGACCGCGATGCCTTCGATCTCGATCAGGCACCCGTCGTCGTACAGCCCCTTGACCTCCACCAGGGTCATGGCCGGATAGTGGCGGCCGAAGTACTCGCGGTAGACCGCGCCGATCTCGCGCGTCTTGGCCTGGTAGTCGGCCTTCGAGAGCACGTAGATCGTGAGCTTCAGCACGTCGTTCAGCTGTCCGCCGCGAGCGGCGACGACCGCCTTGAGGTTCTCGCACACCTGCCGGAACTGCGCGACGAGGTCTCCCGGGCCGACCACGCGGCCCTCGCGGTCGGTCGCGACCTGGCCCGCGATGTAGACGGTCTTGCCGCCCTGCGCCTCCCAGCCGTGCGCGTAGCCGGCGGGCTTGACGAGGCTCGGTGGATTGATGGGCTGCGTGAGCTTGGGCATGGCGTCACTCTCCTCGCTGGCCCTCTCCCTGGCCGGGAGAGCAATGGGATCACCCGAACGGATCCCAGGTGGTGACCTTCTCCGGGGCGATGCGGTAGATCCGGCGCACCTCGCCCGGGAATCGGTACGAATCCGGATAGCGGTCGCGGCCGAGATAGCGGCGGGCCAGACGGTCGAGATGCGCGTCGGCGCCGGCCTCGCTGATGTCGACGACCGTGCCCCGCACCGCGACGTAGCGGTTGGGATCGGCGGGGTCGGCGATCTCGAGGGCGACCTGCTTGCGTGCGCCCATGTTGAGGTCCTTGCGGCGGCCGGCCGCCGAGTTCACCAGCACGTGGCGGCCGTCGTAGTCCACCCACACCGGCGTGACCTGCGGCGTGCCGTCCGGCATGAGCGTGCACAGGTGGGCGATGCTCGGCTTGTCGAACAGGTCCAGGAACTCGGCGGGGATCGGGCCCGCGGCGCGTTGCCCGCGCTTCCAGGCCTCGTAGCGCGCCGCGAAGGCGGGGTCCATGCGCTCGAGGCGCTGCCGCCCGACCCGGCGGCTGCGCATCATGTGCTTGTAGGCGAACGGCACCGGCTCGAGGCTCAGGTGCGGATCGACCCGCTCGAGCCACTCGAGGCTGCGCAGGGCGGCGGCCTGGAAGGCGTCGACCGCCGGCTTGCGGGCCGCCTCGTAGGCGGCGAGGGCGTCCGGGATCGATCGGGCGGGCCGGGCGAGGGCGCCGGACAGGGCGATCGCGTCCTCGAGCGCCAGCTTCGTCCCGGAGCCGATGGAGAAGTGGGCGGTGTGGGCCGCGTCGCCGGCCAGCACGGTGTGGCCGTGGTGCCAGTGCCGGTTACGCACCAGCGGGAAGTTGAGCCACTTCACGAAATTGTTCGACAGGAGCGGCTCGCCATCCAGGTCGTCGCGGAACACGCGGCCGAGGTACCGGCAGGTGTCCAGGTCGTTCAGCCGGTCGAAGCCGGCGCGCCGCCATGTCTCGGGCGCGCACTCGACGATGAACGTGCTCATGGTCGGGCTGAACTTGTAGGCGTGGGCGATGAAGAGCCCGTGCTCGTTGCGCCGGAAGATCATCACGAGGCCGTGGAAGAGGCGCGGCGTGCCGAGCCAGACGTAGCGGTTCTGCCGCACCTCCACCGATGGCTGGAGGAAATCGGCGTGGTGCCGTCGCACGAGGCTGTTGGCCCCGTCGGCGCCGAGGAGGAGATCGGCGTCCGAGACGTCCGCGGGATCGGCGATCGCGGTGCGGAAGCGCAGGTCCACGCCCAGCTCGCGGCATCGGCGCTGCAGGATCCCGAGGAACGCCAGCCGCGCGATGCCGGAGAAGCCGTTGCCGTGGATGGAGACGGTCTCGCCCCGGTGCACGACGTCGACGTTGTCCCAGGTCTGGCTCGACGCGGTGATGGCCGACCACGTGGGCTCGTCGTGGTCGCGAAGGAACGCCAGCGTGCGGTCGGAGAAGACGATGCCCCAGCCGAAGGTGTCGTCGGAGGCGTCGCGCTCGAACACGGTGATCCGGTGCGACGGATCGCGGCGCTTCATGAGCAGCGAGAAGTAGAGGCCCGCCGGGCCGCCGCCCACGACGTTGATCTTCACGCGAGCACCACCGTCTCGCCGGTGCGCCCGGCCGCCGCGTCGCCCGCCAGCTCGAGCACGACGGCCGCCACCTCGTGGGCTTCGATCAGGCGGCCGGAGGGATTGAGCCTCGCGAGAGCCGTCATCGCCTGTGCCGAGGACTGACCGGTCTTCTCGCTGATGCGCGCGGCCGCGCGGACGGCCAGGTCGGTGGCCACGTAGCCGGGGCACACCGCGTTGACGGTCACGCCGCGCCCGCCGACCTCGGCCGCGACCGCGCGGGTGAGGCCGACCAGGGCGTGCTTGGAGGCGGAGTAGGCCGCGATGTAGGGCGCACCCTCGAGCCCCACCGTGGAGGCAACGTTGATCACGCGACCCCATCCGCGCTCGAGCATGCCGGGCAGCAGCGCGCGGATGAACAGATACGGCGCGGTCGCGTTGACCGCGAGATGGCGCTCCCAGAGCGCCAGATCGGTGCGGCCGAGCGGCGCCGATTCGGCGACGCCCGCGTTGTTGACGAGGATGTCGATGGCGGGCTGCTCGGCCCGGATCCGGTCGAGCATCGCCAGCAGCGCCGTCGGGTCGGCGACGTCGGCCACATAGCCGGCGGCCCGCGGCGCGCCCACGTCGGCCAGCTCGGCGGCGACGGATCGCAGGGCGCTCTCGGTGCGCCCGCTCAGCACGAGCGTGGCGCCCGCGCGGCCCAGCGCGAGGGCGATCGCCCGGCCGATGCCGCGACCGCCGCCGGTCACGAGCGCGGTACGGCCCTTCAGGGCACGCGGGCCGTCAGTCACGCGCCTCCGGCTCGATCGGCATGCAGGTGAGCGATGCGGCGTGGCGGACGCGCCGCTTCCGGGATGTTTGCTCCCCGAGCGTTGAAGGGCCCATCCGCGCGCGATTATACTACCCGCGCTCTATGGGTCGCCCCTTCCAGCAGGTCTCGCTGGCCGACGCGGTCGGCCGACTCCGCGCCGGAATGCAGGTGCTCGTGGCGCCGGGCTCGGGCGACCCCTCCGCGCTGATCGCCGAGATCCTCCGCCAGGCGGATCGCCTGGCTCCCCTGACGCTCATGGGCGGGCTGCGCCTCGACGACTATCCGTTCGCGGCGCCCGCCTATGCCGGAAAAGTCCGCTTCGCCACCTGGCACATGGCGCCACGTCTCGCCGACGCCGCCGCACGCGGGGACGTCGACTTCGTGCCCGCGCGCTACTTCGAAAGCGTGACTCAGTTCTCCGCCGGCGGGGCGTGGGCGCCCGACGCGGTGCTGATCCACACCGCGCCGCCCGACCACGGCGACTACCTCTCGCTCGGCGTGTCGGTGAGCTATCTCTTGCCGGCGGCCCGGCGTGCCCCGCTCGTGATCGCCCAGGTCAACCCGCGCATGCCGCGCACGCTGGGCAACGCGTTCCTCCATCGCTCACAGGTGGACGCGTGGACCCCGGTCGACCATCCGCTGCTGGAGTACCCGCCCACGCCGGTCGGTGAGGTCGAGCGGCGTATCGCCGGCCACGTGGCGGACCTGATCCCGGACCGGGCGACGGTGCAGGTGGGCGTGGGCTCGATCCCGCAGGCGGTGATGGAGGCGCTCGCGGGCAAGAAGGACCTGGGCGTGCACTCGCTGCTGGTGGACCACATGCTGCCCCTGGTGCGCAGCGGAGTGATCACCAACGCCGGCAAGCGCCTGCACCCGGGCCGGATGGACGTCGGCGAGATCATGGGCACCGCCGCGCTCTACGAGTGGTGCCACGAGAACCCGCGCGTGAACATGGAGCCCTCCGACGTGGTGCACGATCCCCACGTCATCGCCGCGCTCGGCGACTTCGTCTCGGTGAACTCCGCGCTCGAGGTCGACCTGCTGGGGCAAGTCAACGCGGAGAGCGTGGACGGGCGTCAGATCACCGGCATCGGGGGACAGTTCGACTTCGTGCTGGGAGCCGGGCGGGCCGAGCGAGGCCGCTCGATCATCGCACTGCCCGCCAGCGCGGCGCGCGGCACTCGCTCACGGATCGTGGCGCGGCTTCAGACCGGCGCGCGAGTGACGACCCCGCGCTTTCTGACCGACTACGTGGTGACCGAGCACGGCGTGGCGGCCCTGCGGGGACAAAGCGACGCCGGGCGGGCGCGGGCACTGCTCCGCATCGCCGACCCGGCGTTCCGGGAAGCGCTGCTGCGCGAGATCAGCCCTTGAGCTTGTCGATCTCGGTGAAGATCTCCTGATCCTCGGGGAAGCGGTAGGTGACCTGGTTGTCGTAGATCATCTTGTCGTCGACCTCGACGGTGAAGATGCCGCCGACGCCTTCCCGCAGCTCGGAGGTGATGCCGTACTTGCTCTTGATGGCGGCCTGCAAACTGGAGGCCTGGGGGAGATAGTTTCACTCGCTGCAGTACGTGATCCGGACGTGCATGGAGCCCTCCTTTTCCGCGAACTTGGCGCCGGACTGCGCGTATGATACGGACGCCTCCGGAGCCTGTCAAATGAGCCGGCACCTGCTGATCGACACCGACCCCGGCATCGACGACGCCCTCGCGATCCTGCTCGCGCTGTCCTCGTGCGAGGCGCAGGTCGAGACCATCACCACCGTGGCCGGCAACGTGCCCGTCGACCTCGGCACCGCGAACGCGCGCCGCATCCTCGCGGTGGCCGCTCCGGACCCGATGCCGCGGCTTGCCCGGGGCGCCGAGGCGCCGCTGAAGGGGCCGCTCGTCACCGCGGCTCACTTCCACGGCGACGACGGCCTCGGCCATCTCGACCGTCTGGTGGATCCCGACGGACGGCCTCGCTATCCGGCGCCCTCGATCCCTCTTGAGACGCGGCCGGGTGCGGAAGCGATTCTGGACACGGTGGATCGCCGGGGACCCGAGCTGACCATCGTGGCGCTCGGCCCGCTCACCAACCTGGCCGCCGCCCTCGCGCTGGACGCGGCGCGGCTGGCGCGGGCGGCTCGCGTCGTGGTCATGGGAGGGGCGATCGCGGTGCCCGGCAACGTGACGGCGGCGGCCGAGTTCAACATCCACGTGGATCCGGAGGCGGCGGCGATGGTGTTCGCGTCGGGCCTGCCCATCGAGCTGATCCCGCTCGACGTGACGCGCCGAGTGGTGCTGGACGAGGCGACGCTCGTCGATCGGCTGCGTCGCTCTGCGTCCACCACCTCGCGCTTCATCCTCGACTTCACCGGCCACGGCTTCTCGTTCGAGGCGGAGCGGCAGAGCAGGGGCATGGCCCTCCACGACCCCCTCGCGATGGCGGTGGCCCTCGACCCGTCGCTCGTGACGTTCGAGCGGCTGAGCATCCGGGTGGAATGCGAGAGCCGGCTCACCCGCGGCCTCACGATGGCCGATCGTCTCACGTCTCCGGCCGGCCGGCCCGCGCCGCCGACGTGCCGCGTGGCGCTCGACGTCGACGCCGAGCGCGCGCTGGGCTCCATCCTGGAGGGACTGTGCCCCGCGTCTGCGTGATCGGCTCCGCGAACCTGGATTTCACGGTGGCGCTGCCCCGGCTCCCGCGCGTGGGGGAGACGGTCTCCGCGGGCACCCTGCTGGTCAACCGCGGCGGCAAGGGCGCGAACCAGGCGGTGGCGGCGCGGCGACTCGGGGCCGAGGTGCAGATGATCGGCTGCGTGGGCGACGATGACTCGGGTCACGAGATCCGTCGGGCGCTGCGCGAGCAGGGCATCGGGGTGGACGCCATCGCGACATCCTCGAAGGCGGCCACCGGCACCGCGCTCATCTTCGTGGGCCGCGAGGGCCGGAACCAGATCGGAGTGGCGCCGGGCGCCAATCATCAGCTGACGGTGGAGATGGCGCGGAGCGGCGAGGCCGCGATCGAACGGGCGCAGGTCCTGGTCAGTCAGCTGGAGGTGCCGGTCCCGGTGGTCCGCTGGGCGCTCGAGACCGCCCGGCGCCACGGGGTGCCCACCGTGCTCAATCCCGCGCCGGTCCAGGAGCTGTCGGACGAGCTGCTCGCGCTCGTGACCTACCTCACCCCGAACGCGGGCGAGGTCGCGGCGCTCACCGGCATCGAGGTTCGAGACCTCGATTCGGGGCGGCAGGCGGCCGCGCGCCTGTGCGAGCGCGGCGCGGGCACCGTCATCATCACCCTCGGGGAGCAGGGCGCGCTCGTGTGCGACGGCGCCGCGGTGGTGCACTTCGAGGCGTTCCCGGTGGAGGCCGTCGACACCACCGGCGCCGGCGACGCGTTCAACGGCGCGCTCGCGGTCGGCCTCGCGGCCGGAGGCAGCCTGGAGCAGGTGATCCCGCTCGCGAGCGCGGCGGCCGCGCTCACCTGCACGCGACGCGGCGCTCAGGCCGCGCTGCCCGACCGCGGCGACGTCGAGCGCTTCCTGCAGTCACTGCGCGGGGGCTGAGCCGGGCTCAGCGCAGTCGGGCCCGCAGCGCGTCGACGCGGGCGACCGCGGCGCGCACCGTGGACTCGCTGAGCCGTCCCTGGGCAATCGCGCCGGTGATGGCGGCGATCACCCGCTCGGCCGCGCGGTCCTCGATGCGGCCGGTGTTCTGGGAGATCAGGAGCACGTCCACGCCGGCACCGAGCGCCAGCACCGCCGCCTCCTCCAGGCCGTAGTGCTGAGCGATGGCGCCCATCAACAGGTCGTCGGAGACCACCACGCCGTCGTAGTGCAGCCAGCCCCGCAGCACGCGGCGCACCGTGAAGCGTGACAGCGTGGCCGGGTCCCACGGATCGAGGCCACGATTGAACACGTGCGCGGTCATCACGCTGTCGGCGAGCCCGGCCGCGATCAGCGCGCGGTAGGGTCGGAGCTCCACCCGCAGCTCCGCGGTGTCGGTGACCTCGGTGAAGCCCAGGTGGGAGTCGTTGCGGCTCGAGCCGTGGCCGGGGAAGTGCTTGAGCGCGGTCAGCACGCCCTCGTCGTGCATGCCGAGCACGAAGGCCCGCGCCTGCGCGATCACGCGCTCCGGATCCGCCGAGTAGGTGCGGCCGTTGGTGACCACCGCCGGGTTGGCCGGGTTCACCGCGACGTCGACCACCGGGGCCAGGTTCCAGTTGATGCCGGCCTCGCGCAGCATCCGGCCCATGCGTCGGGCTTCGGCGCGGGTGAACTCGGGATCGCCGCGCGCGCCCAGCTCGCGGGCGGGCAGCGTGGGCGGGTAGCCCAGGCGGGGCGACAGTCGCATGACTCGGCCACCCTCGGCGTCGGCGGCGATGAAGAGCGGTCGTCCCGCGCATCCCGCCGCGAGCTGCTGCAGGTTTCGGGTGAGCGTGGTGATCTGCTCCGGGCTCACCATGTTGCGCGGCTGCCCCGAGGCGGCGAAGCGCTCGAAGAGCAGCACGCCGCCGACCTTCACGTCGCAGACGAGGCGCCGCACCTCCTCGTTGCCGGCGACCTCCGTCCCGCGGAAGCCCATCAGCAGGAGATCGGCGATGCGCAGACGGACCGGATCGGGTGCAGGCCGGGGTGTGACGAGCGCGCAGCCGGAGACGGCGAGGGCGAGTGCGACGATCGCCCCGCGAAAGAAGATGGAGGGCGCGCTCACCCGCGGGCGCCGCGGGCGGCCGCCACGAGGCGCCGCACCCGCTCGGCGTCCACCGGGTTCGACAGGCGCCCGTCGCGCTTGATCGAGGTGCCGACGATGACCGCGTCGGCCACCGAGAGCAATTCGGCCACCGTCTCCGGGGAGGCGCCGCTGCCGACCAGGAGCGGCGCCTCCGGCACCGCGCCGCGCACCCGCTTGAGGTCGCTCATCGGCGTCGGCTCCCCGGTGGCCACCCCGGAAACCACCAGCGCGTCGGCCAGGCCGCGGGCGAAGCAGTCCCGCGCCTCCTGCTCGATCGCCACCGGGGCCAGCGGGAGGCCGTGCTTGGCCTGCACGTCGGCGAGGATGGCGACGTCCACGCCGAGCAGGCGGCGGTAGCGAAGGGTGTCGTGCGCCTCGGACTGGATGATCCCCTGATCGGCCGCCACCGCGCCCACGTGCACGTTGACCCGCACGAAGCGGGCGCCGGTGGCCGCCGCCACCGCGAGCGCGGACCGGACGTCGTTCTTCAGCATGTTGACGCCGGTCGGCAGCGGCACCGCGCGGCGGATCTCCGCAACCGCCACCGCCATGCCGGCCACGCTGGCCGCGTCCACGCGCGAGGCGGTGAAGGGGACGTCGCCGTGGTTCTCCACCATGATCGCGTCGGCGCCGCCGTCGGCGAGGGCGCGCGCGTCGGCGAGGGCGGCCCGCACCACGCCGGCCATGTCGCCGTCCCAGCGCGGGCTGCCCGGCAACGCGCGCAGATGGACCATGCCGATGACGGCGCGAGTGATTCGATCGGGAAGTCCGAGCGCGGCGGCGAGGGCCATGTCGTCGGCGAAAATCATAGCACGCGAGAATGGCGGTCCCGAAGCCGGACGCTGGAATATACTGGCCTTCGTCATGACGCTCATGCGGGGAGCCGCGGCCTCGAGCGGGGCGGTCTCATCCATCGTGATCACAACCGGAGGCCGCTGATGGGCTACAGCACCATTCTGGTGGATCGAACCGACGGCGTCGCGACGATCACGCTGAACCGGCCGGAGGCGCGCAACGCGCTGGACCTCGTGATGCGGCGCGAGCTCTTGTCCGTCCTCGACGAGCTCGACGCCGACACCGCGTGCCGGGTGGTGGTGCTCACCGGCGCGGGCGGTCACTTCTCGGCCGGGGGCGACGTCAAGACCATGGCGGCCCGGCGGCACACTGCCGCCGAGGGCCGGGCGCGGGTGGAGTCCCTGAACCGGTTCGTGGTGCGGCTCTTCGAGTTCCCGAAGCCGACCATCGCGATGGTCGACGGCTTCGCGGTGGGCGCCGGGTGCAACATCGCGCTCGGGTGCGACATCGTCATCGCCTCGGACCGGGCCCGCTTCGGCGAGGTGTTCGCCCGGATCGGCCTCGTGCCGGACGGCGGGGGCACCTGGCTGCTGCCCCGGCTGGTCGGCCTCGCCAAGGCCAAGGAGCTGGTGTTCTCGGCCGACATCATCGACGCGGCCGAGGCGCTGCGCATCGGGCTCGTGAACCGGGTGGTGCCGGCGGCCGAGCTCGAGCCGACCACGCGGGCCTTCGCGGCCCGCATCGCGGCCGGCCCGTCCGCCGCGCTGAGCCTCGCCAAGGCCCTGCTGAACCGCTCGGCCACGGTGGACCTGGCCACGTCGCTCGGCTTCGAAGCCTACGCCCAGGCCCAGACCATCACCTCCGAGGACCACGCCGAGGGGGTCCGCGCCTTCCTCGAGAAGCGGCCGCCGACCTTCACCGGCGCGTGATCAGAGGCCGCTCCTGCCGGTGACGTCCACGAACGGTCTCCGTGGCTGGCTGGAGCGCCTCGGCTGGAGCCGGCCGCCCGCGCGACGGGCGCTGGTGCTGGCCGGAGGCGGGGTCATCGGGGGCATGTACGAGGTGGGTGCCCTGGCCGCCCTCGACGAGGCGCTGCCCGGCTTCCGGGCCAACGCGTTCGACCTCTACGTGGGTTCGAGCGCGGGGTCGGTGGTGGGCGCGCTCATGGCGAACGGGGTGGACGCGCGCGAGCTGTACGCCATCCTCGACGAGGAGCGTGACGACCCGCTGAACTTCCAGCGCGGGTCCGTGTACCACAAGGGATCCTTCTCGGGAGCGGCGCGCAACCTGGCGCAGTTCCTGTGGGCCGTCGGCAAGCGGGCGGTGATCGACTTTCGCCTGGAGTGGCCGGATCTGCTCGCGCGCAGCGGCGGCGACATGCCGGCCGGATTCTTCTCGCTCGCGCCGCTCGAGTCGTACATCCGCGAGGCGTTCCAGGCGAGGGGCCTGTCCAACTCCTTCACCGGCACGCCGCGGCCGCTGCTGGTGGCCGCGGTCGCGTTGGACCGCGCCGAGCGCGTGGTGTTCGGCTCGGGTGATCTCATGGACGTGCCCATCTCGCAGGCGATCGCCGCGTCCTCCGCGATCCCGGGCTTCTTCGAGCCCTACCGCATCGACGGGCGCGACTACGTGGACGGCGACGTCGGCTACACCGGCCACGCGGACGTGGCGGTGAACGCGGGGGCCACCGTGCTGGTGGCGGTCAACCCGGCGGTGCCCCAGTGCCTCACCGAGCCGGACGCGCCGGAGATCCGTCGCGGGGGCCTCTACGCGATCATGGAGCAGACCACCCACATCGCGAGCCTGAACCTCTTCAATCTGGGCCTGCGCGAGATCAAGCTGCGCCACCCCGAGGTGCAGATTCTGGTGATCCAGCCGGAGCCGAAGCCCTCCCCGCTGGTCGGCCCCTCCATGGGCTTCGAGGCAAGCCGGTCCGCGCTGCGGTACGGCTACGAGACGGTCAAGCAGTGGCTCACCGGCCCCGAGGGCGAAGCGGCGGCGCGCTTCACCCTCTCGCGGTCCTGACTCACGCCGGCGCCACCTCTTCGGCCTGGTAGCCGGCCTCGGCCAGGCGGCGCTTGATGGCCGCGATCTGGTCGGGGCCCGACGTCTCGAGCGTCAGCTCGACCTCGCTGTCGCCCAGCGGCGCCCGCGAGAACGCGCGGTCGTGCTCGATGCGGAGCACGTTGGCTCGGTCGGCCGCGATCAGCGTGGTGAGCCGGGCGAGCGAGCCGGGCCGGTCGCGCAGCCGCACGCGCAGCCGCACGAGCCGGCCGTCCTTGACCAGCCCGCGCACGATCACTCGGGAGATCAGGTTGACGTCGATGTTGCCCCCGGAGACGACCAGCGCCACTCGCTTGCCCTCGAGGTCCACGCGTCCGTTGGCGAGCGCGGCGAGGGCCACCGCTCCCGCGCCCTCGACCACCGTCTTCTCGATCTCGAGGAGAAGCAGGATCGCGTTGGCGATCTCCTCCTCGGTCACCGTCACCAGCGCGTCCACGTAGCGGCGGGCCAGCTCGAAGGTGTGACCGCCCACGCGTCGCACCGCGATGCCGTCCGCGATGGTGGTGGCGGCCGGTACGGTCACCCGATCGCCGGCCGAGATCGCCGCGGTCATCGCCGCCACCTCGTGGGCCTGGATACCGATCACGGCGACGGCGGACCGCGTCGCTTTGACCGCGACCGCCACCCCGCCGATCAGCCCGCCGCCTCCCACCGGTACCAGCACCGCATCCAGCCCCGGTACCTGAGCCAGCAGCTCGAGCCCGATGGTGCCCTGGCCGGCGATCACCCGGTCGTCATCGAACGGGTGCACGAACACCAGGTTGCGCGCCGCTTCGATCTCGCGCGCGCGCACGTAGGCCTCGTCGAAGTTGTCCCCGTGGAGCACGATCTCCGCCCCGTGGTGACGTGCCGCGGTGACCTTGGCGAGTGGCGCCCACTCCGGCATCACGATCACCGCGGCTATGCCCAGGCGGGAGGCGTGGAAGGCCACGGCCAGGCCGTGGTTGCCCGCGCTGGCCGCGATCACGCCCCTCCGCCGCTCGGCGGGCGGCAGCTGCAGGAGCAGGTTGGCCGCGCCGCGCTCCTTGAAGGAGCCGGTCATCTGGAGGTTTTCCAGCTTCACGAAGACGCGCGCCCCGGTGAGGGTGGAGAGCGTCTCCGAGTACGCGCACGGCGTCTCCACGATGGTGCCGGCGAGCCGCGTCGCCGCCGCACGAATGTCGCTGACGTCGATCATCAGAAAGGCAGCTCGGGGTCGTCGTGGCGCGGCGACATCAGCCCGACCGGCATGAGGGCGGTGGAGCACGCCCAGCCCATGCGGCCGCGCCAGTCGAGCGCGATGAGCCCGCCCTGGCCTCCACCTTCCTCCACGAGCACGCTCAGCGCCACCTCGCAGGCGTGACCCGGATCGGCCACCGACTTCAAGATCTCCAGCGTGCGGCGGGCCAGGACGACGCGGATGATGGCCTCGCCGTCGCCGGTGCAGGAGACGCCACCGAGGGTGCTCTCGGCGTAGGTGCCACAGCCGATCAGGGGGCTGTCGCCGACGCGCCCGGGCGCCTTGCCCGCGGTGCCGCCGGTGGAGGTGGCCGCGGCGATGGTCCCGAAGCGATCGAGTGCCACCGCGCCGACGGTGCCGGGCTGCTGCGCGGCGAGCCGCCGACGCTGGTGCTCGGTCACCAGCTGGGCCGGCTCGCAGAGCGGCACACCCAGGTCACGGGCGCGGGCCAGTGCGCCCGGGCCGGCGAAGAACGAGTGCCGGCCGTCCTCGAGGATTCGCCGGGCGAGGGTCACCGGGTTGGCCACGCCGGAGACGGCCCCGACCGCGCCGTTGCGCAGCCGGTCACCCTCCATGATGGCGGCGTCGGTCTCCACGGTGCCGGCGCTGGTCAGCACGGAGCCCCGGCCGGCATTGAACCGCGGATGGTCCTCCAGGCTGCGGACGGCGGCTTCCACCGCGTCGAGCGCGGTGCCGCCCTGCGCCAGAGATTGCCAGCCGGCGACGGTCGCCGCGTGAATGCCCGATCGGAGCTCCTCGCGTCCCCCGGGGTCGGCACCGGCGCCGCCGTGCACGATGAGCGCGGGAACCCGAGCGGTCGGAGGCACGCCCACAGGGTAGCACCGCGGCGCGCCGTGGCCATGTCCCGCGGCGTGGCCGAGTGGTGTATCCTACCGGACATGAGCTCGTCGGTCCGCAGACTGGCCCCGCTGGCCATCGTCCTCGGCTCGATCGGCGCGGTGCTGACGCTGACCCAGCCGGGGGAAGCCATCGGCCCCAACACCAGAGGCTACAACGGCCCGCGCGGGCCCTCGATGCCATCGCAGTCGCAGAACCTGGGCGGCACTTCCATTCCCAGCACGCTGAACCGGCAGCGCGGCAAGGGCGCCGCCTCGGGCTCGTCCTCGCCCTCGGGGCCCACCACGTTCGGGTACTGGGATGGCTCAAGCTTCGTCCGCACCCCGGGTCCGTGGAACATGCCGGACAACGGGTTCAAGACCCCCGATCAGCGCCTCCGCTGAGTCGAGCCTCCAGGAGCTCGACCGGACCATCATCGCCTGCCGTCGCTGTCCCCGACTGGTCCGTCACCGTGAGGCCGTCGCCGCTCATCCGCCGCGGCGCTATCAGGGCCAGCAGTACTGGGCGCGACCGCTCCCCGGGTTCGGCGATCCCGCCGCGCGGGTGCTGCTGGTGGGGTTGGCGCCCGCGGCCCACGGCGGCAACCGCACCGGGCGGATGTTCACCGGGGACCGCAGCGGAGACTGGCTCTTCCAGGCGCTGCACGAGGTCGGGCTGGCGAGCCAGCCGACGTCGACCCATCCCGAGGATGGCCTCGAGCTGACCGACGCCTACATCACCGCGTGCGTGCGGTGCGCGCCGCCGGGCAACAAGCCCACGCCGCCCGAGATGGCGCGCTGTCAGCCGTTCCTGCTCGAAGAGCTGCGCCTGCTCGCGCGCGTCCGGGTGGTGGTCGCGCTCGGCCGCATCGGCTGGGACGCGTATCTTCGGAGTCGGCCACGGCGCGGCCTCACGGTGCCTCGCCCGCTTCCTCGGTTCGGGCACGGAGCGGAGGTGCGGCTGCCGGACGACGGCATCACGCTGCTGGGCAGCTTCCACCCGAGCCAGCAGAACACGTTCACCGGCAAGCTCACCCGACCGATGCTGCGCTCGGTGTTCGCGCGGGCGGGACGCCTGGCTCAGGCCGGCGAGTAGTCGGCGGGCCCCCTTCTGAAGTCTTGGAGGGGGCCTGCTCCGAGCTCCCCCAGACCTGGGCTGACGCGGGCGAAAGCCCGCGCTCGAACGAAGGTCACTCAGGCACGCACGTGGCCCGCGGCCGGGCGGTGCTACCATGGCGCCATGATTCGGCTCGTCGCGCTCATCGTCTTCGCGCTCTGGCTCGCCCCGCCGGCCGCCGCCGTCGCCCAACCGGCGTCCGGCCCGCTCAAGCTCACGGTCACCGAGACCACGCTCGACAACGGCTTGCGCCTGCTCGTGCAGGAGGATTCGCGCAACCCGATCGTGGCGGTGCAGATCCTCTACCGCGTCGGCTCGCGTAACGAGCTGCCGGGCGCCACCGGCCTCGCCCACTTCCTCGAGCACCTCATGTTCAAGGGCACGCCGAAGCACGGGCGCGGGGAGGTCTCCCGGCTCATCGAGCAGAATGGCGGGCGGGAGAACGCGTTCACCACCAAGGACATGACCGGCTACTTCACCAACATCGTGGCCGATCGGCTCGACCTCATCCTCGCGATCGAGGCGGACCGGATGCGGAACCTGCTCCTGGATCCCGCCGAGATCGACTCCGAGCGGAAGGTGGTGATGGAAGAGCGCCGCACGCGGACCGACGACAATCCCGACGGGGCGGTCTACGAGGCGATGAGCTCGCTCGCGTTCAAGGCGAGCCCCTATCGCTGGCCCACCATCGGGTGGATGACCGACATCGAGCACATCGACGCGGCCGAGCTGCGCACGTTCTACGACACCTACTATCGGCCCAACAACGCGATCCTGGTCGTCGTCGGCGACGTGAAGGCGGCGGACGTCCTCGCGCGTGTGCGGCATCACTTCGGGGCGATCTCGCGAGGGGCGACGCCCCCTCCGGTGACCGCGATCGAGCCCCCGCAGATCGACGAGCGGCGCCTCGTCTTGCGCAAGGCGGGCGCGCAGCTGCCGGTGGTCAACATCGCCTGGCACGTGCCCAATCACACCTCGCCGGACGCTCCCGCCCTCGAGCTGCTCTCGCAGCTGCTCTCCGAGGGCCGCGCCTCCCGCCTCTACCAGAGCCTCGTGTACGACAAGCGCATGGTGCTGGGGGCGGGCGGGGAATACTCGTACTCCACCCTGGATCCCTCGCTGTTCTGGTTCTACGCCACCCCGCTGCCGGACCACACGCCGGAATCGGTGGAGCAGGCGCTGCTCGAGGAGGTGGACCGGCTCAAGCAGGATCCGGTGCACGCCGAGGAGCTGGAGCGGGCGCGCAACCAGATCGAGGCCTCGTTCGTCTGGCAGCAGGACTCGGTGTTCTCCCGCGCGTCGGTGCTCGGCCGCTTCGAGGTGCTCGGCTCCTGGCGCCTCCTCGAGGACTACCTGCCGAGGCTGCGCGCGGTCACCCCCGCCGACGTCCAGCGGGTCGCGCGCACCTATTTCCCGGTCGACCGCAAGAACGTGTCGATCCTGCTCCCGGTGCCGGTGGCGCCGGCGGCGGCCCGCTGAGCTCGGGCGCGGGCCCGCGCGAGGCGCTCATGCGATTCCGCGCCGCCATGCTGGCGATGCTGCTGCTCGTGCTGCCGGCGCCTGCCGCCGCTCCGCTCGCGCATCGGGAGATCCTGCCGAGCGGGGCGGTGCTGCTGGTCGCCGAGCGTCCGGCCGTCCCCATCGTGGTCGTGCAGATCTCGGTCCCCGGCGGCTCGGTCCGCGACCCGGCCGATGCGCTGGGCCTGGCCAACCTCACCGCGGATTCGATCACTCGCGGGACGACCCGGCGGTCCAGCCCGGAGCTGGACCGGGCCATCGAGTTCGTGGGCGGCAGCCTCGAGGCCGGCGCCGGCCGCGACAGCGCGACCCTGTCGCTCTCGGTGCTGAAGAAGGACCTGCCCCTGGGCCTGGACCTGCTCGCCGAGGTGCTCCTGCACCCGGCGTTCCCGGCGGAGGAGGTCACCCGCAAGATCGGCGAGATCCAGGCGGGGCTGCGGCGGTCGGAGCAGAACCCGGGAACGGTGGCCGGACGCGCGCTCGGCCCGCTGATCTTCCCGCACCATCCGTACGGACGCCCCTCCGCTGGCACCATCGACTCGGTCGGCCGGCTGACGCGAGAGCAGGTCGTGGACTTCTACCGCACGCACTACCGGCCGGACGGCGCCGTCATCGTCGCGGTCGGCGACATCACGGTGGCCGAGATCCGCCAGGGGCTCGCGCAGCGGCTCGCCGCCTGGACCCCGCCGGGCGGGGCGCTGCCGGCGATCCCCAGGCCGGCCGCCGCGGTGACCGCGGAGACGCGCACGATTACGCGTGACCTGAGCCAGACCACGGTGCTGCTTGGCCGACCGTCGATCCGGCAGGACGACCCGGACTACTTCCCGCTCGCGGTCGCGACGTACGTTCTGGGCGGGGGCTCCGCCTCGCGCCTGTACCTGAAGGTGCGCGAGGAGCGGGGACTCGCGTACTCGGTCTACGCCGCGGTGCAGCCCGGGCGCTACGGCTCGTCGTGCGTGGTCTCGCTGCAGACGCGGAATGACTCGGTAGCCCAGGCCGTCCAGCTGGTCCGCGAGGAGCTGGCCCGCATCGGCCGGGAGCCGGTGACCGCCGCCGAGCTGGACTCCGCCAAGTCGTACCTCATCGGCAGCTTCCCACTCCGGCTCGACACCTCCGGCAAGGTCGCCCGGTTCGTAGGCGCGGTGGAGGAGGCGGGGCTCGGCCTCGACTATCCGGAGCGCTACAAGGAGCGGATCGGGCAGGTGAGCGCCGCCGACGTGCAGCGGGTGGCCGCGCGGTACCTGGACCCGGCCACGTTCGATTCGGTCATGGTCGGAAAGTAGCGGGCGGCGGAGCGCTCACCACCACCAGCCGTACGGATAGAAGCCCCGCCGCGGCCAGAAGTAGTACGGATCGTAGTAGGGCCAGGGCCCCCAGGGATAGTAGTCGGGGCTCACCAGGACGTCCTTCGGCCAGAGCCGGATCCGCTCGATGAGGATCACCGGGTACCGATAGGGCACGTCGCCGACCTTGCGCTCCTCCAGGCCGGACACGGTCCCGATCACGGTGATGCGGCGCCCCTGGCTGTAGACTGCCGGATCCAGGAAATCCGGCGAGCGGAGCAGCACGCGACCGGGCGACTGATCGCCGCGCTCGGGAGCGCCGTCGCCGCCCAGGCGCCGGGCCAGCAGCTCGATCTCGGTCTCGCCGGTCCGAGGCTGGGTGGAGAGGACCTCGCCGCCCACCATGACCCGCTGGCCCTTGAAGGCGAGCGGATCGGGCCGCAGCATCTCGACGGTGATGGCGGTGTTCACCGTGCTCATGACTTCTTTGGGGAATGCCGAGGCGCAGCCGCCCAGCAGCAGCACGAGCGGGAGCCAGCGGTGCATACGGCGACGATACCGCCCGGTCCGGAGGCTCGCAACCGCTGTGCTACAATGCGCTCCACATGAGGCGGGCTCGCTCATGCCGGTGGTGGTGCTCGGCGATGGCCGCCGCCCTGTCGCTCACGTGCACCGCTCCCGTCGACGCCGCGCTCTTCGCTCTCACGCCCCGCGACCGCGACGAGGCGGTGCGTGCCGGCCGCCGCAGCGTGATCGAGGACCAGTGGGGCGCCGAGTGGCGGGTCGACGGCGGCTCGGGCGAAGCGGTCGTGGTCATGACGCCGTTTCATCGCCTGGCCCTGGCCGCCCGCAATTCCGCCTTCCAGGATCGCGAGCTGAAGCCGCGCGACATCGAGTCCGTCGTGAAGGATCAGCAGGGGAAGCTCGTGTTCTGGGTGACCCTGCGCGGCGGCCGCGTGGACTTCGCGCGCTACTACGCCCCCGCGCTGCTCTCCCGACAGCAGGAGATCAAAGCCTCCTTCGCCCAGAACGAGCGGACCGCCCTGCGCGGCGACGACGGGCAGTTCACCGCCCGCTGTCTCTACGTGTTCCCGGCGGACGGCGTCGATCCCAAGGCAACGGTCACCCTCCTGGTGCGAGACGTGGAGGACAAGGTGGTCGCCAAGTTCACCGTCGATCTGGCGTCGATGCGCTAGCCGCGGCATGATCACCGCGGAGCGCTTCGGGCAGGGCATGACGGTGTCTCAGTACGTGGAGCAGATGCGCACCAACAAGGAGCGGTTCGTCCGGTTCATGAGCGAGGCCGCCATTACCGACGAGGATCGTGAGGCCCTGCGGCGGCTGGGGCCGGGCCTGCGGGTGCTGGTGATCACCGAGGACTGGTGCGGAGACGCGCTGTACGGCTTCCCCGCGCTGGCCCGGCTGGTGGAGGCCGAGCCCGGGGTCGAGATGCGCGTCTTCTTGCGTGACCGGAGCCCCGACGTGATGGACGGGTACCTCAAGCGCGGGACCTTCCGGACGATCCCGGTGTTCGTGTTCTTCGACGAGCGCATGAACGAGCTGGCGCGATTCACGGAGCGTCAGGACGTGGTGAGCGAGCTGCACACTCTAGCGAAGGTCTGAAGGAGGAGAGAGCGATGAAGGCGATCCGCGTGCACGCTCCGGGAGGTCCCGAGAGCATGAAGCTGGAGGAGATGCCGGCGCCGACGCCGGCGGCCGGGCAGGCACAGGTCAAGCTCGAGGCCTGCGGCGTGAACTACATCGACGTGTACTTCCGCACCGGCGCCTACAAGGCGACCCTGCCGCTGACGCCGGGCATGGAAGGCGCGGGCACCGTGACCGCGGTGGGGCCCGCCGTGGCCGACGTGAAGGTGGGCGACCGGGTCGCGTGGACGGGCATCATCGGCTCCTACGCGCAGATGCACGCGGTGCCGTCGGATCGCCTGGTCGCGCTGCCGAGCAAGCTCACGTTCAAGGACGGCGCCGCGGCCATGCTGCAGGGCCTGACCGCCCACTACCTCGTCACCTCCACGTGGCCGGTCAAGAAGGGCGAGACGGTCCTGGTACAGGCGGCCGCCGGCGGCATGGGCCTCTTGCTCTGCCAGATGGCCAAGATGCGCGGCGCCACCGTCATCGGCACGACGTCGACCGAGGAGAAGGCGACGCTGGCCAAGGCGGCCGGGGCCGACCACGTGATCCTGTACACCAAGCAGGACTTCGAGCCCGAAGTGAAGCGCCTCACCGGTGGCCGCGGCGTCGACGTGGTGTACGACGGGGTGGGGGCCAGCACGTTCGACAAGGGCCTCAACTGCCTGCGGCCGCGCGGCCTCATGGCGCTCTTCGGGGCGGCGAGCGGGCCGGTCCCGCCGCTGGATCTGCAGCGGCTCAACGCGGGTGGCTCACTGTTCATCACGCGGCCGAGCCTCAACCACCACATCGCCACGCGCGACGAGCTGATGCAGCGGTCGAGCGAACTGCTGGGCTGGATCGTCGACGGCAAGATCACGCTGCGCGTGGATCACGAGTTCCCGCTCGAGCAGGCCGCCGAGGCCCACCGACAGCTCGAGGGACGCAAGACGACCGGCAAGATCCTCCTGATCCCATGAGGGGAGCGCCCGCTCGGCGCGCGGCCCGCTGGCTCGGGGGCCGCACGCCCCGCTCGCGCTGACGCGGCCCGATCATGCTGAAGTGGGCCCTGATCGCGCTGCTGGCGGTGGCGGTGATCGTGATGGGCTCGATCCTCGCCCTGCCGTGGCTGCTCGACACGCCCGCCATCCAGGCGTACGTCCAGCAGTGGGCCGGTCACGCCCTCGGACGGCCGGTCAAGTTCGGCGGCCTCTCGGTCACCGCGTTGCCGCTGCCGACGGTGCGTCTGCGCGACCTGCAGGTCGCCGAGGATCCCGCCTTCGGCTCGACCCCGTTCATGACCGTCGCGGAGGGCCGCATGCGCATCCGTCTGCGGTCCCTGCTCCAGGGCCGGGTGGACCTGGTCAATCTCACGCTCGAGGAGCCTCGGATTCACGTCGTGGAGGACGCGGGCGGCCGTCTCAACGTGGCGACGCTCGGCGGCGGCGGAGGCCCCGGCCCGGCCACCCCGCCTCGCGTGGGCCGGGGCCGCCCGGCGGCGCCGGCGGCGAGCGCGGCGCCGCTCACGCGGATCCGCGTGGTGAACGGGGCCGTCGACTACGAGCGGGCGGGCCGCCGCGTCACGGTGGACCACCTCGATGTGACGCTCACCCCGAGTGGGGGCGGGCTGCGGGCCAAGGGCGGCGCGCAGGGGCCGGGTGGGCTCGCCCTCACCATCGCGGACGCTACGGTGACGCTGGCCCCGGGCCGCCCGGTGGGCGACGCGCAGATCAGGGCCGTCGTCGACGTGGAGACGAGCGACGTTGCGGCGGCGGCCGCGGTGCTCGGCGCGGCGTCCGGGGTGTCCGGTCCGCTGAAAGGGCGGCTCGACGTCTCCGGGACGATGAGCGCGCTCACCGCCAGCGGCACGCTGGGCTTCGATCGTCTCACGCTCTCGCGCCGGGATCCGGAATGTCGCGGCTCACGGCCCCGCACGCTGGCGCTCGCCGACGTTCGGATGCCGTTGTTGTACGCGCCGGCCCAGTTCGAGAGTCGATCCGTACAGGCGAAGGTCGCCAAGGGCACCGTCACGTTCCGGCTCGCCGTGGCCCTCGGCTCGCCCCGGGTGGCCACCCTGCGCGACATCGCGGTGAAGGGGATGCAGCTCGAGCCGGTGCTGGTGGACTATCTCTGTCAGCGGAACGCGGTGACCGGCGCCCTCGACCTGACCGGTGAGTCGAGTCTGCACTGGCCCGGGATGCTCCCCACCATGAGCGGGTCGGGGCGCCTTTCGGTGGGTCCGGGGCGGGTGGTGGGGCCGGATCTCCCGCGCGCGCTCACCCGGGCGCTGGCCCTCACCGATCTGGCGTCCGCGACGCTCGATCCGAAGGCGGTGCGGCCCGGCCCGGACTCAGCGCTCAACTTCGATTCCATCACCGCCAGCTACACGATGACCGACGGCGTGGTGCGCACCGACGATCTCGTCTACGTGGCGCGGAACATCCGCGTCACCGGCGCCGGAACCTACGCGCTGACCGACGGCCGCACTGCGATGGACGTCACGGTGAGCCAGGGATCGAACCGGGTGAAGGCGCGTCTGACCGGCGCGGCCGGCGCGCTCACCATCGTGCCGACCGACGTCCGGGTCAAGGAACCGAAGGAGCTCCGGAAGGCGCTCGATCGACTGCTGCGCTGAAGCGCGCGCCGCCCAGCTTGCCCGCCTCCACCAGCCCCACGAAGAACGCGTAGAGCTGGTTGTACTCGTCGTAGCGCGCCGGGCCGAGCCGCGCGATCGTCTGCTCGCGCATTGCCCGGTACATGGCGAGGCGCTCGCGCAGGATGCCGATCCACTCCGGCGATAGGTCCTCTCCGTCGATGGATCCGAAGCCGGCGCGGGCCAGCAGCACCCGGTAGCCGTCCATGCTCTGCAAGCTCACCGCCGCCATCCACTCGTCGAGCCGCCGCCGCTCGTTGTCCGCGAGGCGCGGCCGGCCGACCCAGTCGCTGAACGCGAGGCGCGCGCCGGGCCGCAGCACGCGCGCGACCTCCGCGAGCACCGCGCCCTTGTCCGGCACGTGGAGCAGGCCTTCCTGGCTCACCGCCGCGTCGAAGACGCGGGCCCGGAAGGGCAGCGTCTGCGCGTCGGCCCGGACGAAGCGCACCCGACGGCCGAGGCCGACCCGCGCGGTGAGCCGCCGGCCCGCCGCGCACCGGGAGTGGGTCAGGTCCACGCCGGTGACCGACGCCTCCAGCTGATCGGCGAGGAAGCGGGCGGGCCCGCCGAGGCCCGCGCACACGTCGAGCACCGCCATGCCGGGCCGGATAGCGGCGCGACGGGCGAGCGCTTGCACCGCGGGCAGTCCGCCGTAGTGATCCTGGTCCCACGGCCAGAGATCTTCCGGGCGCAGGTCACCGGCGCGGTCGACACGCGCGCGTGCCGACTCGAGCACCTGGCGCTCGTTGATGGGATGGCGATCGTAGAAGTCGACGACCGCGAGCCGGGACTCGCTCACCGCGGCAGTGTACGGCGGAGCACGCCTTGAAGTCACCATGGGCGTATGGTAGAAACAGTCGTCGTCTCCAACCGCCACCAAGGAGAACCCGAAGGCCATGACGGACGCCGCGGTCAACCCCCTGAAGGCCGGCCTCGAGGACGTCGTCGTCTCTCCGTCGGAGATCTGCTTCATCGACGGGCGCAAGGGGCGGCTGATCTATCGCGGCTACGACGTGGACGATCTGGTGGCGCACTCCACCTTCGAAGAGGTCACCTTCCTGCTGTGGCAGGGTCGGCTGCCGTCCCGCAAGGAGCTGGACGCGCACGTCAAGGCCCTCGGCTCCACCGCGAACCGGAAGCTGCCGCCGAAGCTGCTCGCCATGCTCCGGATGCTGCCGCGGAAGACGACTCCGATGGAGGTCATCCGCACCGGCGTGTCCGCCCTCTCCGCCTTCGACCCGGACGCCGCCGACAACAGTCGCGAGGCCACACTGCGCAAGTCGCTCCGGCTCACCGCACAGCTGCCGACCCTGGTGGCGGCGTGGGAGCGCATCCGGCGCGGCCGGCCCCCGGTCGCGCCCAACGCCCGCCTGAACCTGGCCGGAAATTTCCTGTACATGATGAGCGGCAAGCGGCCGACCCCGCTGGCCGCCAAGACGTTCGACACCGCGCTGATCCTCCACGCCGACCACGAGTTCAACGCCTCGACCTTCGCGGCGCGCGTGACCGCGGCCACTCTCTCGGACCTGCATTCCGCAGTGGTGTCGGGCATCGGCGCGCTCAAGGGCCCGCTGCACGGCGGGGCCAACGAGCAGGTCATGCTGATGGTGGAGAAGATCAAGGATCCGGCCAAGGCGGAGGTGTGGATCCGCAAGGCGCTCGCCGAGAAGGCGCGGATCATGGGCTTCGGCCACCGGGTGTACCGGGTGGAGGACCCGCGGGCCAAGCACCTCAAGCGCCTGGCCCTCGAGCTCGGGCAGCAGGTGGGCGACACCAGCAAGGTGCAGATCCTGGACACCGTCGTGCGGGTAGTGAGCGCGGAGAAGAACATCTTCCCGAACGTGGATCTGTACTCGGGCGCCGCCTACGCCGCGATGGGCATCCCGACCGATCAGTTCACTCCGATCTTCGCGATGAGCCGAATCGCGGGCTGGGCCGCCCACGTGCTCGAGCAGCACGGCAACAACCGCCTGATCCGTCCCCGCTCCGACTACACCGGCGCGACCGACCAGAAGTACGTCCCGCTCGCCGAGCGGTAGCCGGTCCGGGGGCCGGCCACGGCCCCGCGGTGGCCGCGGTGACGGCGAGCGTGGTGCTGGTCGTCCACAACCAGGTCGCGCTCACCCGAGCGTGCGTGGAAAGCCTGGAGCGCGCGAGCGTGCCGTTCGAGCTGTGCGTGGTGGACAACGCGTCCGCGGACGGCACCGGCGAGTATCTCGATCGGCTCCAGCGCACCCGCCCGGTGCGCTATCGCCGCAACGACGACAACGTCGGGCTCATCCGCGCGCTCAACCAGGGTGCCGAGCTGGCCGCCGGCGAGCTGCTCTGCTTCCTGCACAACGATACCGAGATACGCGATCCCCGCTGGCTCGAGCGGCTGAGCGCGGCGGTGCAGTCGAGCGGCCGCATCGGCCTGGCCGGGCTGTACGGGGTCCGGCGCCTGCGCCGCGACGGCCGCTATGTGGGGCGCACCATCGTGCACTGCCTCGCCGGTCAGGAGAACCTGCGGGCGCCGACCGTGGAGGTGGCGGCAGTGGACGGCGTCTGCCTGTTCCTGGCTCGCGACGTGCTGGACGCGGTGGGCGGGTTCGACGAGGGCTACGGCTTCTTCCACGGCTACGATCGCGACCTGTCCTTCGCGGTGCGCGAGCTGGGCCTGCGCTGCGCGGTGGTGAGCGCGCCGTTCCTCCACCGCGGCGGGGGAACCCGGACCGGGCCAGACGCGCCCACGAAGCCGCGGGAGGACCTGGCCCAGCGCCGCGCCGCCCTGGCGCGGTTCGCGCAGAAGTGGCGCCACCGTCTGCCGTGCGACGTGCGCCCGATGCGCGAGCGGCTGCGCGATTGGCTCGGGGCGCCGCGGACGGTATGATGCCGCGCATGATCCCGTTCGCGAAGGGCCACGGACTCGGCAACGACTACATCGTCATGAACGCCGCCGACCTGCCCGCTCCGCTCACCGCGTGGCAGATCTCGCGCATCTGCGACCGCAACTGGGGGGTGGGCTCCGACGGCATCCTGCTCCTCACCGCGGCGTGGGACGGGGCGGACTTCGGGCTCCGCATCCTGAACCCGGACGGCAGCGAGGCCGAGAAGTCCGGCAACGGGCTCCGGATCTTCGCCAAGTACCTCTACGATCACGGGCACGCCAGGGGCGACACGTTCACGGTGGCGACCAAGGGCGGCCGGGTCGAGTGCCGCTGCCACGTCGTGAACGGGCAGATGAACCTGGTCACCGTCGAAATGGGTCGGTGCACCTTCCAGGCTCCCGAGATCCCGATGAACGGCCCGGAGCGCGAGGTGGTCCGGGTCCCGCTCCAGGTCGACGGCGAGACCCTCCTGATCACCGCGGTGTCGGTGGGCAATCCCCACTGCGTCATCTTCACGGATCGGCTCGACGAGGCGGTCGTCCGGCGGCTCGGACCCCGGGTGGAGCATCATCCCGCGTTCCCCAACCGCATCAACGTGCAGTGGGCGCGCGTGGCCTCGCGATCGCAGGTCGACATCCTGATCTGGGAGCGGGGGGCGGGGTGGACGCTCGCCTCCGGCTCCTCCTCGAGCGCGGTGGCGTGCGCGGCAGTGCGGAACGGGCTCTGCGACCACGGGCTCGTCACGGTGCGGATGCCGGGAGGCGAGTTGTCCATCGACGTGCGCCCCGACTGGTCCATCCGCCTCAAGGGCGCCGTCGAGGAGGTCTACACCGGGACGCTCACGCCCGGCTTCGTTGTCAGCCTCCAGGCGTAACGCCGCCCCGCACGCCGGACGTCCTCGCGGGGCGGAGCGGAGCGGCTACTTGGTCGGCGCCGCCTTGGGCGGCTCGACACCCAGCACCTTGACGTCGAAGAACAAGGTCTTGCCGGCAAGCGGGTGGTTGAGGTCGAGCACCACCGTGCTGTCCTTGATCTCCTTCACCACCACCGGGCGCGTTTCTCCGGAGCCGCTGCGGGCCATCAGCGCCGTCCCGACCTTCAGGCCCTCCTTCGGGATGGCGTCCTTGGGCACCTCGGTCTGGGCGTTCGGCACGACCGGGCCGT